>OCQB01001667.1_pt1 | contig 16914 bp, 25 predicted proteins | sample 1538631 | NCBI WGS metagenome assembly OCQB01 (sample SAMN04571713, study PRJEB22368) | human gut metagenome | biome: human gut; material: stool | host: Homo sapiens | place: Luxembourg | collected 2012-10-19
ATTGGTATTGATTATGATTGTTGTTGTTGTCGTGTTTATCCTTATGAGAACTGGAAAGAAGGCGAAAGCAGTAGGTGGTGTGAAGGGAAAGAAGTCGTCGAAGTCAACCAAGACAACATCAAGGAAGGTTTCTGCAAAACAGGTGAAAGTTTAAAAGTAGAAACAGGAGATTGTTTGTTGATAATCGTGATCTAGTGATACTTCTTGCTAAAGAAGTACCATAATCAAGTCATTGACTCATTCATTCAACAGTTATCTTTCTCTACACCCAGAAAACTGATTTGAATTCCTGGTTCTGAAGATATGGAGAGATGAACTGATGAACGAAGAATAGGATGGATCATTTCCAGAAGGTGTTGTGACTTTCCATTTATTCTTTTCGAAGGTTCTAGAAACAATGGAAGAATGGTTGTCAAAGAATACAAACACTTCATCTTGATTATCATATGTACGGATTACTGAACATATTCTCTTCAACCAACACATCCTTGTTCTCATTCTTTTCTTATAAGTGAACTAATAATTGAATATGGATTGTATATTAATGATGCCTTTTGGGTTTATGGCAATGCCTATGATTGCTGATATTATTGTCTCTGTTGTTGGAACTATTCTTCGTATTGTACCATGTATTCTTGTCATAGTATTGACAACGAAATTGCTTTTGAGACTAGTTGGATGTGATCAAAATGAGTTGGAAGAACAATGTAAACGCCATTGTGAGACAATGAAAGAGAAATGCAGACAACACTGTGATATGATCAAGGAGAAATGTGCTTGTGCGTCAAATAAGGTGAAGGAGTGTTGTCAAAAGAATGCTCCCATCCTATCAATTGCTCTGGATGTAAAAGAAAAGACAGATTCGTTTGTTGTAGAAGTTGATCTTCCTGGAGTGAAGAAGGAGGATATCAAGGTTGAAGTGGAAGATAATGTGATTTCAATCTCTGGAGAACGAACTGCTGAGACGGATGGTGATTTCAAGTCTCATATTATTGGAAGACACTTTGGCTCATTTGATAAGAGGGTAAAGCTCCCTGAGTCTGCTGATCTAAATGACATTATGGCCAAATACGAAAATGGAGTATTGACTCTCGTAATTCACAAGAAACCAGAGTTTGTGAATCAGAAAAAGAACATTGTGATTGAATAGTCTGTTTGTTTGCAACACATGAATAGAATCAAATAAAGAAAATCATCTTTCGAATAGAACCTTCGATTCTCTTGCATTAGAAGAATAGAATAAAACTTGATCGAATCCTTAATTATCAAGAAATGATCAAATGATGAAACGTGCGAACCAAAACGAATCTATTCTTCTTCTTTTCTTCATATATTACTTATATTATGTTCTATTTTAGTTCATTACCGCTTCCTTACCCTCTTAACCCTATTATTTACCTCATTACTCTTTTTCCAATAATCATTCTTCTCCTTACTCAACTACCGAAGCTATTTCTTATTGTATTTGGTGTAAAACTTGTGATTCATGTTCTTGATACATTTGTGAACAAGAAGGAGAATCAAGAAGAAAAGGAGAATGGAAAGAAGGTTGCGAGTTGTTTTAGTGATGCATTTGATGATATGAAGGATTGGATTATGAATGCATGGAATGAAATCAGAAAGTACGTTGTAAATGTGAAATCAGCCTTTGAATGTGGAGAATACCGAGCTGAGATGACTGAATCGAAGACAGATTTTGCTATAAGTATTGATCTACCTGGAATGAAGAGAGAAGACATTAAGGTGGAGATTGAAGGAAACGAAGTAATAATCTCTGGAAACCGTGTTGCTGAGACTGTTGAAGGAGAAGAGAAGAAATCAGTCTTTTCTGAAAGGGTTTATGGTGAATTCTCGAAGAAGATTACTCTTCCTGAATCTGCTGATATGGAATCAATCATTGCAAAGTATGAAAACGGTATTCTGTCCCTCCTGATTCACAAGAAGGAGGAGAATATCCGAGATAAGAAGAGTATTGTGATTGAATAATAACTGTATCATGTACCATTCTTGTTAAACAAACAATACAATCCTTCTTCGTTTTCAAGTCTTCAGAATAAGATGCTTGAAAAGGAATGGGGATAAAGAGTCTCTATACATCACCAATCTTATGAACATCTACTAGACCAAACAAGTGTTCAATTCCATAAAGGAAGAGGAATAAAGTGAAACAAAGAGATTTGGCTGTTACCTATATATCACCTTGTAGAATAGAAGCAACAGGATGGATTGGAGTAATAAAAGGAAGCGGAATAAACCCAATGGCACACTGATAACACAGTGACAATGTCAGCAAATGCTCTATTTCTCTTCCTTTAATCAATCAAATCAAGTTTACTGTTTTCGGGTCATTAATGCCCTTGTAACCTTGTCCATCCATGAACCCTTCATATCATCAAGCAGAAGCGAAGCAAGAAATCCACCTCCACACCCAGTAGCAATCGATCCAAAAGTTGCAGAAACAACACTTCCATTACTCCTTATTGCTGTATCTACTCCCCACGAAGTCACACAATGAACACGTAGTAAAGCTTCAGTTAGAAAGAAGAACAACTATCACTCACACCACAACACCACAAATACTTGAAACAAAGAATTCTTGAAGAGAGAATCAACAACAGATTGAGGAAGAAGTGTTATACTCACTCTACTCATATCACTAACGATAACTAACATACGTACAAATCAAATAGGAGATAAAACCAATGGAACGACGGAGATATCCAAGCATTTGACCATGAACAATACTTGTGAATGTTGAACCACCTAGATAAGATTAAATCATCCATGAAATACCAAAACACATTAAGAATGTACATACAAACAAAGGAATCCCATGCATATATCCTTTGTACTGATTCCGTAAGAATAGAGATGCTGTAAGTGCACAAAGAGCGTCAGCAACACTTAGAAATGGAAACGGTTCCAACCATTGAAAACCCTCAATCTAGTCCATCAAATATTCATGTGATTAATACCGCTTGTACAGCTCCATTGAGAATAAATGTCTGATTGAAACTAGTGAACATGGTAAAGAACTAAGTACAACAAACAAGAACTATACTATACATCACTGAAATGTTATTCTTCCAGAGCCCACTTGTTTTCCTCACGAATCTATATTCAACAATACCTCAAAACCCAACCTTCGCCTCCTCTTCAGAAGTGAAGTCATTGACAATTCCGAATGCAGCACGAATCTCTTCAGGACTCTTTCCCTTGATAATACTTGCAACCTTGGCACAACTACAGGTCAAACCCAAGTCCCAACAATACGTCAAATCCAGAAGCGGCTGAATAATCAAGAAATTGGCAACAACAATCAGATCCAACAACTCTTCTGTAGTAATGTTCACGAAATTGGCATCCCATTCGGATACGACATCACGCATATTGCTACTTTTCAGCGGTCTATCGATTTCAGTAAAGGGTTTGTCCAAATGATATGTACCTACAGAAATCACTTCAACAAAACAAAACTCACAAAACTCAACAACTCTATTAAGAGAAGTCTCTTTCACGTTCTCCAAAGTGACTGTATTATTCGAGATACTTCCCTTCTCTTTCAGTCCTTTCAGATACTCAGACATTTCAAGAACCTTTGGTTCAATGATATGTCTGCCTCCTTCCATACTAATAAGTACATATTTGTCTCCGTTCTCCATATTCTTGGCTCCAAAATGACACTTTTTCCTAATTGTCCCTATTAATAACTGACCCAATTCTTTCTTTTGTTCTTTTATCTATAGATCTTGAATAGAATGGTTGTTTACTGATCTGTAGGATGGAAAAAGTGAAGGATAGTGATATGTCGATGGATTACAGAGAACAGTAGAAGGTAATGAATGGGAGATAAGTGTAAGGAGATTCTATGAATATTGACTATGAACATTTGGAACAACACACATTCTCCATAAACAACCATGAAAGATACAATACAAACATCAACTCAACTATCTCTAGACACAAGAATATCACCAAATGCTTCGTTTTGATGAACCTCCACATCATGCTTGCTTGCTGCAACTAATAAATGGAAGAAATTCGTAGCAGCAGTACGACGATCATTCTTTGTCGTATACTTGTTCCAAGATATAAATCGTTCTCCTTCCTTCACTAAAGAATCTTCCAACTCCTGTTTCATTTCTGCTACAAACTCTTCATAAGCTGGAACAGCATGCTCAGCTTCCACTTCACGAATCTCAATATTATCCTGCTCTTCAGCTGGCAAGTCCATCATCTGTTCCTCCATAGGATCTTCACCTACTGACAGTGGTTCCATATCCATATCAGGCAATTCACCCTTACTTGTAGTAGAGTGTACAGGAGTGAACGATGGAAGAATACCACTTGTCTTTCCAGAAAGCAACCGACTTGTGACAAGATCTTGAAGACTAGATCCATACGACTCACTCAACTCCATCTCTGTTGCATCCAATAGTGTTATTCGTAATCCACTCAACTTCTGACGTTTTGCACGAGCAGATTCCAAAGCCTCCTTCAACTTCTTTCGAGTCATCAACACACCCGACATTGGCAATTCGAGAGCTATTCATCATTATCATATCCTATTCCGACATTTATCCAATGTCACCAAAGGTCGTTTACGTTGTCGGCGAGACTGACCACTCTTCTCGATGGGTTTCAATAATGTTTGTTCCACAGTTGGTCTACAAGTCATTCCCAGTCCTATTATCCACTCTCCATAAGAAGTCGGTTCCACATCCATATCGAGTGCTCCATCCCAACTATCTTCCATCTGAGCAATTGGACCAATTGCATTCCTATGAAGATCGGTGGGTAGAAGTAATGTCGAATCAAACCCAGAACGCTCTAGAAATCATCCTCCATACAAAGCCAAACCTCCTCGACGAGACTCTACCTCCAATTCTTGAGCAATCAGAGAACGATCAGGAACAGCAGGAAGCAAATCATCAAGAATACTCTCCTGAGTGTACCGTTGAAGCATATCTGTCTCCACATCCATCAGTTCATCTCGATTATCCAGAGAAACATTCATACTCCCACTCAGAGAGTCTGAAGCAAGCTGATCACCTGAAAAGTTCTACCAATCATCAATCACCATCACTCATCATACTGCAGCAATCCAACGATCCACAACATCACCCTGATCAAAGGAAATGTCAACCTCACAAGCACTTCGAGAAAACAAGCCACTGTTTAAGGTAATTTGTTGATCACTAGCCACCATCAACTCTTTCGGCAAGTCATTCGAGCTCAACGACATCACATCCTTAATCGCACTCTGAATACAACAACAATCATTGAACAATAGTTGTGCTTTCTTGTCTAAAATACGAGAAAGTCCTAGAAGAAGCAAAGCACGCATTCGCAAAGGAAGATCAACCTCTGGAGCAGCAATACTTTCCGCACATGACTAGAAATCATTTCAGATTCCAACAAACCCAACCTGAATCGATATATCCAATCGTACTCGTTTTGAACCTTTGGTTGTGGATTGTGTGGCAATCAATACTTGACTCAATTCACCTTTCTTATCTTTCAGAAACTTGTAATACAGCATTGTATCTGCTTCTGGAAACCAATCAATGAAGAGAATCAAATTGGCGGTGACACACATTTCTGGCGGGAAACCTGAACAAAGAGCTATTTGGAGTGCAACGACATTCTTATTCAATTTGAATCTCAAAAACAAACAAAACAGAACAACTAAATCAACCAGTCTTTTGTTCAAACCATTCTGGAACCAATTCTGGAATCCAACTGGACTCAATAGCAGTAACTCCTCGAAAGTAGTCTTTGGTTGTATATACCAATTCCTATTCATAAAGGAAAACAACGAAAGAAGCATATCAGGATATAGTATACACAATCGCTTCAGGATATGGTTTCTTCTGAAAGAGGACCGAAGCAGGATGAATAGAAGCTGTTTTGTTGCCTATCATTGTTTTATATTCAGCTCGACTGTTCTTCACGACTTCTGTCACCTTCTTTGCGAGTTGGACAAACATCCCTGCAGTTAAGCATTTTCGAACTTGGTCCAGCTCTCCTTCACAACTCTATATTCACAATTCCATATCAAGACAACAATTTCCACAAGACCCAGCTTCTCACAATATCCAACCAACTGTTTGCGAATCTCTGTAGCTGTTTTCATCGATCTTGGATTGATGAAATTATCATAGCACCACTGAATGTTTCCATTCACTTCTCTAGTCTTCACTTTCTTCTCTATTCTCTACCGATATGCATGATACACATTCAAGAAGGTTAGATGATCACCATAAACAGATGCAAAACGCTTGTGAGAAACATTCGCCTTCTCGCGTTCCTCACGAGGTGAGAAGAAGATATTCTCCACAGACAGAATCGACACCAAATCTAGAATCTATGAATCAATTCTTCTATCAACGAACACCTCAGAAGTACAATGGAAGTCTTTGCTCAGGAGAAGAAGACGAGCATAGATTGGATCAAGAGGAAGCATTGCCATTTGACGTCCTACTGATGTGAGAGCTCCCTATTCATAAAAGGATGTTGAAGGATCTACTGTCTGTCGATCTAATGCTCCCAACATGAGTAATTGCTGAAGAGCTCGCTTCAATGAATCACGAGAAGGAGCTTCCAAATAGTTGAATCCCAAGACATCCTTCACTCCGATAGTCTTCAACTACAAGGAAACAAATCCCTCCAATCATACCTGAAGAATGATACTCGAGAGATTACATCGCTGAATCTCAGGAACAGAATCTTCTGCCAGTGCTAAGAAAGCCTCTTCAGGGAATAAGCGATAACACTACAATCAATCAAGCAAGCAAATCAATCGTACTTTCCCTTCACTTTCTCTTCCAGCACGACCTGTTCGTTGCCATGCATGTGATTTGGAGATTGGCACAACCAGAAGCGATTCTAGTCCTGTAGCTGCTTGACTCACACGGATCTTTACCATTCCCGTATCAACCACATATTTGATTCCTTGAATGGTGACGGATGATTCAGCGATGTTTGTAGAGAGAATCACTTTACGACAACGAGGAGGTGCTGGTGCAAATACAGCCAATTGCTGATCAGGAGGCAGAGCAGCATAAAGCGGATAGATCTAGAATCAAAATGGATCTGCAAACATACTAGAAGGGTCCAATCATCCTTTGGCAGCAACTTCACTTTGTCTTGTAACAGAAGGGATAACGATTCTATCTCTTCCTGACCTGTGAGAAACACAAGAATATCTCCTGGAGGCATATCCAAATGAAGCTGAAATGAAGGAACACAATGACTCCTACCTGTAGAATGGTTATCAAGGCAGCTTCGAGATAATCAGGTTCTGGTGTTGGAGTATAACTATATTCAATCCACTTCTTCATTCCTACTAAACTTCAACAGGGAATGTTCGACCCTGAATTCGAATAATATGATTGGGATACAATCGACCTGTCTCTCCTGGATAGTAGAATTGATCAAACAGATTGGATTGAAGTGTAGCACTCATCACAATCAGTCGAATGTCTCTCTTCTCCTGAATCCATTTCACAAATGAACACAGAATATCAGTTTGGAGAGATCGTTCATGAGCTTCATCAATAATAATCACACTGTATCTACTCTCAATCCAACAAAGAACTAATACTCAGACAATTCATTATCCAACATGGCTTCACGTAGAAGCATTCCATCAGTGATGAATTTGATATAGGTTTGAGGACTAGTACAGTCGTCAAAACGAACACTGTAACCAACTTCTCCTCCTAACTGACAACCTCGCTCTTCTGAAACTCGTTTCGCAACAGTAATAGCTGCTACACGACGAGGTTGGGTGATTCCAATCACTCCTTCACTACATATGAGAGATTCCAGAAGAATCCACCTAAACAATCCAGATTCGTGCAGGTATTGGGCAATTTGAGTCGTCTTTCCACTACCTGTTTCTCCAACAATGATCGTTGTTGGATTCTTTTTCACTGAATTGATAATTTGCTGACGATACTGATACACAGGAAGACTCTTCCGTTCTTGTTCCAGCTACTTCTCACTGAAGAATCCCAAACTCACATTCTTTTTGGTTCGTTTATTTCGAAACACATTTGCAGACTCATTCTCATCATTGAAGAACACTTCCTTCACTTGTTTCCGACCCATCTCTGATTATATTTCTATATGTCAATATTGATAGTTTCATCGATATACTATAAAATCGAAATGGTACTGTAGTCGTACAAGTGAGAGGAAACGAGAAAAGTGTTAGAAAAGAAGAACCGCGGTTTGGAAGGATTCTTGGCGGATATCAAGAACACATTCATTACAAGTTGGATTTGGATCCTTTGGAGTTCGAGGGTTGTAGAAACGTTGTGTAAGTAGATTGAACAAGTGGAAATATCTTTCTGTGAAAGGATTCTTTGTTTCAAGTTGCTGTTGGATTCCTGTGAGTGAATTTGTGTTGGACTGCATTGAATGAAGTGATTGAATTCTTTTCAGAACTCAATTGGATGGTTTTGAAGTGATGATTGACCTGTGTTGTAGATGAACGAGGGTGATAGTTCAAAAGATAAGAAACAGTTTAGACGATCGAAAGGTATGATTAAAAGAGAAACTCTCACTCTTAGTAGAGGAGGATGAAGCTGTGGTCCCTGAAGACTTATCTGTGTGTAGTGAAGATTTTTATGAAATGGATATCCCAGAAGAACCATCCTCTCAGAAGATAGTACCCACTGAGATTCCCAGTTATGTTGATTTGTTTCTTTGATCCATAGAAGTGCAAGTTCCAGTACTAAAAGGTCAATATGATGTGACTGATAATCAATTCACTTGGGTTGGAGTCGTAGGGACTGAGATAAATATGAAATGCAGTGGGGAATGGGAAGTGGTGATTCTATCTTCGGGACGACAAGTGAATTCCGTTATTCTGCTCCTATTCCTCCTGAAAGTGATAAGAGTCAGCCCTATTCTGGCTACTATAATGGATACTTTGGATTCAAAGCAGAGATTCCGAAACGTGTTTATGAGCGTAATGTGAAGTTGGAATTCACAGCACTGGAAGGACGATATCAAGTGATTGGAGTTGGAACTAACGAATTTGGTTCCTTCACACTTCTAGGTACCTATAATCCAGAAACCAAGGAATTGAATTGTACAAAGGAGTAGGAGATAGAGAGAGGAATCATAGGAAGATATGACCCAGTCGCATCTCCTTCAAAGAAACGCGTGAAGAAGGCTCCTTCAGTCAAATCCAAATCAGTTAAGAAGTCTGAAACTGTCAAACCTCAAGTAAAGAAGGAATCTGTAAAGGAATCGGATCTTCAACAGTGTCATACCATTTTGGCTCATCTCATGGTACATGTATGAGAGAGAAATGATGGATAGGAGCATGAGAATGCAGCTCCATTTCTTCGTCCTGTAGATCCTGTTGAACTGAAGATTCCTGACTATTTCGATGTTATCAAACACCCGATGGATCTGGGAACCATTCACCAGAAGCTTGAAACAGGAGAGATTCAATCAAAGAGCAAATTCATTGAACTGGTTCGACTCGTATTCGATAATGCTCTGTTGTACAATAAGCCCTATGATCCAGTGTAGGTGAGAGGAGAGAGTGGAAATGTAGTGCAACTATGGCAATGACGTTGAGTGAGTATTTTGAGAGGGAATTGGCAGGAGGGATAGTCACAGAAGTATCACATAAACAGAAGAAAGATATTCAATCAAGTCATGAACGAAGTGGAGTGAAACGTCCTCGACAGTATGTATGTATGAGTCGCGAAGTATATGCCATGATGCAGGATGTATTGCAACAGAAACCACTTCATCATGAAGTTTTGAATCCAGTGTTGCAAGAGTATCTAAACACACAATGGAAGCTGCGAAAACGATCTGCCGATATGCTGGAGGAAAGAGAGAAGCGAGTATGTGGTTGTGTACAGACTGTAATGATGATATCTCTCTTTCATTCCTAGTACTTTGAAGACGTACATCTCACTCTTGCAGAACTTGTGTTTATCTCCTCCCAATTGATGAAATTGAAGACAAATCATCGACGTACCTTACTGATGACTGTGCTTTCGATATCTGAAAAGGAGTTCGATAGGTCTCATGGAGATCAGATAGATCTGAGAGATCTGACTGTCCAACAACAGCGTCTATTGCTTCTGGAATTACAAAGGATCCAAGAAGAAGAGTTCCGAGAACGTAGAAGTGAAGAAGTGGATGAAGTGTAGGACTGGAAAGGAGAGAAGTGGCGAGGAGGAAAGAGATTGCTGAGAAGCACATCCATTCCGAAAGGTCAATCATTAAGGAGATGTTAGAATCGTCAAGTGATGAAGAGAGTAAGCTATGGGAATCGAATATGACAATAGAGAAATCAAAGGGAAAGAAGGCAACTGTAATCTAACGTGTCTGTGTTTGTTGGAAATGAGATAATGAACAGACGATAGCTAGAAACCAGATTGTGCATAATCAGGTAGTGTCTTGAGTGAAAGACATGTCACACCATTATTCATATTACCTTAGTTTTGATACTTTTGCATTCTCTCTATTTGTTCTTCTATGTCTGATGAAGAAATAATTGAGTTTTCGAAGGACCAACGACTTCCAGAAGAAGGAGAACCCATATGTGTAGTAGGAGTTACAGGTAGTTGTTCAGGATAGGTGTGTGGGAAATATGGCGCTTATGTCTGTGATAAAACAGATGAGGATGTTTGTAGTATTGAATGTAAAAATATCCTCCTTCAAAGAGTAGAAAACACAGAAGAGAATCAATTACCTCCAGTGTCATGCGATGGTTGTTGATATGTGTTGTAATAATTGGAAGATGAGACGTTTTATCATTGGAGGATTTCTGCTTATTACAAGTACATGACATGGAGTACCTTGTACACAAATAAGGATGTTTTACTTTTTGTATTCTCTGATGTAGATTGTTGAGATTCGACGGGGTTTGAATATTTCTGTGAACGGTGACTTCTATCATTCATGTAGTCTTCGTGGTTAACTATGATGTAGTGATTTCATTTGATGATATCCAATTAATGCCTCAGTTACGTGAGAACCTAATTGAAATGGGAGTGATTTCACCTACTCCCATTCAGATGGAATCAGTAAGAGTGATGGGATGAATTACATGAAGATTCCTTGCATTCTAAGTAATCGAGATGTGATCTTACGTAGTAATACTGGAAGTGGTAAAACGTTGGCCTATCTTATTCCACTTCTTTTACTTCTTATTGATTATGTTCACTTGTTTTGAAGGAATAATTGGTAGTATGAGACGTATTCTGTATATACTGATTTTGTTATCTTGATTGTTGTTCCTAGTCGTGAGCTGGCCATACAAATTGAAGAAGTGGTGAAGTTTATGGTTCTCAAACTACGAGGAGTTCGAACTGCTCTCATTATTGGAGGAGAGAGTCGAGAACAGCAAGTAAGAGTATTCATTCTCTGAGACTTAGATGTATCGACTTCGACAGGATGTGAATGTTCTTATCTGCACTCCAGGTCGTTTGTCTGATATTGCTTCGCATGACCCTCATGGAGGTACTGGTAATAATGTTATTTCATGTAGCTGGAGAGATATTAAAACGAGTGCGTTCTGTAGTACTCGATGAAGCGGATCAGCTGATGAAGTCGGATTTTCAAGATCAAGTGTTATCATTGTTTTCTCATCTAATATCTCGTTGTCTACAAGTGACCTTTGTAACATGAAGTTGTTGTGTAGAAGATCGTAGTGTCAGCAACTATTACTGCGAATCTCCGTGCCCAGATTCTCCCTCATCTCCAGAATCCAATGGAAGTGACTGTTTGTGATATTCGTATTGGATACAGAAGAATCTGAGTTGAAGAACGATTGAATTCTACTCTCCAGTACTCTATTCAGTGGTGTGAAGAAAATCAGAAGAAGAAGAAGTTCGTAGCATTGATGAAGAAGTGTATTCAAGACACTGAGTCACTGCTTCAACTTCCTCTTGTCATTCTTTGTCAGACACGGTTAGAATAGACTCATAGTTTGATGCTTAGAATGGAAGTAGTCGATGTTCAGGCCATTCTTGCTTCATCTTTCCCTACTGTTTCTCATAATGCAGTCACTGTTGAAACACCGTTTGTTCAACGTCGTGAGATTATCCAACAATTCCAAACGAACCAACTGGAAGTCCTTGTGTCCACACCAGGTATTGTGGGGCGAGGTATAGAGTTGCGGTCTGCAAATAGTGTTGGTATAATCTTTTGGTTTAATGTAGATCTTGCTTTGGTCATTTGCTTCCTCTGTCTCGGAATTCATTCATAATGTTGGTCGAATTGGAAGAGAAGGTAACACTGGATCGGTTTGTGTATTCTGCAATGCACACAATAAGAAGATCTTTCAAGGATTTGTCAAGTTGGCTGAAGAGAATCACATCAAGATACCTTCTCGTCCTCTTTCCTCTTTCTCATAATTTGTAGAAATCAAGGAGTGCATTCGAGAAACAGGTAGGAATGAACTTGGTTTGTAACAGGGAGAACTCCGAAGCACAAAGTTAACAACCAAAGAATTGAAGAATTTAGGGTTATTTACTGAACAGGCAATGGAGAATTGGAAACGTTTTCGTTCTCAATAGAAAGCATAGTGATAAGAATAGGGGACCCCAATTCTTGTAGTAATTATTGGTTTAAGAATGTTTCGCTTGAAATCTGTTTGTGTATCTCGAAATGTTAATGCTTTCTACCGTTCTTTTGCTTCAAGAAACAATGTTCTGTTTGTCCTTGGAGCTCCTGGTTCTGGAAAGGGAAAGCACTCAGATCATTTAGTTGCCAAGTTTGGTGGTTGTCACGTTTCGGTTGGTGAGATCTTACGTGAAGTTGCGGTTTCGGATGGTTATCTCATTATCAGACAGTGAAAACTCCGGGAAAGTATACCGAAATGATTCAAAAGCATATGAATGTAAGAAATACACGAATGAGTCATCGATTAGGAAGGTACTCTCGTTCCGACGGAGGTGACAATGGAACTGATCAGAGACAAGGTAATGAACTCCACTAATGGAGTTCTTCTCCTTGATGGTTATCCACGAAATATGTCCAACTATAAAGTATTTGAATAATGTCTGAAATAAATATTAGACATGGTGTGATGTGATGGGTGATAGTTGCAACGTGCTTGGTTGCTTACTCTACAAATGTAGCTATGAATTTTTGGAAAAGCGTTTGATTGCTAGAGGAAAGGATTCGTAGCACAATAATTAATAAATCAACTGTAGAGGACGTGCTGATGACAATCTAGAGGTTATCAAAAGACGATTCTATAGTTATGAACATGAAACGAAAGAAGTCCTTGACAAGTTGAGAGAGAAGGTTGGTGATTTGCGTTGCTTCTAATGTAGTACTCTATTGAGGAAATTTGTACGGAACCGCCCTTTGAAGAAGCGTTCGAATGAATAACTAAGATAATTCCTAGATTTCCAAACTCTGTAAAAGCCTACTGCAAGATTATAAAACAAAACGGGTTAATGTAGTTTATTTGTTCGAAAATACATCAACCATCCGATACACCCATATATGCTAGTGGGAAAAGAATAATTAGAGCAAGATTCTCTCGTTCATCGAGTCCTTTACTGGATTGGCTGAACAGTTACCATAATTTGGTGCATCCAATAGTATAGGAACTTAACCCCTTCAGAGAAAACAGAATCTTCTCCTGTCTCCTATTTCAATTAGAATAAAACAAGTGAATTAAAAGATGTCTATTTTTAACTATGCAGGTAACAAGTTCTTTGACAACGAGGACTACGCCTTCAATGCTGTTCCTACATCAAGAGTTGCTTTGTAAGATCATGTCACTCGAATTACGGTTAGCGAATCTAGCAATATGAACTTCTACCAGCTTCCTCTCGATCTTATTGAGGTTACATCTCTTTACTGTTATGAGAAATAGACTCCTGATATGTATGTTCTGATTGCTGAAATTCCTGGAGTTTCAAAGGATAGAATAACAATCACTACTAAGGATGATAAACTCATGATTGAAGGAAAGAAGAAGAAGAAGGTGATTAGCAATGAAGACCATTATCTAATCCATGAGAGAAGAAATTCAAGAAGATGATTCAGTTGCCTATTGATGCTGATTCGCAGAGTATGTCTGCTCGAATTGAGGATGGTCTCCTTGTATTATCAATTCCTCGCGTTAAAAACGTGAATGGAGCCAAGTATATCACAATTAACTAATTGCTTTTGAAAGGCTATATGTTTCTTAACAAAATTCCATTTCTTATTTATTGAACCACATCTCCTTTAATATAGTACATCATACGCTGAGTCAACAACTTTGATTTCATTCTTCCATAAGTACAGATACAAAGAACAATAAGGATAATGATCAGGCAAACAATACTACACCCGATCACAATAATGAGGAGAATTGGTATACAGCTGCCTCGTTGATGACTCCATTCACCCTCAGAAACACCAATCTGACAGGTACGAGAAATAGTACCCACAAACTTCCCTTTACTGGAACAAGGGATAGTAACAGTGACTCCAACATGAGTCTCAGGAAAGATACCATCTGCAGTACACATTCCAATATGTGTACTGAAACTAAGGGAGCAAGAACATACTCCGTTTTCATTGCTACCGTAGATAACCACATTTTGGTCCTTCATAACCTTTGTTGGAGTTCCACTAATGTATCCAGTTTGGGAATTTAGCTTCAATCCTTCAGGAAGGGATGAATGTTCATCAGTTGAAAACTTAGTGATAAGGTTGTCGTAAGAAGGAGCGAGCGAGATGGGTACACCAAGAACAAGTGAATAAACATCTTGAGAATACAGTAGATTCGTTGGAGGAGCTAGAATGCAATCACTTGAATCAATATCGGAGAAAAAGCCATCAATACATACTCGTTTCATTGTACCTATCTGATTAGTAGGACATGGAGCTATTGAAATGCCACCACTTGGCACCGAATCAAATGGACCTAAAGCAGGACACAGTAGAGTTGTAGTACGATGGTATGTCAGATAAATCTCACTAACAGCAAGTATCTTCCCTGCTTCTACAATATCTAGATCCAGGGCATTAACAACGGTTGAAGCAGGATAGGAATGAGCTTGTAGAGATAACGAATGCGATTTTGTGAAAGATTCCAGCGACCAATAACCCTCATCCATCCTATTTGGCTGGTTTGAATACTGATAAAATCTCCACCTTGCAGTAATGTTCATTCGATTATGAACAAACTCGATATGCGAGAAGCGACCTCCCACACGATTCTCTAGTTCCCAATGAAGGGTCAACTGACGATGTGATAAACGATAAACACAGGCAGTAGCCAGATCCTTATCAATGAGACCAGAAGAATGGAATCCACATCCATTTGTCGTAGTTACAGGCGAGATCGAAGTGTATATGGAAACAAAGGAGTTTGTACAAAGAGCAATAGGAGCAATACCAAATGAAGCAACAGCAGAGAAATGAATGGGAAAGGAATGAAACCATATTGGATAGACCAACTGAATAGCAAGAACATTAAGTCCTTGAATAGCAGAAGAAAAGAGTAATACAACATGAAATAAAGACTGAGAGTGGAGATTACCAAGAGCAATGAATGTTCCATCTGATTCCTCTGTGGCATGGAACATAGCAACACGATGGCCATTCACCCAAGCAATGAGTCCAGCATGGAAGGTTACAGCAACATTCAATGTTAAAAACGTCGTTAATGAAGGAATAGAGAAAGAGTGGCGCATATACACAGAAGTGGAATCCATATATCCAAGAGATAATGAGGACTGAAAGTGAACAATAGACCAATTACTGTCATCAAAAGAAGGTACTTGCCAGCCAGAAGGAGCTTCAGAAACTACTTTCCATTCGAGATCAGGATCTTTGGTTGTAAAGGCAAGAAGGTTTGTAAAGACAATTTGAGCTTGGGATGAAACTACTGAACTCATTCCAAGAAGAATATCTTCATTCCCATGTAATACCTTGATTCCTGGAGGAATCGAGGACTCAAGGAGTGGGGATTTCGCGGTATGACATGATAATCGATAGATCCTGATAGGAAGATAGAGATCATAAGATAGAGATACATTATCCATTGAGACTGAGAATGAATGAGTATTTGATACCCAGTCAAATGGATAAGATGAGTCAATGGATACTTCGTCAAGAGAGCAATTAAAACTAGTAGGGAAAAATGGAGTGTAAAAATCGATACGAACATGATTCTGTGGATCAGAACGAATGATGTTCCTTTCTTGTTTTCGGATATGTGATGTTGAATGAGGAGGTATTCCTACATACACATATTCCATTGATGCTGAAGCCAAGTGGAAATCATATCGAATCTGAAGGAGTTGTTTCTCCTCAGTGATGTCATAAACTAGAAGAAATGAGCCATCATTCCATGATGGCAATACACTACTCACTGTGATTCGATACTTTCCTGGTTTCGCACAAAGTCTCCACTCACATTCCTCGATTTCCTTCTGTTCTTCATCAATTCCTTCTCCAAGAACCTGTATCCATGAATTAGCTTCCGATCGCTCCATCACCCAACTCTCTAATTGGGGTAACTTTCGATAATGTCGTATCACATGCAGAATATGAGATTCGCAAAGACCAATATCCAATGAGAACTTTCCCTGAATTGACTGCTGTTGTGTTGAGAGCACGAAGACTTCATGAACAGAACTCTCAGCAACTCCCACGATTCGACATCTAAACGAATCCAACCATAGTCCCTTAGGAAGTGATGGTTGAATAGTGCAATTCGTCACAGGTTCCAAAGGAGTTATGTCAAATGATGTAACCCCAACATAACCGGAATAGATCTCTGTAGAGAATGTTAGAGAAGATGTAGGAGGATATGAACAAATCAACAGTTCCATAGAAGACAAATGGATAGGATAACTACGTGTTTTGATCGATTTCATAATGAGGACATTGGTGAACAGATCACTAAAAGGGAAGAAG
>OCQB01001669.1_pt1 | contig 16900 bp, 18 predicted proteins | sample 1538631 | NCBI WGS metagenome assembly OCQB01 (sample SAMN04571713, study PRJEB22368) | human gut metagenome | biome: human gut; material: stool | host: Homo sapiens | place: Luxembourg | collected 2012-10-19
TAAGACGTATGTCGATGAAAGTTTTATTACAGGGGAGAGTGCACCAGTTTTAAAGACTTCTGGAAGTAAAGTCATTGCAGGTTCCATTTGTTACGATGGGTATATCGAATACAGTGCTGAAAAAATTGGCAAAGAATCGACTATTTCTGAAATTGTTACGATGGTTGTAGACGCTACCAATACGAAAAGTAAAGTTCAAAAGATGGCTGATCGTATCAGCGGTTACTTTGTTCCCATTATTTTAGCGATTGCTATTGTCACTTTTATCCTTTCTTATCTTTTGGGATGTTCTTTTTCGGTATCATTTACGCATTTCGTTACGGTTTTAGTTGTTGCTTGTCCTTGTGCGTTAGGTCTTGCCGTACCGCTTGTCGTCGTAGTTAGCAATGGTCTTTGTGCGGAGAAAGGTTTGTTCTTACGAAATGGTGAGGTTTTAGAACGAGCTAAAACAATCGATACCATCGTACTCGATAAGACAGGAACTTTGACACAAGGAAAATTGCGGGTATACGAGTTTCAAAACGATTCTAATTTGACAGATGCTAAGTTTTTAAATGTCGTTGCGAATTTGGAAAGTTTCTCATCTCACCCGATTCACACTGCGTTTGACGTCACTAAAAAATTAGATGTTTCTCATTTTGAAGAGTTGTCTGGAATGGGAATTCTTGCTAAAATAAATGATGATGAGTACTATTTGGGAAATCATAAAATTTTAACTCGTCTCAAATTAAAGAATCGCTATCAAACGAAGGAAGACGATTATAGCAAGGCTGGTTGTAGTATCATCTATGTCGTACAAAACAAAAAGTTAATTGGTATTATCGGTGTGAAAGATACTGTTCGAGAAGAATCTAAAGAGGCCATTCGTGAATTCATGCGGCGCGGAATCAACGTCGTGATGCTTACGGGAGACCATGAAGGAGTTGCCAATCAAATTGCCAAAGAAGTTGGTATTCGTCATATAATCAGTGACGTGTTACCAAAAGAGAAAGCATCTTATATTGAAAGATTGAAACAAGATGGGAAACACGTCATCATGGTTGGAGACGGTATCAACGATGCTCCGGCATTAGTGGCATCTTCCATTGGTATCAGTATCAATCAAGGTACCGATGTAGCAATGGACTCTGCCGATGTCATTTTGATGAATAACAATCTTTCCAACATTATCGATTTTATCGATATTAGCAAACGATCTTACCATATTATTTGGCAAAATTTGTTTTGGGCATTTTTCTATAATGCGTTGATGATTCCAATTGCAGCTGGACTTTTATCACCGTTAGGAATTACCATGAACCCGATGGTCGCCAGTATCGCTATGACAATCAGCAGTTTGACAGTTGTAATGAATTCACTAAGATTAAGGAGATGGAAGAATGAAAGAAATTAAAATTCATATCGAAGGAATGAAATGCGAAGGTTGTGTCAATCGTGTTAAAAACGTAATAGGCAGTTTAAAAGATGTTTCTTCTTACGACGTTTCTTTAGAAAATAAAGAACTAGTTGCAACAGTGAAAAAAGAGAAAGTCATTCCTGAAATTTTATCTAAAATCGATGCATTAGGATTTACTGCTAGTGTAGAAGAATAGACGTTTTTTAGAAAACGTCTTTTTGTTAAAAAACTTTGCGTCTTTTCCAAAGGATTTTGGTAGATTCTGACACTAGTTTCTTATACAATGGATGATGAGGTGAAAGAAATGGAATTTGGTAAAAAGTTAGCAAGTTTAAGAAAAGTTCATCACTTATCGCAAGAAGAGTTAGGAAGTGAATTAGAAGTTACGAGACAAACGATTTCCAATTGGGAACTAGGTGTTTCCCTTCCTAATCCAGAACAGTTGAAACGATTATCGAAGTTATTTCAAATTAGTATCGATGAATTGTTAGACAACGATACGAAAGATATTTTAGTAAATAAAGTGTCCAATACAGAGAAACTGGCTGGTATCATCATTAAGATTTTAAAGGTAATTGGTGTTCTCGCTATTCTTTATCTTGTTCTTTTTATTATTGCAATTATTGCATTTCGTGTTGTTCCAACCGAAAAGAAAGTTGTTACGACACAAGAAGAGGTACTCTACGAATAAGTGGTATCTTTTTTATTTGTATGAAAATGTCTTTCATCTTATCTTTCCTAATGATATAATGATAATAAAGGTGAGAGTATGAAGAAAGTTTTATGGTTATTATTGTTTGGATTTCTTTGTCTTCTTCCGCTTGGATGTGGAAAGGAAGAAACATTAGAACCGACACCAACTCCGACAGAGAATGAGTATATCGTCAATTTGAATGATAATATTGAAGTGTATCCGAATCGGTATTCTACACTTTGTGGAGGTTGGATGTTTATTACGAATTTAGAAGATTATATTACAGCCGGTACAGTCGAACGAGATGGTTATACAGAAATTCAAGTGGGAAGTGCAGAAATTGCACCGCATGAATGGGAAGAATATCTGACGCATTTTACATACGATTCTGAAAAAGAAAATGTGGCTAAAGCAGAGTTTGAGGCCGTTGATCCTAATTTGTATGGAATTGGAAATTACATCAGTTCTTTTGATGATCACAAGTTTTATTACGAGTACAATGCAATTGAATTAGCAGATGAGGAGATATACCCGGAATTTGCTAGCAAGTTAAATGAGACCAGACAATCTTTTGAAAACCAGATGTTAGATATTTTTGCTAAAAATGGCGCTTATTTGTATACAGGTCCGTGTGGAGAAGCACTAGGAGAACGCCAAATTTTAACAGAGGAAATGTGCGATACGTTTCACATTTCATGTGGTAGGTGGTAAATATGATTCGTAATTTATGGAGTAGTGTAGTATTATTCGTTTTGGGAGAATTGTTATCTTGGGTTCCTTCTTTTTTTGGTTCCAGCAGTTCTATTGGCAACACTGTCGGAAGCTCGTTTGGAGAGTTTACAGATGGATTGTTATTAGGACTTTCGGTTGGAATGAAGGTGGTCGCAATTTTATTGATTGTGATTACGATTTCTAAATTGTCTAAACAGTCAAGTGAAAAGGAGTGAGATGATGTATAAGACTGTTGTAATTGGATATACGCCAAGGGCTACTTCGATGGCTAAAAAGGTCGAGAATATGGCCAATCAAATGTTGCAAGAAGGATATGAACTCATTACGATGTCGACGACTGGTAGTGGTAAGGCGATTCTAGTATTTAAGAAAGTGATTTTAGGAATGGACGATTAGTCCGTTCTTTTTATGATATAATTTTAGTGGTGATTTTTATGTTTCAGGATGTAGAAGAGAAAAGACGAAAACACAATCAAATCTTATTTTCTAGGAGTAGTCTCTGTCTTCAAAACTTACTTTATTTTATGAGACAATGCACTCATCAAGAGCTGCTCTTATGGGCACTTTCGTTTGCCAAAGAAATTCTTTTCTCGTTAGAGAGCGCATATCCCGATGAAACGAGATTTCGTACGGCTTATCAAAAAACGATTGCTTTAACAAAGGGAGAAATCAAGATGCCAGAGGTCAAACGGGCGATTTTGGATTGCCATGCGGTTGCAAAGAAACTACAAAACTCTTCTCACATTGCTCTTTGTCATGCGTTAGGACAGGGACTTTCTACCGTTCACGTTGAAACGCATGCCATTGGACTTTGTATTTATGAACTGACTGCAATCGTTTTCAAGCATCCGACGGATTACGTTCCAATCGTTTCTGAGAGAGTTCAAGAGTATATCGACCGATTGTTTTCTATTCATGAAAACGTTTCACTTTACTGTGAACAGTTTGGAATTACTACTTTTGTACCGTTTTTAGAGGAAGAAGTTACAAACCGCGAACAAGTCCTTTTGCAACGTCGTTTTCAAAAACGGATTGTATCATCTTCTATATACGATGTATTGGAACAATTATCCATTCCGTATCAAGAGGTGAGACACAAACCTGTTTATACGGTAGAAGAAGCAAAATCTATTCCCATCGAGATATCTGGTATCGGTGTTAAAAATTTATTTTTAAAAGATGCATCCAATCATTATTTCTTGTATCTGTTAGAAGATGATAAACGAGCAGACTTGAAATCTCTTGCTAAGTTTTTACATACTTCTCATCTTCATTTTGGAAGTGAAGAAGAATTACAAAATACTTTGCATCTTTCTAGAGGCAGTTGCACACCGTTTGGAATTATCTCAGATGATGAGAATGTAGTTGTAGTGATTTTTTCTGAATCGCTTCTGTCTAAGAAACTTTTATTTCATCCGAATCGCAATGATCGTACGATTTCTATTTCCTCTTATGACTTGATTCGTTTTATCGAGGCGGAAGGGCACGTTTATTTGATTTTTTGAAAGAAGAAATGAACTTTCTTCTTTTTTTATTGACATTCTGTTATAACTGTTATATAGTAAATATAACAGTGGAGGTGATTTGTTTGGATATAATCATTAGCAACAGCAGTGATACACCGATTTTTAAACAGATAGAAGATGCCATATACGAAGCAATCTGTAACGATGATTTAAAAGAAAATGAAATGTTGCCTTCCGTTCGGGCATTGGCAAACGATTTGAAAATTAGTTTTTTAACTGTGAAACGTGCTTATGATGAATTGGAAGCGTCAGGGTTTATTAAAACAATTCCAGGAAAGGGGAGTTTTGTTGCTCCTAAAAATCTGGATTTAATCAAAGAAGAAAAGTTAAAACAAATTCAAGATTTATTAGAACAAGTTTATCAAATTAGTAAAGTATCAAATATTTCGACTAAGGAAGTACAAGAATTATTTCAAATTATTTTTGAGGAGAATGAGTAAATGAAAAATACAATAGAATTAAAACATGTATCAAAAGAGTATCCCGGTTTTCATTTGAAGGATGTATCTTTTTGTATTCCAGCTGGGACGATTGTCGGTTTAGTTGGGGAAAATGGAGCAGGAAAGACGACGACGATTCAAGCGATTCTAAATAGTATCCATTTTGGTGGAGAAATTCAAATATTTGGAAAAGATAATCGAGTAGCAGAAAAAGAAATCAAACAAGATTTAGGTGTTGTTTTAGATGATAGTTTTCTATCGGAATATCTTTCGGCCAAGGGAGTTGGTGCGATTTTAAAAACGATGTATGCAAATTGGGATGAGAAAAAATACGATACGTATTTAAAAAAATTTAAATTACCATCTTCTAAACTCATTAAGAGTTACTCATCTGGAATGAAGATGAAACTTAAAATTGCGGCAGCACTTTCCCATTGTCCTAAGTTACTTGTGTTGGATGAACCGACAAGTGGATTGGATCCGATTGTTCGCAATGAGATTTTAGATATTTTTCGAGATTATATTTTAGAAGATGAGTCTCGTTCCATTTTGTTATCTTCTCACATTACAACGGATTTGGAAAGCATTGCCGATTACATCGTATTTCTTCACGAAGGTGAAATTGTCTTTCAATTACCAACTTCGGATTTATTAGAAAAATACGGAATTCTTAAATGTAGTGAAAAGGAATTCGAGCAAATCCAAAAAGAAGATGTGATTCGTTATCAAAAGAGAAAGTATCAATATGAGGTATTAATTTCCGATAAACAAAAAATGCGTAAAAAGTATCCATTCGCAGTTATCGATAAAGCGACAATTGATGAAATTATGCTGTTTTACGTGAAAGGAGAAAAATAATGAAAGGGTTATTATTAAAAGATCTTTTAAACTTATCAAGTTATAAAACGACGTTATTTGTTATTGTGTTATTTTGTGGAATTGCAATCGTTGGAACAGAAGCTTTTTCTACTGCATCCTGTGTCATCTGTGTCATTGTCGGTATGATTGCCTTGTCAACTTTTAACTACGATGAATCTTCGAAATCTTCCAAGTATATTTTATCGCTTCCCGTTACCAAAAAAGAAATCGTACTATCTAAGTACGTGTTTGCAGTATCTTCTGTTTTGTTGGGAGGACTCATCGGGTTTTTGTTATCCGTTTTGCTAGTTCCTGTTTTGAACTCTTTCCGTAGCGAAAGTAAAATCGTTTTGGATTTTAGTGAGTTATTTATTAGTACCATCGGTGGAATGTTTGCCATTTCTCTCATTCAAGCCATTCAGATTCCATGTATCTACAAGTACGGCGCAGAACGTGGTAGAGTGCAAATGTTTGTTTTCATCTTTTTGATTGTGATACTGATTACTTTGATTGGTGCTTTGTTGAACCATTTCGCAGTTTCGATTTCCATTCAAGAAGTAGAATCCTTCTGCAATCGTTATGGAATTTTGTTACTCGTTTTGGCAATGCTAGTTTTCTATTCGATTTCTTATTTTATTTCTTATCAAATATTTCAAAAGAAAGACAACTAAGTCTTTTTTTTCTTACAAAAGTGTAAGTGTTATCTAAGTATATTTCTTGTTATACTGGTAATGGAAAGGAAGTTTATTATGGAAATTTTAAAATTAGATAACGTTAAGAAGTATTATGGTGTGCATACAAATATTACTAAGGCAGTAGATGGTATTTCATTTCATATAGATGAGGGTGAATTTGTTGCTATCATGGGGGCATCTGGTTCTGGTAAGACAACACTTCTCAATTGTATTTCAACAATCGATAGTTGTACTGCTGGACATATCTATGTTGGTGACAAGGATATTACCAAAATTAAGGAAGATGATATGGCGGATTTTAGAAGAGAAAATTTGGGTTTTATTTTTCAAGATTTCAACTTGTTAGATACTTTAAGTATCGAAGAAAATATTTCTTTATCTTTGATTATCAATAACGAAGATCCAAACAAAGTTGATCATAAAGTAAAAGATATTGCTACTAAATTAGGAATTGCAGATGTTTTGAAAAAGTTTCCTTATGAAGTATCAGGCGGTCAAAGACAGCGTTGTGCTTGTGCTAGGGCTTTGATCAATCATCCCAAATTAATCTTAGCAGATGAACCGACGGGAGCATTGGACTCTAAATCTTCAAAAATGCTTTTGGAGACGATGGCCGATATGAATAAAAAACTAAATGCGACGATTCTCATGGTGACTCATGATTCCTTTAGTGCTAGTTTCTGCGGGCGAGTACTATTTTTAAAAGATGGTAAAATCTTTAATGAGATTGTTCGTGGTAATAAATCAAGAAAAGAAATCTTTGATGAAATAATTGATGTATTGACATTATTAGGTGGAGATGTAGGAAATGTTAAGTAAATTAGCATTTCGAAATGTTAAACGGAGTGCAAAAGATTATGTCATTTATTTAATTACGGTAACGTTAGCTTTTTCTTTTATTTTTGCATTTAACTTAATGGGAAATTCTAAAGAAATATTGAATTTATGTGATGTAATGAATAATTTTGCATCAGTAATGTATTTTGTTAATGCATTTATTATAGTTGTTGTATGCTTTTTAATTAATTATACAGTTAAATTTATGTTTAGCAAAAGAAGTAAAGAATTTGGAACATATATGCTTTTAGGAATTAAAAAGAAAAAAATTTCAAAGATGTTTACTTTTGAAAATATTATTTTGGGTTTCTTTTCTTTATTCATTTCAATTCCTATCGGTTATATCTTTAGTCTTTTTATGTCATTCATAGTTACGAGAATGTTTGAATTGGATTCTATTGTTAAGATTACCTTTAATTTAAATTCTGTTTTATTATTGTTGCTTTATTTTGTTTTAATATATTTATTCGTTTTATTTTTAGCAAGACACAGAATAAAAAAAGTAAAAATATATGATTTGTTATATTTAGAAAAGCAAAATGAAGAGAAAAGATTTAAAAAGAATAAAGTTAGAAATGTAGCATTTATTGTTTCTTTCATTATTGGTGTTGTTGCAATGTTCCTTTTTGATGGACAGTTTAAAGGAATGGGGACAGAGCCATCTTTTGGAATCATTTTCTTATGTATAATTTTGATTATTATCAGTATTTATGGGGTTGCCATTACACTATCTGATTTTATTTTGAAAATCGTTTTAAAAAATAAAAAAATTAAATATAGTAAAGATAATTTGTTTATAGCAAGGACATTTTCTTCTAAAGTAAAAACAATGAGTTTTACTTTAGGAACGTTGACAGTATTAATTACATTTACTTTAATAGCCTTAAATTTATCTAGCTTATTTAAAGGAATGTTTGACTATCAGTTAGAGTATTCAGCTCCTTATGACATTTCTATTCATGCAGACGAAGAAGATATCCCAGAATATTTAAAAATAATAGAAGATAACTGCACCATTGAAGATAAACTTATCTATAATGGCTATAGTGAACCAAATAATAATATAGGAAAACTTTTAAATGAAGAGCGTGGTTGGAGGGAAACGGACCAAGTAATTAAATTAAGCGATTACAATAAATTATTGGAGCTAAAAGGCGATAAAAAGGTTACTCTAAAAGATGATGAATATCTACTTCATATCACTAAAGAATTAAAAGATAATCTCGAAGACAAAAAAGAAATATCACATATAACTCTCGCAAACGGTAAAACCTTAAAACAAAAAGAAATAAAATCTGAGGGTTATACTTATGCCTGGGGTATGGGCTACGGCTTTGTTGTAGTTGTGCCTGATGAAGCTGTTGATGGATTAACCATCGAAGAGACAAGATTAATCGTCAATACCAAAGAAGAGACAACCGAAGAATTTGCAAAAGAACTAACAAGTTATATTGCTCCAGACATATGCAACGAGACTATAGATGGTGAAACAGTATGTTATTCACTTGCCAACATAACGATTAGAGGACAAGAAAAAGCAAACAACAATGGATTTGTAACCATAACCTCATTTGTTTGCTTTTACATAGCATTTATCTTTATCGCAGTAGTTGGAACAATCCTAGCTATTCAATCACTTAGTGATTCTACAAAATATCAATATCGTTATAGAGTTTTAAGTAAACTAGGAGTTCGTGACGAGGTATTAAATAAAACAATATTTAAACAATTATTTGCATTCTTTATTTTTCCAGTTTTTTATCCACTTATAATTAGTTTTGTTACGGTCACATCCTTAAATAAGATTTTTAATATTGTTTTAGTAACTGATACAGTTTATTTAGTATATTATTTCATTAATATAATTATCTTTGTATTAATTTATATAATATATTTCTTAGCGACTTATTTTGGCTTCAAAAGAAATATCGAAAGAAATTAAGGAGGAGAGAAAGTGTTAAATAAATTAGCAATTAGAAATGTAAAACGTAGTAGTCGTGATTACATTATTTATCTAATTACCATAACAATCGCATTTTCACTTATGTTTGCTATGAATTTGGTGTCATGGTCAGATGCTGTTGTAGATATTTATGATAATATGAATGATACATTTAAAAGTGTAGTTATATTTATAAATGTAATTGTTGTTTTTGTTATATGCTTTTTAATTAATTATACAACGAAGTTCATGTTTGAAAAGAGAAGTAAAGAGTTTGGCACATATATGCTTTTAGGAATAAAAAAGAAAAAAATTTCAAGATTATTCCTTTTAGAAAATATATTATTTGGTTTTATTGCTCTTATACTTTCTATTCCGATAGGGTTTGTATTTAGTCAATTTATATCTTTATTTATTGTGAAAATTATGGAGTTACCACAAACAATTTTTATTGAATTTAATTTTATGTCTGTTGGGTTATTATTACTTTACTTTTTCCTTATTTATTTGTTTGTATTATTCTTGGCTCATAGAAGAATTAAAAAGATAAATATTTACAATTTACTATATTTGGAAAAACAAAATGAAGAGAAAGTTATTAAGAAAAACAAGAATCGTAATTTATTATTTGTTATTAGTATGTTAATTGGAATTGGTTCTTATATTTTCTTAAATTTTACTTTAACTAATGATGTTATGATGGATACTTCATTTTTAACCTATATGATGGTTGGAATTCTATTATTTATTATCAGTATTTATGGTGTAATGTTTAGTCTATCTGATTTCATACTTTCTATTGTTTTGAAAAGTAAAAAGATCAAGTATAGTAAAGATAATTTATTTGTGGCTAGAACATTCTCATCTAAATCAAGAACAATGGGAATGACATTTGGAACACTTGGAGTATTGATTGTGTTTACTTTATTGTTTTTAAATTTTTCTAGTTTAAATAAAGCATCCTATGATTATATCAATGAAACAACTTCACCTTTTGATGTATCAGCATTCTTTGAAACAGAAGAACCTCTTTCGAAAGTTTATGATGTTGTAGATGAAAATTACACAATTGTAGATAGTGTTAGATATCATGTGTATTTGAATACGAATTCAAATGTTGAGAAACTTTTATCCGCATATTCTTATACTAGCGAACCTTATGATAAAATTATCAGATTAAGTGATTATAATCATTTATTAAAGATAAAAGGGAAAAATCAAGCAACTTTGAATAATGATGAATACATTCTTGTTTATGATAGGTCAGATTCATTTCTAGCAGAAGATAGTTCAATTAAAACGATTACATTATCCAATGGAATAACACTTAATCAAAAAAGTACAACAACAGAACTTTCGTTTTCTGGACTTACAAATGCAGGGTATGCAGTTGTTGTACCAGATGATGCGATACATGGACTAGGAATTTACCAATATTTTATGGCTATTGATACAAAAGAAGATACATCAGCTGAATTAGAGAAAAAACTTGTAGAAGCACTTAGATCTGATTTATGTGAAGTGGATGAAGAAGGTCATGAGTTTTGTTCAACTTATCGTATTAATATAAGAGGAACTACTTTGGAAGAATCGAACGTAATGTCTGCCATTGTAACAGCAATTTGTGTTTATATGTCCTTTATCTTCTCAGCAATAGTTGGAACAATACTTGCAATACAAACATTAAGTGATTCTACAAAATATAATTATCGTTATATGGTATTAAAACGACTTGGAGTAAAAGATGAAAAACTTTATCAGACTATTAGAAAACAATTATTTGTTTTATTTGGAGTACCTGCAGTTTATCCAATTATAATTAGTTTTGCTGTAGTATATCTATTAAATAGAGTATATAAATCAATATTACCGAGTCCGACATTTTACTTAAGTTGTTTTGGTATAAGTATTTTGATATTTATAATGATATATGTAATTTACTTTATTGCGACATATTTTGGCTTTAAAAGGAATATTGATAAGAGTTAGGTAGTCCTATCATCTAACTCTTTTTGTAGTATAATATGAATGGAAATGTGGTGAGGTTATGAATATTGCAATTATCGAAGATGATTTGGTTATCAGGGAAAAATTATCGCTTCTTTTACAAGATGCCGGTTATCAAACTACATTGATTGAAGATTTTGAACATGTCGTAGATACATTGCTAGAAGAGGATGCCAACTTAATTTTACTCGATATTAATTTGCCATTTATGGATGGTTATGATATATGCAAGAAAATAAAAGAAAAATCTAACATACCAATTATTTTTGTTACGAGTAGAGATACCACTGAGGATGAAATCAAAAGTATTCAAGTCGGAGGTGTCGATTTCATAACAAAGCCATATAATAAAATTGTTCTACTAGAAAAAATCAAAAGAGCATTAAAATTAAATGATCCCATTCATTTTAGAGAACTAACTAAAAATGGTTACACGTTAGATTTACATTTATCTATTTTAAAATATCAAGATCAAGAAATCGAGTTAACGCGAAATGAATTTCGTATTCTTTATTATTTCTTTACGAATCCTGGAAGAATTATTACGAAAGATGAATTGTTAGAAAAACTATGGAATGATAAGTATTATTTGGATGATAACATTTTAGCAGTCAATATGAACCGTTTACGAAATAAAGCAAAGGAGATTGGTATTACAGAATTTTTAACGAATATAAGAGGGAAGGGATACAAATTATGAAACTTACAAGTTACTTAGAAAGTAAAATCTTTTATATTCTTTTTCAAGTGTCCACGATTATGATTTTATCCCTTTTATTGGGGTTTTCTAAAATACCATTATTTTATATTGCTTTAATTGATATTATTTCGTTAGTTTTACTGATTGTTTATTTGATTTGTGATTATTATATTCAAAAGAAAAAATGTATCCAAATTACGAATTTGGTCGATCGATTAGATGAAAAATATTATATATCTGAGATTATCCCTAAAAGTAGTAATATAGAAAACAAGGCATACATTTATGCTTTAAAACAGGCAACAAAATCAATGAATGATAAGATAAGTAAATTGGAACAAGAAAATTTAGATTACCGCGAATATATAGAAAGTTTTGCTCATGAAATTAAAACACCGATTTCGGCATTATCTTTATCATTTGATAATAGTAAAGATAAAACTTCAAAAAAAGAATTAGATAAGATTGATATGTATGTCGATCAAATTTTGTATTATGCAAGATGCGAAAATCCGGAGAAAGACTATTTTGTCAAACGTCTCATTTTAGAAGATGTCGTACATGATGTGTTACTGAAATATCGTACGTATTTATTACAAAAAAAGATTATGATTGAGACTAACGCATTAGATGTTACTGTCTATACGGATGCGAAATGGCTTCTTTTTATTCTTTCTCAAATTGTTCAAAATTCGATAAAATATTTAACTCGTTCTAAAAAAGTAATTCGAATTTTTTCTACTAAAGAGACAGATGGGATTTGTTTACATATATGGGATAGTGGATGTGGAATCCCAGATTGTGATATTCCTAGAGTATTTGAAAAAGGATTTACGGGTAGCAATCGAATGAAATCTTTTTCTACCGGAATGGGACTTTATTTATCTAAGAAATTATGTGATCGTTTAGGTCTCGATATTCGTATCTCTTCTAAAGAAAAAGAGTATACAGAGGTAACGATTTTCTTTCCAGTTGGAACTCTTCATCCGAATTCTTAATTCATAAAAAAAGACAAGTCATTTTTTGATTTGTCTTTTTTGTATGTTTGTTATCGTAGAATTTTTAGTTCTACGATATTTCTGTTGGCAAACGGATATCACTGTGATAGAATAGAAAAAGATTGGGGAGGAATTTATGAAAAATATGATTGAAGTGAATCATATTCACATTTCACTGGGAAAGAAAAAAGTTTTAAATGATCTCACATTCCACGTGGAAGAACAAGAAATATTTGGCTTTTTAGGCCCGTCTGGTGCCGGAAAGACAACGACGATTAAAATATTGACTGGACAATTACTAGCGGGAGAGGGTGATTTTTTTGTCGATGCTTCAAAAGACGAGATTGGTATTTTGAGTGATAATACTGGTGCGTATGAACGTCTTACTGTCTATCGAAACGTTTTGTTTTTTGCAGAACTTGCTAATGTACCTAAAAAAGCTGTTTCGGATGTCTTGAAAAAGGTGAAATTATGGGAAGATAAAGATAAAAAAGTAAAAAATCTTTCGAAAGGAATGAAACAACGGTTGTATCTTGCTTGTGCCATCGTTCATAAGCCAAAGTTGTTGTTTCTAGATGAACCAACAGCAGCATTGGATCCTGCTACAACAGAAGAGATTCACGAATTATTGAGAGAATTGCAGAAATCAGGAACGACGATTTTTTTAACGACTCATAATATGGAAGAGGCAGATGAATTGTGTGATCGTGTGGCATTTTTAAATAAAGGAAAAATTGTCGAATTGGGAAAACCAGCAGAATTGAAATTAAAGTATGCGAAAGATATCGTTAAGGTTTCTTTTAAGAATGGGAAAGAAGTAGAGGTATCAAAGGATGCTAAGCAATTGATGCAAGTTTTAAAAGAAAATTCATCGCTTGGTCTTAGAGCCATTCATTCTGAAGAAGCCAACTTGGCTCAAATATTTTTAAGTTTAACTGGGAGGGAGTTAAAATGAGTTTTCATAAAATTAAAACATTGTTTTTATTAGGTGTAGAGGATTTATTTAAAAACATGAACGTGTTTGTTTATGTTTTAATGCCAATCCTATTTGCACTGTTATACTCAAACATTTCTGCAGGGAATTCTGAATACTTATTCTCTTTATGTATTTTATTGAATATTGCGATGGTTCCAGTTGCTTTGATGGGAACTGTTATTGCGGAAGAAAAAGAGAAAAATACGCTTCGTACGCTTATGTTGAACAACGTCCAAGGAACGGAAATTTTGTTTGCTAAAGCAGCAATTTGCCTTTTGTTCGTCATCGTCGATAATGTCATCATCTATTTGATTTTTGATTTACCAATGAGTCAATTCTTGCCATATCAGTTGATAGGTTTGTTAGTTGGAGTGGCCGTTATTTTCTTTGGTGCCTTGGTGGGACTTTTGGCAAAGAATCAAATGTCAGCAGGATTGTTATCGATTCCATTTATGCTGATTTTGATGGCACCTTTATTTATTTCCATGATTGGTAGTGAGATTGCAACGAAACTTTCTCATTTGTTACCAACCGATGCAATGATGAGCCTTTTCGATGTCATTGCCAAAGGCGAATTCTCTTTGAATACCATTGGAGAACCTACCATTGTTATCTTGGCTTGGTTTGTCATCAGTTTTGTGTTATTTAACATTGCATACAAAAGAGTAGGAATTGATAATTAAATCTATTCTTTTATTCTTTTTTATTTTATACTGGAAGTAGGAGAAGTTTATATGGAATTAGTAATTGAACATTTAAAGAAAAAATTTGGTGAAAAAGAAGTGTTGAAAGATGTTTCTTTCACTTTCGAAAAGGGAAAAATTTATGGTTTATTAGGAAGAAATGGTGCTGGTAAGACGACACTATTCAATTGTTTAAACGAAGATATTTTAAAAGATGATGGGGAAGTTTACTTGTTAGATGGCGAAGAGAAGAAAGTGCTTACGGAAGATATCGGTTACGTTTTGTCGACTCCTAACGTTCCTGAATTTTTGACAGGACGGGAGTTCTTAAAATTTTTCATCGATATTAACAAAGAAAAAATTACAGATTTAAAGACAATCGACGAGTATTTTGATTTTATCAAAATCGATGTTTCTGATCGCGATAAATTATTGAAAGATTATTCACATGGTATGAAAAACAAGATGCAGATGCTTGTCAACTTTATTGCGAATCCTAGTGTGTTATTATTAGATGAACCGTTGACTTCATTTGACGTCGTCGTAGCGGAAGAGATGAAAGAAGTTCTAAAAGAAATGAAAACGGATCATATTATTATCTTTTCTACACATATCATGGAACTTGCCTTAGAGATCGTTATTTTAAATAAAGGTGTGTTAGAACTTGTTCCAAAGGGTAAGAAAAATCATGAGAAGTTTAAGGCTCAAATCATCGAAGCCTTGAAGGAGGAGTAAGATGATTTCTACATTTTTCTTGTCTTTTCGATTGAAGAATGCGTATCGCGTCAATTCGATTTTGTATTCTTTGAAACAGTTACCAATCATCAAACGAATTTTACCGGAAAAACTGTATGGGGTTCGTGGTCTTAAAATACTGGGAAATATCATCAGTGCCATTTGGGAATTCATCATGATTTTTTTGGGAAAGTTCTTATATATTGCCTTTATGATAGCAGCGATGTTAGGAATCTATCAGACCAATTCGGCGGCAACGTTTTTACATATTTTCTTCTTTTTGACGATATGTGGGGGACTGATGAATACGTATTTATTTGATCCAACCAAAGATAAATATTATGCGATGTTTCTGATGAATATGGATGCAAAAGAGTACACGATTAGTAATTATCTATATCAAATGATAAAAGTGTTAATCGGTTTTTTACCGTTTACTTGTTTTTATGGTATGAGTGTCGGTCTTCCACTCGGGATTACGATTCTTTGTCCTATCTTTGTCATGATGGTAAAGACGTTTATCAACTCTTTGAGTTTAATTGATTTTAAACGTACAAAGAAGGTGAAGAACGAAAATCTTCCAACTTCTGTTGTTTGGATTTTATTACTTGTTCTTTTGGTATGTGCATATGCACTTCCTTACATTTCTATTGTCATGCCGACATGGATGTTTTTGATTTTCTTTGGTTTATCACTTGGACTTGGAATTTTTGGCTTTTATCAGATATTCCATTTTCCATATTACCGTTTTTTATACAAACAGTTGCTTACAAATGCACCACTTGTAATTGATCAAACATCAATTAGGCGTGATGCTTCTTTGAGTCAGATTGAATTGGATACGTCTTTAAATAGTACGAAAGAAGGCTTTTCGTATTTTCATGAGTTGTTTGTTAAACGCCATCGTAAGATTTTGACAAAAGCCATAAAGAAACAGACTATCGTCTTAGTTGGAATTGCCATTGTGATGAGCTTTTTGGTCAAGGTAAATGCTTCTGTTGCATCTACAACCAATCATTTGATGTTGGTGTTTTTACCGTATTTCGTTTTTATTATGTATATGCTGAACCGTGGGACAACACTTACGCAAGCGATGTTTATGAATTGTGATCATGCCATGTTATCATACCGAATTTATCGGAAACCAAATGTCATTTTGGGACTTTTTAAAGAACGTTTAAAGACGTTGATTGGTCTTAATTTAATTCCTGCTACTGTCATTGGATTTACCCTTGCTCTCTTGTTGTTTTTAAGTGGTGGTACCTCTAATGTATACAACTATTTTGTTTTGTTCTTTTCAATTTTAGCGATGAGTGTTTTCTTTTCTGTCCATTATTTGGTTATGTATTATTTACTGCAACCATATAACGTTCATACGGAGATGAAAAGTAGTACTTATAGTGTCGTTCAAGGTGTTACCTATTTTGTTTGTTATTACATGATGCAGTTACGTCTTCCTACCTTTTATTTTGGACTTAGTGTGACAGCGTTCTGTATTTTATATTCTTTGCTTTCTCTTTGGTTTGCATATCGTCTTGCTCCTAAGACATTCAAACTTCGTGCTTAATTTGTTTTTGATAGGTTGTCAACAGAACTTTGTCTAATTCGATAAAGTTCTGTTTCTTTCGTTGAATCAATCTAAAGTGCACAATTAAGTGCAATTAGGTAATAAAAGTGTATT
>OCQB01001673.1_pt1 | contig 16894 bp, 17 predicted proteins | sample 1538631 | NCBI WGS metagenome assembly OCQB01 (sample SAMN04571713, study PRJEB22368) | human gut metagenome | biome: human gut; material: stool | host: Homo sapiens | place: Luxembourg | collected 2012-10-19
TTAAACGTTCTCAATGCTCCCAACGGTCAGAGCGAAAACGAAATTGTATATTATCGCATCACTCATTTGTTTGTATTAAACAGTCAATTTTCGTAGTAGTACATCTTTTACTCTTTCCATTGCTTCATAATCCTTAGGTTGAGTTGTTGGAAGATATGTTAGAATGCTCTTGTATACATCAAAGAACAACGAATAATCCATTGAACACCACTCTGATCTGGATGGGGTCTCCACTTCCGGAGCTCTATCAATCTCCATAGATTCCAGAATAGGCATCGAAGTTGATACTTCTTTCAATGTATGTGCCTTGCCAAATACAGACCGTACCCCTGTAAAGAAAGGAATGATTTCAGCATTCAGAAACTCGTCTGCTGTTAAGATATCTGAATCGGAAGAGCAGTACTGTTCAACATACTCATCATATTTCCTTGTATACTGTTCTAATAACAAAGGAGGAATCTGTCCCATTTCTGTGTTCTTTTCTACAAGGATATAATCACCCCAAGGAACAGATTTGGAAGTCAGTACTGTTTGCCAAGTCTCAGCGATTCTGGATGGAGTTGCTTTGTCTGGCTCTGTGAGTAGACTCGATCTAGTGTTCCAGTGATAATACACACTTACTTCAACAACAAACGAATGAGCAACTGTAATCCTCGGTACATCGGAAGAATCCCAAGAGCTGCTTCTTGAGAGACTACCAACAAATGAAGATTTTGAAGCGAAATCGAAACAGTCCGCTCCGAATCAATACAGCCTACATGCAATAGATCCAACATTCATACGAAGAAGGACGACTTGAACTGTTTGGCTCATATACGAGTTAATGATTATTCCCTGAAGATCACAAAACAGAACAACACCTGGGCGAGTACAGAGAGAATCGAGATGAAGCAAGGCTCCTGCTAAACATTTAGCTTCATGAAGTAGGAGTTGATGGCCTTCGACTGTTGAAAGCGTAGAAAAGAAAGAAACAGGGTCATCTGAAGTGGAAAATAACCAGGGACTACATGGCGAAATGCCATCCATAGTTAACACAGTCCATATTTGTACCATTGAATATACCTGAGGAGAGTAATCATGCTTACTACAAGGAAGAAAACTACTTGTTATGACCGAATAATGGATACTCTTGAAGAAAATCGGTAGAATCAATCTCATATATACTATCGGAAGAATAAGGAGAAAGGATAGAAGGAAGAAGATCATTAGGGATGGAATGAATAGATGGATAGAGGAGAGGAGGATTTGCAGATCTTTTGGATACGATTTGGGAACAAATATTCTGCAGAAAGGCCATTTCGTATCCCTCTAATGGCTGCACTTGCGTCTTTGAGATATCTAATAATCAGTTTCCATAGAAAAAACATACACTGTAGATACATCCGAAGTTCTCCTTCACTTAGATTGATATGACAACATGAGGCCACTCGATCAATATTGTAGAGTTCAGGAATAATATCATGACAAGAGGGAAGCAATTTAGATCCTCGGATCTTCCCATTCTCTTTCCAGTGCTTGATGATCTCAGCAATTCCTCGATAACTTAGATTCATTCCCCATTTATTTGAATATAGTTGAGTCAAAGAAGCGATGGACTCTCGCTTCTCACCCCAATACTTGATGATCTCGAGTTTTTGGTCTTCAGTCAGTTTGTTATACTTGCTTCGTTGGTTGTGTTTCCGGACGGTCTTGGACACAGGATCATCCATCCTACAACCTGAAAAAATCAAATATCGCAGCTGCAAATTCTTGATTGTCATTATTCTCTCTGCAAGACACAAAGATAGTGTATTCATGAGCGTATCTTACAAGAGAAGTATTCTTCTCTTATCTTTATTAACACATGCCCTGAGAGGTACCTTATCTTCGGTATTTGGTTTGGATTCCATTATATTGGTAGCTCTCACAAAATGAATTAGGTTCTTACGCCTATTCAACCGAAATGTGTGCTTTGACAACTGAAGTAGGAATTATTGGATATAATCATTTCCAAGATTGTAAAAATGTGTTATTCTTTTTGTATATTAAAACTGAAATCTCCTTCAGTTCGTCAATCTCTCACATTGCGAGATATTCTGTCAATGGGTATTCCAGCAGTGTTGAGTGCTATTGGGGAACGTGTATTTTACTATCTTCAAACGAGTCTCGCTGATGAGTTGCTTATTCAAGCATTCGAGTCTTTTGAAATCGTCGTCATTGGTATTGCTTCAGTTATTCTTCTTGGGCGGAAGTATTATACCTAGTTCCCTTCATTGTAGATTAACAGGAATCCACTGGGCCTCTCTTATTCTTCTCTGCAGTGCTGTACTTTCGATTCAGATTAGTTCCAATCCTGTCCAATCGGTTGGTGAACTCCCATTGCTTCCTTGTTTTATGGGAATTGTCTTTGCTGGACTTCAGGGAACTGCTGGTGTGTGTACAGAACGCATCCTCAAACAGAACATGATGATGGATATTAATCAGCAGAATCTCTGGATCTTTTTGTATGGATTAGTGTTGCATTCGAAAGTAGTTGGGGAGCAGTTGTAAATATCATCATAATGATTTCCTCTGGAGTGAGGTCTTTTACTCACCAGTTGACTTTTTCCAACTTCAATGGATACACGTTTCTGTTCATTCTATCGTAGTGGTGTGATAGAGAATGATATATAGAGAGACTATTCGAGGAATTGCAGTAGCGTCCATCTTCAAGTATGTTGATTCGGTTGTAGAATCTTTTGTATCATGTTCATCGCTGATTCTTGCTTCCTTTGTTGTATCCTTCTTTCTCGATAAGGAGGTTCCATATCCTTTTGTTAGAATAAGGAGAAACCTTAATACTACGATGTCCTTTTATTTGGCTGTTGGAACACTCTTTATCGCAACTTATCTTTATGAATCTGCACCAGAAGCGCCTGCTGTATTGGATCAGAAATCCCTCTCACTGAAGGGAGTTGATAATAATGCGGTGGGAATGGAGAAACTTGAAGAGGAGATAGCAGTTTATCGAGAGTCAGATACTTCTGTTTCAGAGCCTAGTGAACTATGAAGTGTTTGTTAACACACAAGGACAGCGCAAACTATTATTTGGAGTATGGATATCCATACAGACACATAGGATAATACATAGAAGAATTACACACATATGAACTAGGAGAAGAACCATGAAAAATGAAAGGCGCATTTGAATTCACTTCACTTGGTTCTCTTTTGACAGGAATGGGCATGGGATATGGAGAGTTCCTCCATTCTGCTTTCATTATCGGCATAGGAGGGGATCCATCCAGACACAAGTCCATACCATCAGTTGAACTCTTGACCACCATTGGCTGCTGCACTCTGTTAGCTTCTTGAGATGCGAGCATATACAGAACATCAAATGATGAATGACTCTGAAAATTAAGAGAGAGAATTTTTGCAACCTGATTGGATAATACTTGAAGACGTTCAGTTGATTCACGCATGGATCGACTATGATACGTTCTCTTCTTGACTGAAGGACTCCTTTCCTTAGGGATTCTAGAATAAAAACAATCCGGAATCTGTACTTGGTACTCAGTTTCTTGATACCCTCCTCCCTTAATTTAGCCTTCTCGCAAGTATTACAAACAAGACGTCGCTTATAACTGTCCATAACAGCAAATCGTTAAAATCACCGTGATCGACTACAAGGCTTCCCATTCTCATGGTCACATCTTCCATAACCAGGACATTGACAATGCGAGCATTGAACTTGGTCACACCAAATACATTTATTCGGTTTGGGTCCTGGTTTGCCTATTCTTGGGAGAGAATAGTTCGAGCCTGCACTATTCTTTTCTGGAGAGTCTTCTGCTACTACTGAACACGTCTAAAGCCAAGGTTAGAATACTACTTTGGATGGATACAACAATCTCCAAGTATCATTCAACAAGCACATACTGATGGTAGCATATAGTATTCGCTCCTTGTTCCCTGGTTTCAAATAGATATGATATGTAACACAATTATCAGAGAAACGTGGAAACATATGTGTTTCGTCAACAAGTATACCATAGATAGAAAAGCAAAAATGGCAAAACATCAGCTGATTCAAGATGAGACTCTCCTTCGTTTATCAACTCGCTTTCTAGCTAATCGTTGTTCCGGACAATTTGTATGATTCTTACAATCCTTTTAGATCACCACAACATCTTAATCTTACTAGACAGTGACACTTCGCACCACAATCCAATCCAGCCAAGAAACATTCACAGTACCCTTTTAAGCAATTGTTCTTTTTGCAATTGCATCCTTTCGAAATAGCAACAGTTCCATTCTATGCCTTACCCAAAAGAATCATTTCCACAATTTGACGAAATCGGAATGCATTTGGGTTCTTTGCCAGGATCAAAGCCCGTGCTTCCTGTCGAAAATAGAAATGTTCCTAGAATCAATCCCTCATCACTTGCTTACTGGTGTATTCATACAAGATTGGCAATGACAACCATGACAATAACTATCAGCAGCAAAACACTCACAATACAGCTTGAGACAGCGCGACTTCTTACAATTACACGGAACAGACGAAAAGGGTATTACATCAGCTGAGACCTCCAACCCCTCATCCAAACAAATCTCATTACGATCCAATGGGGGAGTACGAACATCTTCCAAGAGACTCAGATCAACTGTGAACGAAGGTCTATCTTTGAGTATATTCTGAGAGGGTTCATCACTAATGGGAGTCGATTGTCCAGTTCGTAAGGATAGGAGAGCATTCTTCAAAGGTTCGTCCGAACTCTCATCATCTCTAGAACTCTCTGGTGATACAGAGAAATGGAACTGAGACATTGTATCATGAATGATTGTAGGCGGAGATGGACTTACAGAGGTTGATGGCATAGATCTTGTGTTGTAGAGATGATGTTTTGAAACACTAGGAAGGACCTTCGTTTCAATTCGTTTTTTGTGTCGTTGTGAAGGAGTACTTTTTGCTAGTACACCTGCAAGAGGAGTTCGTGAAACAGGTGAACGAGCAAATGATGTGGATCCTGTCTGGATCGTTTTATTGACACTAAAACCACATCGTTTTGAAAGAGAGGAAATAGATGTTTGGGGATATGGACATACAGAAAACTTATCCAATTGAAAGGCTAAACACGATACAACATGAGAAGATGAATTGGAATGCATTGGAGGGAGAAGAAAGCTTTGTGTAAGTGAATTCGAGCCAACACCCTCTAAGAAAGGATGAATTCGGTTTTCTCGAATTCCGAACGGTTTCTGAGGGTTCATCGCTTTCCAAAGTGGTTTCTCACTAGAAATAACAACATCGGAGAGATCGAACCTTTGGGCTGACGACCTCTCTTGTGCTTGCTTAAGAACTTGCCGTACACGTTTTGCACTAGATAAATAGAAAGAAAAAGATGATACGCTTGTTGCTCCTCACTACTTACAAAATGCCGAATGCAAAATCCTTTTCTTGTTGATTTATCACTGTTCTGAGTATGAGGGAGAAAAAAGAGATGGACTTCTGGGTCTTGTTGCAAAGAGAGTGGCGTATACCGTTCCTCCTCTCTCACAATATGAACAACACTCGGTTCATCGATTGATATCTCCTTAAGAAGTGACTTCGATAATGACTGTTCTCTACCAATTAGATAGATTGCAGAGCCATACTTGTTGTGATTTGGAGCATTAGAATACAGCATTTCTGGTGAAGAAGACCGACTTAAGAGAGAGGATTCTGCAGTCAAAGGTTCTAGAAGATGTATACTACTACCAAAGATTACCTGTAAGAGTTTTAGGAATACAGCATTCTACTTGCGTGGAATCCATAACGTTCGTCAACACAGAGTTATCTTCGTTCAAAGAATAATAAAATTAAGAAGACCAGCTTAATCAAACGTAGTGGAAATTTAAACACTTCAAGAAAGAAGGAGGCAAGATTTGAAAAACAAAACCACAGATCCATGTCCGCCATCTTTACCAAATCCCCATGACTTCGAATTATCTTGTGGATTTCAATGAAGAATTGGGATTTCTAACAAATAAATGCTTAGTAGAAACTATCGAAAATACTGTTTTGGTCCAACATAATCATCTTATCTTCCTTCTTCACTTCACTCTCAGATTCATGCTGTTCTTCCGCTTCTGAATCATGCTGGCCCCATTGTACATTAATACTAGATCGACGTTGAAGACCAAAGAGTTGGCTCTTCATATCACGAATACGCTGTTTTCTTGCAATCTCATCCAGATTGTACGTTTGAGCTAATCCCGCTCTTGAAGTCTCACGCAGAGTATCTTCAATATCTTCTCCTGTAAGAATCATTGTTAGCAACACTTCATCATAAGAGATCAAATGGAACGTGTTGGTCATTAGTGCATACTGAGCACATTCTAAAGCTCGTGCAGCTGCCATTGCGTTCCTTTCAATGCAAGGTACCTGAACGAGTCCCTTCACAGGATCACAGGTCAATCCCAACATGTGCTCAATAGCCATGCCGGCTGCATACTCGATCTGTTCAGTTGAACCTCCCATCAAAAATGTAGCAGCTCCTGCAGCCATTGCACACGCTGTTCCGACCTCTGCCTGACATCCTGCTTCAGCTCCAGAGATTGAAGCATTGACCTTGGCCAGATTCCCAATTACGCTAGCTACAGCCAGAGCATCCACAATATCATCATCTGTAATGTTTGGGTGGTGATAGCGGAGAAAGTACAAGACTCCAGGAACGATGCCACATGCTCCACATGTGGGAGCTGTCACCACAATCTCGCCACCTGCATTATTCTCAGAAACTGCTAATGTGTAAGCGAAGAGAAAAGCATTTGGCTAGAACTCAGATTCTCTCTTTCAAATTTACACTGATCATTTCACTGCTTCGTTGAGCTGCTCTAAACATGTCATGAGCTTTACGAGGAAGATTCAATCCTCCAGGTAATACACCCTTTCCTTCTAAACCAATTTTAACACAATTTGACATGGTATTCCAGACATCTGCCAAATATGATCGGATGTCATCTCCTTCATATTGATACACAAAATCACACAGTTTTAATCCTGATTTTCTACACCAACGCATTATTGAGTTCATCGTGGAGATAGGATAGACTGAATGAAAGGTCTTCTTGAAAGGACCATTCACTTGTTCAAGTTCAGAATCGGTTATAATTGCTCCTCCACCAACCGAATAATACGTCTCTTGACCAATTTCCTTCTCTCCCTGACATCCTTTGATTGTCATTCCATTCACATGAAATGATAATGTTTCGTTCGACTTCCAGATAAATGTTACTTTCTTGGGTTTCAACTCGTTTTCAATTGCAACATCCGTCATGTGACCTTTACCAGTTGCAGCAAGAGATCCGTAGAGGGTTACAATGTAGTTATCACATTTTGAATCATAAAGAGACTTAAACGCCTTGGCGGCAAATGAGGGACCCATTGTGTGAGAACTAGAAGGACCATGTCCTATTCTACAGATTATCCACGACTAAGACACTCCACCTGTACAGTTCTCGAAGGGATGGCATACCACTTGTTCCAGATTGAGAGGAATAGTACAAATGAGAATGACCCTAGCGGTATAAGTAGCTACAAAAGTTCCTACATTCTTTGAGACGATTCGGATGTACGTTGGAACCTTCTTCTAAAGATTACTCTTACCAAGCTACAAAACCATTCCAGTACTATCATGAGATGAACTCTCACCAAAAGAGTCGTCAGTATCTATATCCATAGAGATAAAACAAGAAGTGACTGATTCGCAGTTGCCGTCGTCAACTCCCGTATTTCCCCTTTTTTGGAATTGGTTCTTTTTTAGTTCCAGTATTGAATTCATTAGTTTATACACTAGTACAAAGCAGAGAAATCGTGTTGGGACGATATTAGGAAAACTACTAAGATGCTTCGACCGTTTCCAAATCTCACACTCCAATTCATTGGAGTCTCTAGTATTTTCCTCAAGCGTTGTTTTGGTGGTGTAGCATCTAATGCTGTCTTGAATCGTTTGAAAGCGAGTTTTGAGTATAACTCTGTTTCAGTGACTATTACATCCTAGGCGGCATAATGAATTGGCACAGGAACTTGAGAAATCAACCAATATGTCTCGAGAACGATACGTTTCAATTAATCACGAATTATCCAACCTTTATGATCAATATGATTGTTACAAACGATACATTGTATTTGTGATTGGTGTTTTTGACGAGAAAGAAAGTTAAGAAGGAAATTGATGACGTCCAGAAGTTAATACAAGAAGAGAAAGACAAAGAGATCATTGAAATGGCGAATGAAGAGATGACGCGATTATTGGAAGAGGAGAAGAAAATAACGGAAGAAGCTCACCAAATTTCGTTGCCATCCAATCTGTTAATCTTAACAGTGCAAGTAATTTGTAGAGAGGACAAAAAGAATTGTACAATCGAAGTACGAGCAGGAGCAGGAGGAGTTGAAGCATGTCTATTTACAGAGGACATCCTCAACATGTATAAAAGCTACTGCGGACTTAAGGATTGGAGATGGTCAGTGCTGAGTTGCAATGTTGCTAATGGAGGAGGGTTTCATTGTCGTACTTCCACTTATGTATAGTATTAAAGAAGCTATCGTGAAGGTAACTGGAGAGGGATCTTATGGTATTCTTCGTACAGAATCAGGAGTTCATGTTCGAATGCTTCCTTGGTTTCATGTGTAGCGTGTTCAACGAGTACCAGAAACAGAAAGTCAGGGCCGTATTCACACCTCAACTATGACTGTTGCTGTATTTCCTGAGTTGGAGAATATTGATTTGATGATTCGACCTGAAGACTTGCGTATTGATACTTATCGGTCTAGTGGCAAAGGGGGACAACATGTGAACAAAACAGAATCAGCTGTACGAATTACTCACATCCCAACAGGAATTGTTGTTGCCAATCAGGATGAACGCAATCAAGTAATATCTTTAGAGTAGTAATGATTCAAAGCATATGAACAAAGCGAAAGCTCTTCAGATCCTAGCAATTCGTCTTCAGAATCGTCAAGAGTCTCTTGTTAGCGAGGAAGTGGATAGCGAGAGGAAGTCATATCCTTTGGATCTATTTATATGAAATATCCTTCACAATAAGCTAATTGGCACGGGAGAGCGATGTGAAAAGAATCGTACCTATAATTATCCTAATGTGACTTTTCTTATTAACTTGTGATCAATAGAGTCGAATTACAGACCATCGAGTGGGATTGACGTTGTATGGGATGGATAAGATGATGCGAGGGGAGCTGTTAGATGAATTCGCTGATACACTCAAGAAGTGGCGTATTCAACAGGAATTAGATGAATTAAGTGGTTATTGTGTGTCTTTATAAACACAATACACAAAATTACTATTTCCAAGAAGTAATACAGTTTTCATTTCATCTGTTAACACACCATCGGATTCTGTAGAAGATTCAGTGGAATTCTTCGCTCGTTCTCGTTTCTCTGCCTGTCTTCGACTATTTTTGAATCCCCAACCGCGGAACATATAAGATGGGGCAAATTTCAGAATCTCAGTTGTATAGGCTCTTCGAATCTGTTTAATCACTTTAGACCATGTCGAAAGTTTATTACTGTATATCTGATGTTGAAGTACAATATCGAAATTATTCAAATTTAATGGAGTGATACCTCGAGTACTAATCACCAATTCTACCGTTCCCAAACGCATATGTTCCAAAAATACAAGTTGTCTCGGTTTCTTCTGTTTCTCTGTATTGCTGATTCCGAGCAATTTATCACGACAATGTTGATCTACAAGAATGCCACATCGATTGCATTTATATCCCAAATTCCTGACATTCCCAATTTTCTTCTTACATACAGCACACACACCCAACTGATCTGTCAACTCGAATTCATGCTCACATTGTACCTGCTTCTTGTGGTATCTGAAGCGACCCTGAGGAGCAGGTACCCCATCTGATACAGTACTGTTCTTCCTCACACGAAGAGTTGTCACAGCATCTTCAGAGGTAGGTACAGTAATAGCAGGCTGGATATGACGTCGTCCTCCAGACTCTGTAGAAGTAAGATCAGTCGGAGACACCTCCGTAGAGACACTAGTATCATCAGATAACTCGAGAATGATGTCTTGAGTGGGTTTTGTCTCACCAACTTGTAAACTAGGAAGAGGCAACTTATCCTTCTCCACATCATCTATTGACTCATATTCCGAAGAGGCAACCGAAAGAGTTTCATTGAAATCAGGATCCAGAGTCAAGGATTCTATTTCATTATCCTCTTCTGGGAAGAAGTAATGAAATATCCCAGCTGCTAGCGAACTCGAGAGTTGGAAGAGAATGTAATAATGGCAACCAGGATAGACGTTGATTCCCACGTGTTCAAACACATTCACGGGCATTCCATCACATACAAGACTTTGACTCAAAACCGTGATTATTTCGAGTATATTACTCTGTTCATCTGGGGTTCGATCAAGCATTACAGGACTGAATACAAGATCAGGATACTCCCATCGCTGATCGGCAGCTGATGCTAATGGATTTACGATCTTCAAATCATTGAGTATAATTTTCGTTTCGCTCTTTCCATCGAAACAGAAGTTATGTTCTCCTGTGAGACCTCGTAATGTGGCTACTGCAATCTGTTCTCCTTTACTTGCTAGAAGTGTCCATTCAACCTCTTCCAACGTATATTTGATGCGAAGAACGGGAATGAGTTCTGTTTCACCTCGAATAGCAACCAAAACCTTCTGCTCAATGCTCTTCATCATCTCTGTTGTTAAGAGCGGGTTCTGTTCCTGTGAACCTGACTCTGAAGTCAAGTCAGTCTCATTTGGTTCAGAGACAGTACTGGTGGTAGGATTGGCAAGTAAAGTGTAGTGAATCACATTCAAAAAACGATAGAACTCCTCTCCAGTCATTCGGATGCTGAACGATCCGATATTTACTGTGATTCGATTCACTAAATCCTCCCTTCGGAATCCAGGAGAATAAACACGAGAAGGAATGAAGCCATTCTGACTCCGTGTGATCAGAGATAGAGAGAAATCTTGAATGATCCGCTTGAAAGGACGCTGGAAGGAATGAGAATGGAAACTTTGGAGACCAAAGTTCCGTTCGAGGTTATTGAGCGTGTGAATATCCTTTGAACTGATCCAAGGTGCCGAATGAGCACGACGATCACCCAGAAACAAATCCACTTTGTTCAGTGATGCATTTAGAATGGAATAATCACGCTGTTGAACTGGTTTCTTTTGAACAATCATACTTCCTTTGTACAAATAGAGAAGCAGTGAAGAACCAGTTTCAATTGAAGCAATGTGGATCTGTGAATCTGTGAACATGACGTCAAGGAAGAAGTTCTCTTTCTCATCCTTATGAGAATCTTCTCGTCGTGTTACCACATCTTCCTCTGTATAAACCAATGCAGTTCCTTCTTTCTGAACATTCGTATGTGTAGCCTTCTTAAGAATATATGTGAGTAAAGGAGGCAGTGTATTCCCCAACTCATTCTGAGCTTCCTTCTCTTGCTGCTTCATTCGCTTGTAGAACTCATCACGACGTGCTCGACGAGTCGTATTCTCTGAATTTACTCCACTAATTCCTTGAATAGAACGTAGTCTTCCCATCATTGCATTGCCATCAATCCCCTGATAATAGAATGAAGAATTCAGAGAACGATTGAGATCAGGTCGCAAGCGATTCATTGCAGTCAAGCCCATTGAGAAGCGTAATGAATCACGAGTATAATGATTGAAGTAAGAGGATTCATTGCGATAAAGTGTTGGCTGATTATTGCTAACAGAACGAGCTAAAGGACCGATCGACTGGAATAGCATTGCATCACGACGATCTGCTGTAGGACGAATATAACTCAGAGGACGATGAAGTGAAGGACGAGATCGGAGTACTGGAGGTTCGATACTACGATGATTGGTTGAAGGCTGAAGAGGTATTTGCTGTGATGGTTCTTGAGGAGAAAGAGTAGAAGAAGGAGTAACCGTTTGACCGAAGTCTGTTTTCGCTTCAAATATACTTCCTGATAAACTGTTCTCATATCATTCATCCACTACAATAAGACATCTTCAAACACACATACCATGACACCAACATCACGTGTATCCAACGAATATATCACTTTCAATCCCTTCACAAATACAGCAAACTGCCCTTCACTCTTGCCTGAGATTTTCCCATTAATCCCGCGGATTTTTTCATTATACATTTCAGCTATGTCTTCATCGAATCCAGAGGATGCTGGAGTCACCCCTTTCAGTACGCCCAACTTACTAACCTTCCCAATCAACATCACATCAGCATTCTCAAGATTCAGGAACGGAGTATAATGAGGACGATCAATTGAATACTGGGGAGGCTGACGAAGAGACAAATGATTGAGAATCAAATCTTCCATCTTTGAATAGATACGAGGATACACCCAATGGGTCTGTGTGAACACTGAATAATCATAACGTAACTCTAGGGATGAAATCCGAACGATTTATGGATACCAGAATAATCGGGTTTTTCTGAAGTATTCATGACATCTTTACGACCAATCTGCTCCAGAAATAGTGGGAATATTTTGTACATAGTCATCACCAGGTCAAATTTCTTTGAAATCAAGTTGAATCCACTATCGCTAGAGTCATCATTAAACCTATGAATAATTCTGTCATTCCAAAAATACGTCCAAAAACTGCTATTATCAAGAATGAAACGGACTTCAAAATCAGTACTATTTCGCATCAGACCAGGGCCATAATCCTTTGGTATATCCGGATTCACAGTAAACAACATATCCCAAAACCCGAGCAAAAACTCAGCAAGTTCAGCCCGTAAGAAGAACGAAGAATTGAACTCACGATCATGATAAGGTCCAAGTTGAATATCCCACTCGATCGTGTTGGAACGATAAAACTCGTATTTGTCAATATCATCAGAAACAGCATCATTTAGTTCCACATAATGATTGGATGATTCTTTGTTCTTCCAATGAATGGTCACTTGCCAAGCACCTTCAACAGCTTGAAAGAGAGGAGAAAGAACTAGTTGATTGGTTGAATCAAATTTGGACACGCCAATAGAAAACACATCAAATTCCAAGATACACCCACCTTCCTTCTTGAATATAACATCTGGCCCAGTGAATTCCAGTACCAAGGATTCATACTGATCATCAATACGGTTATAGGTCACCCAGTCAATATGAAGCGAATCAAAGATCTGGATAGTGATGGGACCATGGACACTGAAACGAAGCTTATCATACCAAGCCATCTTAGGAGACTTACTGATTCCACGAGGAGTCAATGCACTCATACTCTCTGTGAAACTCTGTCTTACCCACCACAGTGCTTCACCCCAAAATACATCCAACTGTTTGCCTTGAAGATTGAAATTCTGATAGAATTTGGTAGAAATTGAAGTTCGAATCACATCCACGGACAAAGAATCGAATGAAGATGAACAGAAAAGTTCTACTGATTCTTGACGTACATAGGATTCAACCCGATTCATATCAGCAAGTACAAAGGTCCCACACCCATAGAGGTTATAACCTGCTAGAAGAGGTGGTTGATCAGCAAAGGATGTTTCAACAGAATCTATATAGAGATCATGAACATGCAATCCTAACACATCATCAAATCCTTTTGCAAGAGGGGTTGGTGATTCATCCATGGATTGAAGGAATGAAAGGAGATGAGCACGAGAATGAATCTTTCGATTGTATGTCACAACACCATCCAAACCTGTTACTACAAGACATGAATATTCCCGTGATTCTGGACTAAGATGAGGGATAATGTCTTGAAAACGAAGTAAGGCCGAATCAACAACCAACTGAATCCATATCCCAGAGAGAATAGTAGATGAAGAGAAAGCCTCATGAGTAGCAACAGTATTGGCTCGATTCTCATCAGGATGAGGGAAAGCAGGAGGAGGACGAATACCCTTCCGAATGGTCTTAAATGCTTTCCATTGAAGACAAGCATCATAAATTAGATCACCCCATGGCCAACGTCTGTCTTGGAAACAATCAATCTTATTCACAATAATCAGATATGGTTGAACACCAGTAGGAACATGATCTGTTCGGAGATTACATTGATTATCATATCCATTACACTGATGAAGATCTGTAATATGATTCTGACAAGATGAACATGGTTGGAATCGATGGCACATATCACAGTGACCACAAGCACATTTCTTCAAATACAATGAATGTTCACGGAGTTCACTTATTGATTGATTGTTCATATCAAGTCCGTTCTGTTTACTAACTTCTGAATATGAGGCAGGTGAATAGACAGCAAGACTATCCACTGTAAGCATTGCACATGTGACTTGTGTCATTTGGATTTGTGAAGCTTGAATACTTCGGAAAGAGAGAAGTGGTAAGGATGAAGAATCAGGGTATGTGGCTGCCAACTCTTCAATTGTCAATAAACTCCTGCTTTGGGTGTAAAATGGAATGTAACAGTCAACTGACGAAGTATTACCATAAGTTTAAAGAAAGAAGGAGAAGAATGTTTCATTGCTTTGGGAGTTTCATCTGAAACTTTTGGTTTTTTTGGAATACCAGATTTCACAAGGTTGACTAGTTCAAGTAGACTGTTCATAAAGACATAGATACTTCCAAATGATAGACGGGTATAAAGAGAAGATATCACAATCTGAAGACAATTAGTATCACGACTATTTGAACTTATCAATACTAAATGCTCATCCCCGCGGTAAAAACCTGCCCATTTCCCAAGTGAACGTGCCTTGTATTCAATATTATTGGTATTGAAGGAAATGGAACTTAGCTGTTCAGGGAGTTGAGATTTCGAGAAGCTTAAGAATAGAAATGAAGGAAGAGTAATTCCAATTTGTGGAATAAAGACTGGTAATTGGGCTTTCGGCACATGAATGCCTTCATCACCCAAAACACTGATATTATTAATTTCCACGGTTATTTTATATTCAACCAATGGATTCTTAGAATAGAAATTGGTTGTCATAGGAAGTGGAGAATAGTGAAATTGTGGTATTCCAGTTTTCACTTCTAAATGAGGAATACTGTTGAAATCAAGTCTTTCATCAACTGGAGAGAGTGTAGCAGTTGATAGTAATGGTTGAGAAGGAATCATAGAAGGAGAAGAATAGACTGGAAGATTGAATTGTTGGGATGTGAAAGTCTCACCAAATTCTCCATGAAGAGAAGACACATATTTTTCGAAAGTGTCATTATTCTTCGCAATGATGAAGACATTCAGACTCTCCATAGTATAGCTTGTACTGCGACTGGTATCCTTGCCTGTGATCTGAATTTCAACAGAGCTTATTCGAATTGTAGCATCACTGAGATAAATTGGTATGAACTGGATGATTGATGGTTTCACATCAGTCTCATCATCAGATAGAAGAATCTCATCTGATTCTCCATCACTCACAGCTTCCTGTTTGATGCTGTTCTTCTGAAGTGAAGTGGAAGTAAGGTGAGGTGAGGTTGGATGAGATGACTTTGTCAGAGTAGGATCAGGAGGAATAGGTGATGGCTGGGAAGAAGATTGCTGAATAGGAGAAACTGTAGCTAATGGACGAGGAGAAGACGATGGAGTAAAAGCACCCATTACATCCAAGTCACAGATTCCAGCTACATCTTCCATTCCATTGGGAAGCAAAGAACCATCTAGAATACTTTGTAACAGCTGACGATTAATCTCTTCTGAATCCATGGTTTCCAGAATCACTGGATTCTCCTGTGATGAAGGAGGAATAGGTGAAGTAAGAGAAGGAGGAATAGGTGAAGTGAGAGAAACATCTGATAACGAAGCAGACGAAGTACTACGTGAGAAATCGAGAGAAGAGAATGAAGTGGTCTTGTTCATTCCAGTAGCACTTCGTTCTTTGTAATCTTCAATCTCCTTGACAAATATTTGCATTACAAATAGCATCAAATCAACAGAAGAATAGGTAAAGACTAGATTGCATGACTTCAATGAACTCTCCACACTGAGTCGTTCCCATTTGTTCATAGTCCAATCTAATTCCCATCCACCCAATGAAACAATCTTATCTGAACAAGGAGGAAGGTGATTCAGAGGATTCGATGAATCTTGTTCTTCTTCATGAAGGAGACTCTGAAGGCTCTCTCGTGAGTATGGAATCGCAGAGACTTCGATAGCTCCAATCTTGGCTTGAAACTCATAGGATGAAGATAAAGAGACCTCCAGAGATGCTCGAGAGTTAGCTGGAACCAAAGTTAACGTTAGGGCTTGAAGAGAGATTCCAACAGCAGGGGAAGGAACACATGAGGATACTGCAAATGCTAATTGAAGTTCCTCAACACGGGCATCAATTCGAATCTGACTATCTTTGATAAGACTCAGAAGAGAAGGTGAATGAGTAGATGATGAAGGTACATGAGAGGATTGTAATGATGATTTATGAGAAGGTGATGATGGCTCATGAGAGAGTAATGGTTGTTTGGAAGTAGATTTGAATGGAAGACAAATTAACATGGATTGAATGTATTCAAATGTACGTAGAATTGAAGGACGTAGTGTCAATACAGTTTTCCTGTGAGTATAATTCAATGAAATACTCTCAAACTGACTCTTTGATTCTCGTATCATTAACGTCATTGAAGCTTCAATCCCATCACAACTGAGATAATTGGATTGGAATGTTGATAACTCCATTGCTATCATGAGACTATGAGGAACAGATGCAAATACATCATAGAAGGATGTAGAGCATTTGAGAGTAACTCCTAGCAGAATATGAATCGAAGTTGAAGTATTGTTCGACTTATCAGCATTTGCAAGATCAATCTCCAGCTTGGGTAATGTCACCTTTAGTGCTTGAGGAAGAATCCGAATAAGAGAAGAGAGTTTATCCACTGCAGATCCATTAACAGTATTATTACTTGATGTTGATGGTCGAGTGATCTCCAACGGTGGCAACTCATTTGGCAGA
>OCQB01001677.1_pt1 | contig 16871 bp, 9 predicted proteins | sample 1538631 | NCBI WGS metagenome assembly OCQB01 (sample SAMN04571713, study PRJEB22368) | human gut metagenome | biome: human gut; material: stool | host: Homo sapiens | place: Luxembourg | collected 2012-10-19
CGCCGCCGCAGCCGCTCAGCGGGATACGGTAGCCGGCCTGCTCCCAAGCCTCGCGGGCCGCCGGGTCGACCGGCACATCGGCGGTGATGAAGTGGTCCGGCACCACCGGCGGGAAATACTTGTCCACCGAAAGGGTCTGATAGCGCTCCTCGTCCACGCCAATCACGTCGGCCAGCTGGAAGAACCGGCCCGTTTGGAAGCGCGGTGCCGAGCTCGGCTCGCCCACGCCCACGAACGCGCCGCCGCCACGCACCCAGGCGCGCACGGTTTCCACGAGCTTCGGGTTGGTCCACACGTCGCCGCCGGTGAATGCGGTGTCGACCGGGCCGCCGTTGATGATTACGTCGATATCACTATCGATGCCATGCGCGAGTACGTCGTCGAAGCTGATGAACCGCACGTTCACGCGCATGCCGGACAGGGATTCCAGAATGCCGTAGTAGGAGTAGGTCTGCTTGTTGGGCAGGGCGTGTGCCACGGTGAACGCCATCCAGGAACGCATCTTGCCCCAGGAATTCAGAATCGCCACGTTGAGCTCGCCTTCGGCGGCCACCCCACCGGTGCGGTCGTGGATGTCGCGGAATTCGTCGGCGATATGGGTAACCGTGTCCACGAACTTCGGGAACTTGGCGGCCAAGGAGAGGTAGCCACCGTAGCCCATACGGCCGATCGGCGAACGCAGGATCGCGCGGCGGGCCTTACGCCAGTTGTCGAGGCCTTCGATGCTCGGGTCGTTGCCCTCGTAGAACGTGTCGGGGAAGAAGTACGGCAGGAAGCGTCCTTCCGTGTATTTGACACCCGGAATGTCCGCGATCATGCGGGTGGTGGTGCCGTCTCCGATGGAGCCGACGACCGCATCCAAACCCAGCTTTTCGAACCCGTCCTTATACGGTTCGGTACCGATCCACTGGTCGCCAAGGAACATCATGGCTTCCTTGCCTGCCGCGTGCGACATGTCGGCAAGCCGCTTGACGTTCTCGCGCACGAATCCGGAGAGGAAGTCAATCCAGTCGCGTTGCGCCTTGCGGGGCACGCGCCACGCGGAGTTGTAGGCACCGCCATCCACGAAATCCTCCGGACGCAGACGGTAACCGTACTCCTTCTCGAAATCGTCCAATGCGCGCGGGCTCACGGTGCAGGCGCAACCGAACCAGTCGACCACCTTTTCGCGACGCTTGGCATCGAACAGGAGCGTGAACTGGTAGAAGAACGTGGTGAAACGCACCACATCCACCTGCGGGCTGTCCTTCAGCCACTGCTCGAACGTATCGAACACGAACTTGCGGGTGGCCGGATGGTAGATGTCGAACGGAATCTCGTGTTCCTTGTCTCCCCAATCATTGGTCAGGTGGTTGTACATCTCGACCGGGTCCCAGATGATGTAGGCCAGGAAACTCACCGTGTATTCGTGCATCGGCACGGCAGCGGTCACGTGCACGGTGTCCTCGCCCGGGTCGAGCGTCCAGCCGGACGGGTCCACGACCTCGCCCGTGGTGCGGTCCACGACTTCCCAGTACTTATGAGGGTCGGCGTCACGGTTAGGCTTGAGCTGTTCCTCGAAGAAACCGTCCATCAGCGGCACATCCACCGCGTTGGACTCGGCCAGGATACGGGCGGTCAGCAGGTAGACCTGCGGGGTCTCGTCCATGTGCAGGGTGATCCACTCGTTGTGGGCGCGGGTCGGGAAGTAGGCGCTGTAGATTTTCTTGCCAAGAGCGAGCACTGCCTCGTCCAGATGCGTGCCGTCGGAGTTGCGGATGGCGTCCGCACCCCACAATTCGGCGAGTTCCTTGGTCTTTTCGGCAAAATTCTCTTCACTGGGCAGCGTGAAGCGGCCGGTGCTGGTCATGAGTGCTCCTTTGTGGGGTTGGTCATCAAAAAACTACAAAGCGACGAATTCGTCGCATACAAAATGACCGGCGTCATCGCGGGCCCTGGTACCCTGACTGCGTAGATCCTTGACGCTTACGGTGACGCCGGACGATTGGAATCGTGTCACTGAATATGGGAGGGACGTTGCCCGGCACCGGAAGGAGTGACACGACATGCCGGGCAGCGGATTGTTGGGTATTAGGGGTTGGGTTTTGGCTCCCCTCAGCGAGGGGAGTCAGAGCGGAGAAAATCAGCCCTTGACGGCACCGGCGGCGAGGCCGGACTGCCAGTAGCGCTGGAGGCCGAGGAACAGCACGATCACGGGCAGTACGCCGAGCAGCGCACCCATCATCAGGGCGCCACGATCGGTGAACGTGGCCAGCGAGACCATGCCGTACAGGCCGAGAGTCACGGGCTTCAAGGTGTCGGAAGACACCATCATCAACGGCAGCAGGAAGTTGTTCCACGTGGCCACGAACAGGAACAGGAAAATCGTCACCATGGCCGGGGCCAGGAGCCTCAGCACGATGGTGAAGAAGATCCTCGCCTCGCTCGCGCCGTCGATGCGGGCGGCTTCAAGCAGTTCGTCCGGCACCGAACTTTGCGCGTACGTGCGGCCCAGGAAGAAGCCAAACGGGGAGACGCAGCACGGGATGATGATCGAGAGCATCGTGTTGGTCAGGTGCAGGGTGTGGAAAATCGAGTACTGCGGGATGGTCAGCAGGGCGGCCGGCATGAGCATGCAGGCCATGATGATGCCGATGGCCGCGTTCTTGCCGCGGAAGTTGAATTTTGCGGTGGCGTAGCCGGCCATCACGGACACGATGGTGCCGACCAGTGCGGAAACACCCGAGTAAATCAGGGAGTTCAGCACCCAACGCCAGAAGTTGCCTCGGGTCCAGCCGAGCAGCTTCGAATAGTTGGTGGCGATGGCGTCGGGCAGCTGGTCGAGCGGCACGGCGAACCACATGCCGTTGCTGCCGGTCATCTGGGCGGGCGTCTTGGTGGAAGCGATGATGGCCCAGTAGATCGGGAACAGGAAGTAGATCAGCACGAGCACCAGTACGATGACCGTGATGGTCTTCGTGAACGTGGACGGGCGCATGGAGCGGGGCAGATCATGCTCGGCCATGGCGCGCTGCTTCTCAAGCTTGCGCTCGGCCTTCCTGCGGGCGCGTTCTTCAGCGGTTGCAGAGCTCATTACTCATTCACCTTCCTTTCGGCCAGGGTGTACAGCACGGCGAGCATACCTGCAATCAAAGCCATGACGATGGCGATGGCGGAGGCCGGGCCGTCACCAGACGGGGTGATGGTGCCTTGCGAAGTGTTCATGGCCATCATCATCGGGGTATATGCCTTGGAAATACCCGGGTCGGCAGTGGACATAATCTGCGGCTCGTTGAACAGCTGGATGGTGCCGACGATGGAAAGCAGCATGGCCAGCAGGGCCGCGCCACGCACGTTCGGCAGCTTGATCTTCGTGGCAATCTGCCAACCATTGGCGCCGTCGATACGGGCGGCCTCATAGAGGTCATGCGGGATGGCCTGCAGTGCGGCAAGGAAAATCAGCATGTTGTAGCCGGTGAAGGTCCATGTGGTGATGTTGGCCATCGAGCCGAGCACTATGTTCTTGTTGAAGAAGTCCACATTGACGCCGATGGCGGCAAGTCCCTTGACGATCGGCGAGATTTGGCCGTTGTACAGGTAGACCCAGATAATCGAGGCCACGACGCCGGGGATGGCGTAGGGCAGGAAGTAGCCCAGACGGAAACCGGTGACATGCTTGACCACGAACGAGTCGATGACGATGGCCAACGCCAGTGCGGCGATGATCATGATCGGCACCTGAATCAGGGTGTAGAGCAGCACCCTGCCGACGCCGGACCAGAAGTTGCCGGAAGTAATAGCATACTGGAAGTTCTGGAATCCTACGAATTTATTGACCAGCTCGCCACCGCCGTATGCGCCACCGCCCTCGGTGACCTGACGGAAGAAGCTGGAATAGATGGCCCAGATGATGGGCAAGATGAACACGAAAGTGAACAGGACGGCGAACGGTGCCATGAACGCCCAGCCGGTGCGGTTCTCGCGCTTCTGAGCGCCGGACCGCTTCGGCTTGGCGGCGGCACGCCTAGGTGCTTTGCCTTTCGCCTGAGTAGTGGATGCAGTCATAATACAAAACCTGTCTTCGCAAAGAACAGTAAAACAAATGACAAGGGCCACAGCGCCCCTGCAGCAATACCCCCAAACAATACGGAAGGCCGGAGTATGTGCCCCGGCCTTTCGCTATGGTGATGCGAGGCATCGGAGGTCTTGGACGGCCGGCTATTTCAAGCCGGCCCGTTGACAAGACCTAGTGAGGTCACTCCTTGACGGACAGACCGAGGTTCTTCAGCGTATCCACCGAGGTCTTCTGAGCGGTGTCGAACACATCCGAAACCTTGGCAGAACCATCGGCAGCCTTGGCGGCGGTCTGTTTCATTGCAGCGCCGACTGCGGAGAAGCCAGGCATGTAGGTGAAGTCACCCATGTTGTCGTTCGCGGTCTTGAACTCAGCCATGACATCCTGTCCGCTGAAGTAGTCGGACCACTTCTGCGGGGTCTTGGCATCCGCGGTGGTGGCGGCCACGACAAGGCCCTGGGAGACAAGGTCATCAACCTGGGTGTTGAACCAGTCAAGGAACTCCATGGCTTCGGCCGGGTGCTTGGAACCCTTGAGCACGGCCACACCGGAACCACCATCGGCGCCGGTCTTGGTGCCATTGCCGAACCAGTCACCGAGCTGGGTGACCTTCCACTCACCAGCACCAGTGCCACCGGCGGAATCGATGAACAGTGGGGCTTCCCAAGCGGCGGCCACGGTGCCGATCAGCTGACCGGACTGGATGGAGTTATCAAACGATGCATCCCAACGCGGGTTGGTGAGGGCGGCCTTGTTGTCGATCAGCTGCTGGTAGACATCGGCCACGGCCTTGGAGCCCTTAGTCTGGGTGTTGACAACCCAGGAGTTGCCGTCGACCTTGTACCACGGACCGGAAGCGCCGGCCTGGCCGGACATCATCATCATGGCCTCATCAGGTTGGAAGGTCATGATGTACTTGCCTTGGGCAGCGGTCTTCTTGGCGGTCTCAATGAGCTCGTCAGCGGTCTTCGGCACGGTGATGCCGAGCTTCTCAAATTCAGCGGCGTTGTAGAAGTAAGTCAGCGGGCCGGTGTCCTGCGGCAGACCGTAGGTCTTGCCGTCCACCTGCATCAGCGCGAACGGGCCGGAAGCGAAATCGTCCTTGTACTTGGCGGCCTCATCGGTGACATCCTGCAGAAGGCCCTTGGTGAAGACCTCAGGAACCTCGGAGTAACCGACCTGAGCCAGATCCGGCGCATTGCCAGCCTTGACGTCGGTCTCGAGCTTCTTGATCATGTCGGCGGCATTGCCATCGAACTTGGTGGCCTTGACCTGAATGTTCGGGTGCTCCTTGTTCCACTTGGCCACAATGTCGTTGACCAAGGTCATGCCTTCGGAATCGGGCAGACGATGCATATAGGTGATGTTGACCACACCGCCATCGCTGCCGGACTTCGTGTCGCCGGCAGTGTCGCTGCCGCCGCAACCGGCCAAACCAATACCCATTGCTGCTACCGCGGCAAGAGCAGCCACGATGCGCTTGTTGTGCGATACCATATCTCTACTCCTTGCTAGTGAAATCATCACCTCAGCGTGATGACTGATTGCTAATTTAGGCCTTTGCTCTTTTATTGTCAACTTAGCTAACAATTACCGCGCGTCCCGTTGAGGTGAGTGGCATTAAACCGATTCGATGCTCGATTGTGCGGGTTTGTTCATTTCATTAACTCCCCTTACAAAGCAACGTACTTTTGGTCCACCGGTAGACCTAATGAGATATTGGATAGCGGCAACAATCCAAGACGTTAGCTTGCAATCGTTCACCACAAATTGCAAGCACTTGCCAACATTATCGGTTTTCAGGTTGCCGGCGCGATACCCGACTAGGGGGGGCACCGCGCCTTAATGAGACGCTACACGAGCAGTCTCAGCAACTGGTAGAGCTGCCACAGGCTACGCACGTTGAAGTGCGTGCCGTCAACCGTGGCGTTCGCCTCGCCATCGCCCACATGGACGATCACGGTGCGCCCGTTCACGGTCAGACTACCGTGCATCGTGATATGATTGCATCTTGCAACCTTGTTGATTAAAGGCGCAAGCCGGTAATCAACGCAAAGGCCCGATGCTGCAAACGTCGGGCCTTTTCTTATCGGCTCACGCCGATTGGCCCGTCATATCAATGGGAACACCGCATGTTACGGCATCACAAACCAATATATCAGCACCCCGGTGGCGATCAAGAAGACAGGTTCCAGAAAAAGAAAAAGGGCCTGGGCATGTTGCCCAGGCCTCGGTTCGCGGACAGGGCGAGATTCGAACTCGCGGAGGGTTGCCCCTCAACGGTTTTCAAGACCGTCTCTTTAGGCCGCTCAGACACCTGTCCTGATGTGCGTTCACACGCGCAAGTATTCATTATACAGAAGGGAGGGATGTTGATATTCGGCAGTGCGGTCGGTCTTGGATTCGCCTGCTGGCTATTAGCGATCTCTCCCTCAGTCAGCTACGCTGACAGCTCCCCCATTAAAGGGAGCTAAAGCACGATGAGACTCAGGCCTCCCACTTAGTGGGCTCGATGACTTCCTTGCCGCCCATGTAGGCGCGCATGGCCTGCGGAATCTCGATGGAGCCGTCCTTCTGCTGGTGGTTCTCCATGATGGCGACCAGCCAACGGGTGGTGGCCAGCGTGCCGTTGAGCGTGGAGACCGGACGGGTGCCGCCATCTTCCATACGCTCGCGGATGTTCAGACGGCGAGCCTGGTACTCGGTGCAGTTCGAGGTGGAGGTGAGCTCGCGGTAGCGGCCCTGGGTCGGGACCCAGGCCTCGCAGTCGAACTTGCGGGCGGCGGAGGAGCCGAGGTCGCCGGCTGCGGTGTCGATGATGCGGTAGGGCACTTCGACCTTGGCGAGCATCTCCTGCTCCATGGCCAGCAGGTGCTCGTGCTCCTTGTAGGAGTCCTCCTGCTTGGCGTAGACGAACATCTCCACCTTGTCGAACTGGTGGACGCGGATGATGCCGGAAGTGTCCTTGCCTGCGGCGCCGGCCTCGCGGCGGTAGCAGGAGGACCAACCGCAGTAGCGCAGCGGGCCGTTGCCGAGGTCGAGGATCTCGTTCTCGTGCATGCCGGCGAGCGCCACTTCGGAAGTGCCGACCAGGTACTGGTCGTCGGGCTCGCGCAGACGGTAGATCTCGTCGGCGTGGGAGTTCAGGAAGCCGGTGCCGCGCATGACCTCGGGGCGCACCAGCGTCGGGGTGATGGCCAGCGTGAAGCCGTGCTCCTCGGCCTGGTCCACGGCCATGGTGAGCATGGCGATCTGCATACGGGCCACCTGGCCACGCAGGAAGTAGAAGCGGGAGCCGCCGACCTTGACGCCGCGGCGCATGTCGATGCCGGCCACGCCGGTGCCGAGGGTCAGGTGGTCCTTGGGCTCGAAGCCTTCGGCCGCGAAGTCGCGAATCTGGCCAACCTTCTTGACGACCACGTAGTCGTCCTCGCCGCCTTCGGGAGCTTCGGGCTCCACGATGTTGGAGAGCTTCCACATGGCGGTGGTGTATTCCTCGGCGGCGGAATCGGCCTTGGACTTGTATTCGGAGACCTTCTGGGACAGTTCCTTGGTCTCGGCGATGAGCTTGGCCTTCTCGTCCGCCGGGGCGGAGGCGACCTTCTTGCCGATTTCCTTCTGCTGGGCGCGAGCCTCTTCGAAGGCCTTCAGCGCCTCACGACGTGCGGTGTCGGAGGAGAGCACTTCGTCGACGAGCTCCACGGACTCGCCGCGCTTGCGCTGGGATTCCTTGACGATATCGGTGTGTTCACGGATGAATTGAATATCAAGCATGGGCACCAGACTAGCCGCGTAAGCAGACACCGACAATGGCCGAATGCGCGGGAGTCACGCGGAAATCACAGGGAAGCCCGGGAAAGTCCGCGGACGGGTCCACCCGGCCAATTTCGTCAGATGAGACGCGATTGAACCATAATCGCGCCCCACGGGGCTGTTGCGTGCAGGAAATGTTCACGTACGGCGCACCATGGCCGCAAACGACCTCCCCACCGATAACAATAGGAGCCATGCCTCAGCCTGCCCTCACCGTGTTTCTGATCATCGCCGCAATCGCCATTGTGGTGGCGCTCATCGCCGTCATCGTCATCGCCCTGCGCGCGCAGCGCCGCCGCAAGCTGGCTCAGACGCTGGAGAAGCGCCGGGACGACGAGGTGCAGTACGCCTTCATCGTGAATCCGTCCAAACCGCAGGCCGAAGCCCGCAGGCTGCATATCCAGAGGTTCTGCGAGGCCAAGGGGCTCAATCGCATCCGCTTCTACGACACCCAGCTTGACAAGGACGGCAGGGTCTGCGCGCTTGAGGCGCTGGAGGACGGCGCCGACGTGGTGATCGCGGTCGGCGGCGACGGCACGGTGCGCACGGTGGCGAGCGCCGTCTCCGGCACCGGCCATGCGCTGGGCATCATCCCCATCGGCACCGGCAACCTGTTTGCCCGCAATATGGGCGTTCCCGTGGACGATATCGACGCCGCGCTGACCGTGGCCACCTCCCACGGCTCCCGCCTGGTGGACATGGGCCGTCTCACCCTGCTCGACCACCCGGAGGACGACCACGGCCACGCCTTCCTCATCATCGCCGGCATCGGCTTCGATGCGGCCATGATCGACGACACCAACCCCGAGCTCAAGGCGAACATCAGCTGGCTCGCCTACTTCGTGGGCGGCGTGAAGAACCTGTTCGCGCCGAAGTTCCGCGGCACGCTGACAGTCACCAGCGCCGACGGCTCGACCCACACCATCAAGAATCTCGATTTCCGCACGGTGATGGCCGGCAACTGCGGCCAGATTCCCATGTTCTCGCTGATGCCGGCGGCATCCTATGACGATGGTCTGCTGGACTTCGAAATCATCGACACCACCGGCGGCATCCTCGGCTGGGCCAACCTGTTCGGCGACGTGGTGCACCAGACGATCATCGGCAAGCCCGAACAGAACCCGCTGTCCACGAACTCGACCATCGAACAGGTCCAGGGTGTCAGTGCCGAAATCACATTGGAAAAGCCGGCCAAAGCGCAGGTGGACGGTGACATGCTGCCGGAAACCCGCCATATCCGTTTCTCGGTGGATCACCGCGCGCTGATCGTGCGCGTGCCCGACGCCTCCGCGCTGGAAAAGACCGCGCAGGCCGCTGCTTCAAATGCCACCTCGAATTTCGCCGAAATGACCGGTACACTCGAGCCGATTCGCTGATTCGCCAATCCGCTAATCCGTTACTACGATGCGTGGCCGGTGACTCGGGCGACATGCATCGCCAAATAAGCGATTTCGTCGTCGCTGATATCCGTGTCGAGGCGCAGTTCGAGCAGGGAGGCGATGGTTCGCGCGCATCGCAGCGCAGCGGGGTAGGACTCACGAATCACCTTCATCACCGGTGCCGGCTCGTCCGTCAGTTGCTGGTGCTGGTGGATGCGTACGAACAGGTAGCGCAGGTGGGTGATGAACCGGCCCACGTTCACGGAACTGCGGTCCAACGTGATGCCGTAGCTGTGGTCGATGATGTCAAGCAGTTGCTGGATCACGCCCGTCATCGTGTACGTATAGGACAGGTCGCCGGTGGCGAAGCCGGCGTTGACCAGATGCATGGCAAGCGCGGTGGCCTCGCCGTCCGGCAGCGTGACGTCGAGCCGTGCATTGAGCGATGCGAGCATCGCACGCCCCTGCGCGTATTCCTGCGGGTACAGGTTGCTCACCTCGCCGAGCAGCGGGTAGGTGATGTCGATGCCGCGCCGCACCCGCTCCACCGCATTCGCCACGTGGTCCGACAGGGCCATGACCAGCGTGGTGCTGCCGGTCTCGCGCTCCCCCAGTCCGGTCTCCTGCATGGATTCGACGACCACGCGGATGATTTCGGGCGGAATGTCCGCCAGCATCTGCGCCAGATGGTCAGGGTCGCGCCCGTCCGATGGCACGAAGGTGCGCACAACTTTCGACTCGTCGACCGTCTGCCCCGGCTTGGCCTGGAACCCCAGTCCGCGGCCGGTGAGAATCACCTCACCGCCGTCGCCGCCTTTGGCGAGCACGACGTTGTTGTTGAACACTCGCAGTATTTCCATGGCATCCTTTCGCAACGTCATTGTTCCACATCGATGATCGGGCTGCCGGCTGATACGGTTTTGCAGTCACCGCCGTTGTTGTCGCCGCTACCGTCGCCGATCAACGGCGTGACCACGGTCAGTTCAGCGGCGTTGACCACCGTCACCACCACCACAACGCTGTGCCCGGCCGCCGCGACTTTGCCGAAATCCACGGTGGCCAGTGGCTCTCCCGCCGCGATCCGCTCGCCTTTAGCCACGACCACAGCGAATCCCTCGCCATCCATATCGACGGTGTCAATGCCGATATGAACCAGCACCTCGATGCCGCCATCGGTTTTAATGCCGAAGGCATGGCCGGTTCGGGCCACGGTTTTCAGCATGCCACTGACCGGTGCGAGCACGGCTGTCTCACCGGTCGTCTCCGGCACGACGCCTACGCCCTCCCCCAGCGCGCGGGAGGCGAACACCGGATCGCCAGTCGCTTCCAGATTCACCAGCCGGCCGGCGACCGGCGACAAGATGGCGTTGGAGTCAAGAGCCCGATCAGGGGCAGCCCGCGATGGAGAATCTTCCGCAGACTCCACATCCGACACGGTCGTGTCAATCCCCCTCGCCATATCCTGCGGGCGTGCGTTCTCGTCTGCCGAGACCATCTGCGTCTTGATGGCGCGCGACGGCGTGCGGTACCCGAACAACACCGTCAACACCATCGCCATTACAAACGCAACGGCGATGGACAGCGCGTACACCCACATCCGATCGAACACCGGAATCGTCAGCAACGAGGAGAAGGCGAATGCCGTAGTCGTAACGCCCCGGACCATCTGGCCGGATGGCAGCACGGACGGGAACAGCCAGCCGAACACCGCGCTGGTCACCCCGCCGGCCGCGCAGCCGGCGAGCAGCCAGCGGTAGACGCGGCGGTGATGCAGATGGATGCCGTACAGGCTCAGTTCCGAAACGCCACCCAGCAATCCCGCGAGCAACGCCCCCACCGCGGTCTGCCGCATGGCCGAATCCTTGCCGCGTACGGCCAGCACGAGTACGCCGGCGGTGGCACCGAAGCAGGCAAAGTTCCATACACCCATCGGACCTTGGACAAAGTCGTAGCCGAGCGTCTGAATGTTCATCAGTATCAGGGCGTTCAACGGCCAGTGCAGACCGAGCGGCACGAGAAACGGGTAGAGCATCGGGATGATGAGCGCGAACAGGAATGGCACGTGCGCGTTAAGCCATGCTGTGGCCGCTCCCAGCCCGCTGCCGAGCCATATTCCCAGAGGCCCGATAACCAGTATGGTGAGCGCAAAAACGACGACCAGTGAGAGGAATGGCACGAACACCAGCTGTACGCTGTCGGGAATGACGCGCTTCAGCCCGCGGTAGACCACGGCGAGCACGGCGGCCATGAGCAATGGTACGAAGATGTTGCCGCTGTAGTCGTTGAGTTGAATCGGTATGCCGAACGCCGACACGGTGCAGGTTTCGGTGCCGAATACGGCGTTGGCCGAGCATTGAATCGCCCCGGAGAGGGCGCTGGATACGGACGTCCCGGACATTCCGGACATCACGCCAGTAAACTGCGGGGTCATCAGCGCGGCCATAATCGCGCCGCCGAGCCAGGGGTCGACGTCCAGTTTCTTGGCCGCATTGTAGGCGATCATAATCGGCAGAACGGTGAACACACCCTCCCAAATCGCCTTGAGTAGTATCCAGCCGGCGGAGGTCTCGCCGTCAGGCACGATGCCGAGTGCAACGATCACGTTGACGATGGCGATGACCAGCGAGGCACCGAGTAGCACGCCCAGAATCGGGCGGAACGAGTCGGACAGGTAGTCGAAAAACGCGGCAGCCCGGGCACGGGCGGCACTGCCCCACTCGCGGATGGTACGAGGCATGAAGTGACGGGATGTATTGGCTGGGCCGTGACTCTGCTCGGTGTCGGTATCGCGCAATGGTGCGACGTCGTCGGAAAGGTTCGGCGCGGACTGCGTAGGCTGCGTAGGCTGAGTGGATTGCGTTGACTGAGTGGATTGCGTTGACTGAGTGGATTGCGCGGACTGCGTTGGCCGCGACGCCGCCGATGGTAATTGCGTTGCCGGAGTCAATCGCGCTGCCTGCATCCGAACGATCTGCTCGTACACCGAGGCGACCGCTCCGCCGATGATGACCTGATAACGATTGCCGGTTCGCGGGAATGCGCCGAGGACTCCGGGGATGGATTCGAGACCGTGCTGGCTGACCTGGCCGGCGTCGTCCAGTTCGAAGTGCAGTCGCGTGGCGCAATGGGTCAGGTTGGTGATGTTCGCGGAGCCGCCGACGGCATCAACGATGCACGCCGCAATCACTGCAGGCGTTGCGTTCGATGCGTTCGCCACGGTTCCTCCTTGCTGCCGTATGCCACTGTGTTCCATTATCGGCGCTGGGTGCCCCAAAAGCACGGCAATGCCGGCAAAGCATCGCGAAACGGCAACTATGCGCTACGGTGCTCCGCGATAGCGTTCCGCTATGGTGTTCCGCCGCACCCGTTCTCCGTATTTGCCGCAGCGCCCATTCCGACATCATTCCACCATGCAGAATCCTGCAATCGTTGTCAAAAATCATCGTTTTTTGCTGCCTATTCGGAGTGTCGCGACCGAGAAAGTCGTATCCTATCTTTCACACACGTTGCGTAGCAGGGTTGTTACTCAAAATGAGGCAAGACCTGGAGTGACGTGGAATTTGCGTATCGTAATATGCGAATTCCACGTTGTTCCAGGTCTTTTTTGTTTTCGGGCGACTTCAGGCAATCGAAGCCTGACCTTGCATGCGGCAGAGGGGCCACGCGGCAGGCGCGGCCCGTCAACGGCGAAAGGACAAGGCAATGACGACGACGGCATCACCCGTATCGAAGCAGACGGCATCCGCGGCACAGGAGACCGGCGCAACCGGTGCAGCGGCCACCGCAATCGAAACCATCGAAACCGGCGTGGCCGGGGTGGCGGACGCGGCCACAAACGCGGCAGCAAACGCAATCGAGGACCTCGAAGCCGCCGAATCACGCGGCTTCTCCACGCGCTTCCCGCTCAACAGCGCATTCATCTTCACCTTCGGCGCGCTCGGCGGCATGCTGTTCGGTTTCGACACCGGCATTATCTCCGGCGCCTCCCCGCTTATCGAATCAGACTTCGGCCTGAGCGTCTCCCAGACCGGCTTCATCACCTCCTCGGTGCTGATCGGCTCGTGCGCAGGCGCGCTGTCGATCGGCGCACTGTCTGACCGGTTCGGCCGCAAGAAGCTGCTCATCGTCTCCGCGCTGCTGTTCCTGCTCGGCTCAGGCCTGTGCGCCTCCTCCACCGGATTCGCGATGATGGTGTGCGCCCGCATCATCCTGGGTCTCGCCGTCGGCGCGGCCTCCGCCCTGACCCCGGCGTACTTGGCCGAACTGGCGCCGAAGGAGCGTCGCGGCTCACTGTCCACGCTGTTCCAGCTCATGGTCACCTTCGGCATTCTGCTGGCCTACGCCTCCAACCTCGGATTCCTGAACCACAACCTCTTCGGCATCCGCGACTGGCGCTGGATGCTCGGTTCGGCGCTGGTGCCGGCCGCCTTGTTGCTGCTCGGCGGCCTGTTGCTGCCCGAATCCCCGCGTTATCTGGTGAACAAGGGCGACACCCGCAACGCCTTCAAAGTGCTTACGCTGATTCGCAAGGACGTGGATCAGACCCAGGTGCAGATTGAGCTGGACGAAATCAAGGCCGTGGCCGCACAGGACACCAAGGGTGGTGTGCGCGAACTGTTCCGTATCGCTCGTCCGGCGCTGGTGGCCGCCATCGGTATCATGCTGTTCCAGCAGCTCGTGGGCATCAACTCGGTGATCTACTTCCTGCCGCAGGTGTTCATCAAGGGCTTCGGCTTCCCTGAAGGCGACGCGATCTGGGTGTCGGTGGGCATCGGCGTGGTGAACTTCGTGAGCACCATCGTGGCCACGCTTATCATGGATCGTTTCCCGCGCAAGGGCATGCTGATCTTCGGTTCCATCGTGATGACCGTTTCGCTCGCGGTGCTCGCCGTGATGAACTTCGTGGGCGACGTGGCCGTGCTGGCAGTGCCGACGATGATTCTCATCGCTTTCTATATCCTCGGCTTTGCGGTCTCGTGGGGCCCGATCGCCTGGGTGCTTATCGGCGAGATCTTCCCGCTGAGCGTGCGCGGCATCGGCTCATCCTTCGGCTCGGCGGCGAACTGGCTGGGCAACTTCATCGTCTCCCAGTTCTTCCTCGTGCTGCTCGATGCGTTCGGCAACAATGTGGGCGGCCCGTTCGCGATTTTCGGCGTGTTCTCGGCCCTGTCCATCCCGTTCGTGCTGCGCTTGGTGCCCGAGACCAAGGGCAAGTCGCTGGAGGAAATCGAGAAGGAAATGACCAAGCGCTAGACAACCGGCACACGATTCGCACAAAAGTTGACAACTCTTAACATAAGAGTACCCAAAGTGGCGAAAAACGTGGCAGAATAGGGAACATGGTAGCAAACAATGCGGGTCAGCCCGCCACCCCAGCAGATCTGATTAATGTCGATGAGGTTATCGGCAAATACTATGACCTCGTCCCCGATCCCGAAGTCCCCGAGCAGCGTGTCATCTTCGGCACCTCCGGCCACCGCGGATCGTCCCTGAAGACCTCGTTCAACGAGGCCCACATCATCGCCATCTCCCAGGCCATCGCCGAATACCGCAAGAAGGCCGGCGTCACCGGCCCGCTGTACCTCGGCTCCGACACCCACGCGCTGTCCGGCCCGGCCAAGAAGACCGCCATCGAGGTGCTCGTCGCCAACGGCGTGCACGTACGCGTCGATTCCCGTGACGACTTCGTGCCCACCCCGGTGGTCTCCCAGGCCATCCTGACCCACAACCGTGCGGCCGACGGCACCCAGCGCTTCGAGGGCGAGGGCCTCGCCGACGGCATCGTCGTCACGCCGTCCCACAACCCGCCCACCGACGGTGGCTTCAAGTACGACCCCGTCACCGGCGGCCCGGCTCCGGCCGAGACCACCAATGCCATCGCCGCTCGCGCCAACGAGCTGCTCGGCGACTTCAAGTCCATCAAGCGTGTGCCCTACGAGGAGGCCATCAAGTCCGAGTACGTCGAGGGCTTCGACTTCCGCGAGCACTACGTGGACGACCTGGAGAACGTCATCGACTTCGACGTGATCCGCAACTCCGGCGTGCGTCTGGGCATCGATCCGCTCGGCGGCGCTTCCGTGAACTACTGGCCGCTCATCAACGAGAAGTACGGCCTGAACATCGGCGTGGTGCGTCCTGAGGTCGACCCGACCTGGCGCTTCATGACCATCGACCACGACGGCAAGATCCGCATGGACCCGTCTTCCCCGTACGCCATGAAGGGCCTGGTCGACGAGCTCAACGCCGGCGCTTGGGACAAGTACGATCTGGTCGGCGGCACCGACCCGGACGCCGACCGTCACGGCATCGTCTGCCCGAACTGGGGCGTGATGAACCCGAACCACTACATCGCCGTGTGCGTGGAGTACCTGTTCGGCGGCAACCGTCCGGGCTGGCCTGAGGGCGCAGCCGTGGGCAAGACGCTGGTCTCCTCTTCCCTGATCGACCGCGTGGCCGCATCGATCAACGCGAAGGTCATCGAAGTGCCGGTGGGCTTCAAGTGGTTCGTGGACCCGCTGTTCAGCGGCGAAGTCGCCTTCGGCGGCGAGGAGAGCTCCGGCATGAGCTTCCTGCGCAAGGATGGCCGCGTGTGGACCACCGATAAGGATGGTCTGATCCCCGACCTGCTGGCCGCCGAGATCACTGCCAAGACCGGCAAGAACCCGGCCCAGCTTCACCAGGAGCAGGTCGAGCGCTTCGGCGAGTCTTGGTACAAGCGCGTCGACACCCCGACCACACTGGAGCAGAAGGCCAAGTTCGCCAAGCTGACCGGTGATGATGTGGCCGCCACGCAGCTGGCTGGCGAAGACATCACCGCCAAGCTGACCGAGGCACCGGGCAACCACGCCAAGATCGGCGGTCTGAAGGTCACCACCAAGGACAACTGGTTCGCCGCCCGCCCCTCCGGCACCGAGAACATCTACAAGGTGTACGCCGAGTCCTTCGTCTCCCCCGAGGCTCTGGACAAGGTACTCGACGAGGCCACCGTCGTGGTCGACAAGGCCCTGAGCGAGTGAAATCGCTGCGTTAGTCGCGTTCACCGCAACTAATAAGGCTCTGCATTGGATTCATGCAATCCACTGCAGAGCTTTTTTAGCGCATATGCAGTTCGCGACCACTGAAACACGCAGGTCAACGGTTCTCCTCATGCACCGTGACTGCATTTTCTCAACATCACTGCAGGGCAGGACGGCCAGATGACCGCGAAACGTTCGCCTGCCTACATTATGACCGAGTTTCCCATCATCATTGTGGGGTCACAGCGGCCAGATGACCGCCGAAGCGTTCGGTCGGCTTGCATCATGGTCGAGTTTTAACATCGTTGTGGGACGCCACGACGAATTTGCCCATTCCAGAGTTGCCATCCCACAAAAGCGTGGGACAACAGCTAAGTCAATCGTTTTACATTTTCCCCCATCCCACACACTCAAACTGGAAACCCCGGAAAGACGCCATTCCTGCCACACCCGTCACAGCCATTACCCGAGGGGCCGTGGGACGCCACGCAAAAATCGGCAAAACACGCGTAGCGTCCCACACCCATTGGCGCAAATCCACGCCCAACGCACCGCCCCCCCCCAATCGACCACTATGACACAGGCGGGTTCTAGTGATCGTTGCAACAC
>OCQB01001695.1_pt1 | contig 16710 bp, 18 predicted proteins | sample 1538631 | NCBI WGS metagenome assembly OCQB01 (sample SAMN04571713, study PRJEB22368) | human gut metagenome | biome: human gut; material: stool | host: Homo sapiens | place: Luxembourg | collected 2012-10-19
CCCGCCGTATAATCCTCGTCGGTATTATACTGAGAATAGTCCACATATTTGATCCGGTATTCTTCGCTGGCAAGGTTGAACTTTACGATCTGCTCCTGGAAATTATATGCATATCCTGCCGACGCAACCGTAATCAGATATTTTGGCGTAAGCTCGCTGTCCGGTACCTTTTCAAAGGTATTCATGTACAGCGTGGTCTTGTTATCCTTATATTCGCGCGTCAGCGAAGCAAAACGGTCGCCGTCCAGCGCATAAAAATTGCCGTAGTTATAAATATAATCGGAATTGATATAATTCATCAATTCAGTCTGGACACCGGTATCGAGGTCCACTTTGTAAATGCCATAGTTATCTGAATAATACGCGGCGCCGTCACCGCCGAACGAATTGTAATTGAAACGATATCCAAGATCGCCGGTATCGACCTCCGACTGTGCGCCGGTTTCCAGATTATAACGCTTGCAGGTGGTTGTGTAGGAATTCGAGTTATAATTCTCATACACATAGAGAAGTTCGGAATCGCCAATAAAATAAATATTATTGATATATCCTTCCTCGCCCTCCGGCATCAGCGCATACGTATTTTTTATCGTGCCGTCCGTTCCAAAACAAATCAATTTGTTGCTGTATTCTTCTTTGTTCGTATCGCATATAAAATACAGATCTTTTCCGTCCGTCAGCGATGTATTCACATAAAAATAAGAATCTTCTCCTGTGATATCAAACGCTTTTTTCAAATCCACCATGCCGGTTCCATTTCCGGAAAAGTCATAAAAATACAGATAATAATTCTGATCATAAATATAATTTTCAGAATCAATTAACGTACTTGTTTGAATAAATACAGCAAGACCGTCGTCCAACACCAGCATATTATCCATATAAGAATGATGCTGTTCATCATTCGGCAAATCGATGGGAATTTCCTTAACCTCTTCGCTGCCATAAGTCCCAATATGTGCAACGGTGGACGTCGTTTCATAATCCTTATTCACGCTTTGAAGCACGTAGCAGTAACCGTTTTTCCCGAGCGAGTTGTTGGATAAATACGTATATCCCTGAAACTCTTCCTCGTTTGACCAATCCGGCTCTTCTACCGTCACAAGCTTGGTTTGATTGTACTTATACACATGATCGACCACTTGTTTTTCAGGCATCTTTTCCCTGCCACCGCAAGCGGCCAAAGCCGAAAGCGCCAGCAATGTGGCCAATACAAAGCTAATTGCCCTCATCGTTTTTTTCATTCTGTTCCTCCTTAAAATGCGTGTATTTTACGCGCTCTGCGTTTTTCATGAAACCGCCTGAGAAGGGGCCGGAATATGGACACGGCAAGACAAACCAGCATCGCCGCAGCCAATATAAACGACGCCGCCTCAAAAGTCAGCAACATAGCGCATTTGGTTTCCATAATGCGCGACATATTTTCATAATATGGATACGACGCGCCCGTCATGACGCCCAGCGACGTCATACCCTTGATTTTTTCCCAAAGGCGGAGCGGCGTAAAACGTTCGTGATTAATTACAACCGCTTCCCCATAGGAAGACACCGCCGATGCAAACAGATCATGCCCAAAATCCGTGATCGGATCCGGTAGAACCGCTTCGAGCGAAGTAAAACTCAAATTCTGATCCCGCATCGCCGCGGAGTTATACAAAATATATACCCGCGGCGTAATGCCGTAATATTTGGAATACGTTCCCCGGTCTGCAGCCAGCACGGCAGAAATCGTATAATACTTTCCGTTGATCTCCAAATCCATGCCGCACACATCGACCGAACCGAACAGCCGCCACGCGGCAAAATCGTCAATCACGCAGAACTCGGTAGTTGCATCTGACTCCTCCAGAAATCCACCGGTCAGCGGAAGAGCGGGATGCAGGCCAAAATAGTCTCCAAAATACACCGTAGCGACCGCGCTGGATGTATTTTGTTCGCGCGTGATCGTCACATTTTTCTCAATCGACGCACAGAGCAAATAATTTCCCGCAGTCGGCAGGCTTTCCGCCGTCAGCCCGGATTCGATAGAATTTTTGACCGCCATCATGCCATCGGGGGTCAAATAATCCTCCTCGGTGCAGTATAGCGAAAGCTGGGTATATTTATCCGCATTCGCCCCGCGAAAGCGCTCCGCCGCGAAGTCCCGGTCATATCCCGCAGTCACGGAACGTCTGGCGGCACCGAGAGAAAATGCCAGCACAAGAAACACCGCCATAAGGACGCCAAAGACCAGTACCCGTTTCTTCACAGCTGGCCTCCTCATTCGCTCATCCGAACCTGCATACCGTCCGAAATCGGCACGGAAGAGTTGGTGATGATGTAGTCACCCCAGGACAGCGAAGCGTCGATTGCGCTCTTTGTAGCATCCGATGCAAGCACCTCTACATTTTTACGCTCGGCAAAGAAACGATTGCCCAGCGGAGACGATTTGGAAACAACCAGCAGTACAAATTTGCCCTCGGAATCCTCGCGAATCGCGCTGTTTGGAACGACGGTATCATAGCTGGAACCGCGGCTGCCGACTGTAATCGTCAAATTTGTTCCGTCGCTGATGTCGCCCTCTACGGTAAAGGTTACAAGTTTGCTTTTCCCTGAATTGTTCGGATCATTCTTAATCGCAGAGATACGGACGGAAGGCTTCGTCCCCCAGTAATAATACTGTACCTCAGCCTCTTGGCCTACGCTGAGCCTCGACGCCTGTGCGTTGGTCACGCTACATTCCATCGTATATCCCTGATCGTTCATAATGATTTCAAACGCGGTCTGTCCCGCCTTTACCTCGTCGCCCGACGCGATATTTACACTGCTGATCGTGCCGCTGACTACGGCCGTAATCTCAGTTGAAGTCGTCTTCTCTTTCAGTTTTGCGATCTCGGTCTTCTTACGGTTGATCTCCGTGCGTTTGATTTCCAAATTCAGCGCTTCCGTCTGACCGTTTATATCTTCGTTTGCTTCAGTCCGGCGAATCGTGGCCTCAAGGCTTTCGATGCTGCGCGTAAGCTGCACCTTTTCATCCTCAGCATCCTCCAATGTTTTGGGTAATTTTTCAGCCACTTTGTCCATCTGCTTCTGGAGTTCCTCGATTTGCTCGTTCTTCTGCTGCTTTTCTTCCTCTACTTCTTCCTTGCGGGAAAAAAGAAGCGCGTACTCCCAGCCGTCGTTCAGATCGCTGAGATGCTTTTTCGCCGCTTTATAAGCGGATTCCGCACTGTCGCTGGCGCTCTTTGCGCTAGTATAATTGGAATATGCGCTGTTCATGGCGGTTCCGGCGGAGTTAAAGCTTTCCAGCGCGGCTGTCTCTGCCTCCCTGGCGTTTTTCAGTGAGGACTGTTTGCTCGAAATTTGATTGTTTTTCTCGCGGATCTCCGCGTTCTTTTCGTTTTTCTGGTCAGTCAGTTCAGCTTTTTTGCGATTGTACTCCTCGATCTGCTCCGGCGTTGCCCCCTCTCCGGGCGGCACCAACGAGTCCAGCGAATCTTGAATCGCCTGAAGCTCGTCCTTCAAATCCTCAAGCTGGGATTCCAGCTTGTCAATATCGGATTCAATATTTTTGCGCGCATCGACGGCCGAATCGTAATCTTGTTCCGCACCTGCATACACGGTGCTTGCATTGTTGTAAACAGTCTGCGTCTTCTGCATAGCGCGCTTCGCCGAATTATAAGCCTTTTCCGCGTCGTCAACCGCATCCTTTGCTTCTTCGATTGCGGCGTTCAGCTTACTCATATCCGTATAGCCGGAATCCGTCAGCTTACTTAACTGCTTGTCTAAAGACTTGATCGTCTCGTCCAATTGCTTGATTTCCGCCTGAAGCATCTCGATCTGCGCCTGATAGTTGTTCTTCACCGTCTCGAGATCGCCATAACCATCTATGTACGCCTGAAGTTCCACAAGTTCCTTTTGTTTGTCCTCCAGTTCATAACGCGTAGCGATCAGGGTGTCCTCGCTCTCAAGCAAAAGCTGCTTATACTCGATTTCCAGGCGTTTGAGTTCGATCTCGGCGTCATAAATCTCATCGCTTTCGCCCGCGATCAACGTCGCAAGCACCGTGCCGCGCTCAACATAATCGCCTCGGCGAACCAGCACAGAGTCTATCTTTCGTGCATTTTCAAAGGTGATCTCACGCGTCTGATTGGCACTGACCGTTCCGCTCAGCTTCACCTGCGTCGTGATCGTACCGCTTTCCGCATACTGCACCGCAACCTCCGGCAGAGATCGATTCATAATCGTATGTGAAAATAAGGTCAGCAACAGCATAATTATTAGGAAAATAATGATGACGTTTTTAATCCAACCCCGTTTGTTTTTTTCTTCCATAAATACCTCTCTCCTATCCCTTTACTCCGCCGGCGTAAGCCACGCCCTCGACGATGTAATCCTCGCTGTACAAAAAAGTGAGTATCGGAATAATCATATAAATGCTGGCTACTGCAAAAGCAAGCGCGGAATCCCCAGTATTAATCTGAGACAGGAATACCGATAGCGGATGCAGATCTGTATTTTTAAGCAGAACAAGCGGCTGCTCCACCATGTTCCAATAGTCGATGAAAATAAGAATCGCGACCGAATAGATAATGCCCTTGGACATCGGCAGACAAATGCGAAAAAACATCTGTATTTCGCCCGCACCGTCCAATTTTGCGGCTTCAATAATCGCGGGCGGGATTCTCCGCATAAATTTGGTCAGTATAAACACGGCAAAAGGGGAAAATGCGCCCGGCAATATGATCGCCCATCTCGTATCTAAAATACCAAGCCACTCAGATACAAGAAAATTGGGCACCAACGTGACCTGATAAGGCATCAGCATCAAGATCACATAGGAAAAAAACACAATGCTCCGCAGCTTTCCCGAAAAACGGGCAAAGCCATACGCGGCGAGCAAAGCGATAAAAATCTGAAACACGACGATAGGCACCGTCAAAATCATGGAATTCCAAAATTTTAACAGATACTGAGGATTTTTGAACAAAACGTTTTCATATTGATCGAAAACCACCATATCCGGTATCAGCTTCAAATTGGTATCCTCAGAAACATACGTCTTCGCATCGCCGGACACGCTTTCAAACACATGTCCGTAATTAGCCGCAATTTCAGTCTTGGACATCAACGAATTTGTAAAAGTCAAAAGCGTTGGCATGATAAACACAATACATATGCTGAGGAAAAATAGAAAAAGGATCGCTGTGACCGTCCCCTGCCGCACAGCACGGAGCTTCTTGCGCATAGGCGCTTTCATTCCACATCCCTCCCCACCTTGTCTTCAATCAGGAAGAGTACGCCGATCAGCACGATCATCACCGCGCACATCAGGATCGCAGCTGCAGACAGCTTTTGATAATCCAGATTCTTGAACGTGTTGTTCATAAAATGCTGCAGCATATAAAGCGTATCATACGGATAATTGCCGGTCATAAGATACACCTCTCGGAAAATTTTAAACGAGTTAATCAAAGATAAAATCGTTACAAAAAGAATCGTAGAGGATATGTAAGGCAGTTTGATCCTATAAAACACCCGAACTGGACCCGCGCCGTCCAGCATACACGCTTCTGTGATGTCTTTCGGAATATTGGCCAAAGCCGCCATAAACAGAATCATGTTGTATCCGATATTTTTCCAGAGAAACAAGCAGACGATAATGACCACCGCATATTTCGACTTAAAAAAATCAATTTTATCAATGCCGAACGCGGACAGAAAGTGGTTCACCGTGCCGTCATAGTGAAAGAGAACTTCCCAGATTAAAACGACCGAAGCAGTCGGAACCATCAGCGGACTGATTAAGATCGTTTTAAAAAGCGAGGCGCACGGAAGCTTCCGCATCAGCAGCACCGCAAAAAGAAGCGGAATCACAACCGCAAGCGGCACCGCGATTCCAGAAAAAACAGCCGTATTTTTCATAGCCAGACGAAATGCGCTATTTTCAAAAAGATATTTATAATTTTCTATGCCAACAAATTCCTGGCGGATCGGGTTATCGATCACCGAATAATAGCCGACCACAAGAAACGGCAAAATAAAGAAGATCGCCGCGCCAATAAAAGAGGGCGCTATAAACAGCGAGGTCTTGGCGCGCTCAATCCGTTCGCGCTTATCCCGCCTGATTTTTTTCACTGCGTATTTCCTCCTCTTCCCGGCGCTTGCCGCCGCCCACTGTTCTATTTAAAATAATACAGTTATTATATCACGTCCTGTACATGCCGTCAATATATTCTATTGAAATTTTAAGAAATGTTAATACTTTTTTCAAGATACTCTATTGGTTTCTATAATTAGTCGGAACACCCAGCAGAATTCCTCTCGAAAAAAACAAAAAACCATAAGGTTTTTCGGTTACAAGGAAGTATATTTTTCAATTTGGCGGTATAGCCCCATTCAAGGGCTATGCCGTCTGTTCCTGTTTATTGGCTTCTTTCTGTTCCGTCTGCGGGTCGGTCGGCAAATGGATTTCCCCCACGAAGTTAAAGACAATATCCACTTTCTGAAAACGCTTGCCGTCTATCTTCTCCGGCGCATGGACAACGATTTTTTTGATAAATTCATTGACGATAGTGGGGGTTAATTCTGTTATTCCCACATACTTGCGGATAATAGCTGCGAAGCTGTCAAAGTCGCTTTTATTCCGTTCGTAGGTATCGACTTCCTGTTGTTCTGCATTTACCTTTTCTGTCAGTTCTTTCTGTTCTGCTTCGTACTCTGCGGACAGCTTCAAAAACCGCTCATGGCTGATTGTGCCGTTGATGTCGTCCTCATAAATCCGCTTGAAAATCCGGTCGAGTTCCGCAATCCGTTTTTTTGCCTGTCCTACCTCACGCCGCTTGCGTTTCATGTCCTTTTCAGCTTCATCAAACCGCTGTTTCTGTATCAGTTCCATAAAGGCGGTAATGTCCTCATAGAACACGGCAGTTACGGCAAATATCCGGTTGAGAACGATTTTCAGCAGGACTTCTTCTCTGATGAAGTGCGCCGTACAATCTCCGGTATTGCTTTTATATCTTGCACAGCGGTAGTTGTCTTGTGAACCGTTAAAACTTTTGCAGGTGGCAAAGTGCAGTTTACTTCCACAATCCGCACAGAATACCAAGCCGGAAAACATTCCCTGCCGCTCTGCCTTTGTAGGGCGGCGTTTATTTGCCCTTAATTCCTGTACCCGTTCAAAGACAGCTTCTTCAACGATTGCTTCATGGGTGTTGCGGAAAATTGCCTGCTGTTCCTTTGTGGTGGGAATACGCTTTTTCAGCTTGTGGGATTTGGAATAGCTTTTGAAGTTTACTGTATGTCCGCAGTAGTCCATACGTTCCAAAACCGCTACAATCGTGCTTTCATTCCAACTGTACGGATTATCGGGAAGTGATTTCCCTTTCTGCTTTGCATAATGGGCGCGTGTTGTTAATACCTTATCCGCTTTCAGAAATTTCGCTATCCGCATAGGTCCGTTTCCGGCAACGCATAAATCGAAAATCCGTTTTACCACAGCGGCGGCTTCTTCATCTACAATCCATTTCTTTCTGTCATTGGGGTCTACCGTATAGCCGTAGGGCGGCTTTGTCAAATGTTCCCCTGCCATACCCTGTGCTTTCTTGATTGCCCGTACTTTTTTACTGGTATCTTTGGCGTAAAAATCATTAAACAGATTTCGGAAAGGGGTAAAATCATTGTCGCCTTTTGCACTGTCCACGCCGTCATTGATTGCGATATAGCGTACATCTCTTTCCACGAAAAAGATTTCCGTATAATAGCCGACTTTCAGATAGTCACGCCCCAAGCGGGACATATCCTTGACAATGACTGTCGCCACATTTCCGGCTTCAATTTCTGCAATCATGCGGTTAAAATTCGGTCTGTCAAAGGTTACACCGGAAACGCCGTCATCAATGAAAAATACCGGATTAGAAAAGCCGTTATCCGAAGCATATTTTGTTAAAACAGCTTTCTGATTGACAATGCTGTTGCTGTCCCCGTCCAGTGCGTCCTCCTGACTAAGACGGGCATATAATGCGGTTATCTGTTCGGGCTTATATGTATTTGCTGTCATGTTCATTTCTCCTGTAATGAACGCCCGACAGACAGGTTGCTATCTTCATTATAGCGGACTTCTTTTCCTTTGTCAGCAGGCGTTTTGACGGTTTCTGATTTTATGAGCCACTTCATCTTTTCAAAAAGCGGTTCAGAGCCGCCGCAAGAGGTAGACATTTCATAAAATGTGCCGCCAATTTTATAAATCACTGTTTCATCTGCCAGATTGCCCTGTTTCTGCTTATAATCTGCTGTTTTCTGTTCCTGCTTCCTTTCCATTCCTTTCCCGTCCTTTCTTTGCTTTGTAATATGATAAGTTTCGTAGCAAGCATAGGAAAAGAGTACCCTTTTCCGAAAATGCCCTGCATTTTGCTTGTTGGGAAGTTTCCCAAACCCTCTGATTTTCCTCTCACTATCTACAACACCACACAGAGCGATTTTGCCGAAGATTTGAAGCAAATTTTTTGAATTTTTTATATTTCTTTCTATGGGAAAATTTTAGAAATACTGGTACGTCATTAATCATCTCGATTTTCTTTACCAATGAACATTTTTTTATATTCTGTGTTATACTATTTATGGTTTAATCGCTTAAACGAAAGGGAGATGTGCATGGAATTAAATGAGAAAATTTTCATTTTGGCAGATAATTTCTCCACTTCGGCAAAGATATTGACAGCTATCGGTGATGAAACAAGACAGCACCTCATTTTAGAAATGATGAAAATGGGAAACTGTATGGGTGTCCGAGTAGGTGATATTACAGACAGAACGAACCTTTCTCGTCCGGCGGTTTCACATCATTTACAGATTATGAAGGACGCCGGAATTGTGAAGATGCGCAAAGAGGGAACAAAAAATTATTATTATTTTGACCCCGAAATGGAAGCCTTTGAACAACTGATTTCTACCTTACAGCTTGCCATGAAAATCTCAAAAGAATTGCCAGACAGAAGTGGTGAATAAAAAACAAAATTGGAGGTAACTTTATAATGGAACTATTGGAATTAATGAAACATCGTCATAGTGTCCGTCAATACAAAGATATTGCGATTGATTCAAAACAGCGGGCTGTACTCAATGAATTGATTGAAGAAATCAACAATGAAGCGGGATTACATATTCAGATTTTTTATGATGAGCCGGAATGTTTTGATTCCATGATGGCACATTATGGCAAATTTACCGGAGTAAAAAATTATATCGCCCTTGTAGGTAAAAAATCTCCGAAACTGGATGAAATATTAGGATATTATGGTGAAAAAATTGTTTTGAAAATGCAGGGGCTTGGACTCAATAGTTGTTGGGTGGCAATGACTCATGGCAAAAGCAAAGCAAATATTTGCAAGGGAGAAAAACAAATATGTCTGATTGCCTTCGGTTATGGTAAAACACAAGGCGTACCGCATAAAAACAAACCATTACAGGCGGTCTGCAAGGATACAACAAATATGCCGGAATGGTTTTTGAGTGGTATAGAAGCGGCACTTCTTGCTCCGACTGCAATGAATCAGCAGAAATTTTTCTTTGAATTATCTGCTGACAATAAAATCAACGCAGTCTGCGGTAAAGGTTTTTATACAAAAATGGATTTGGGAATTGTAAAATATCATTTTGAAATAGGTTCTGGCAGAAAAATATAATTATAATCCCTAAAAACTGTTGCCCAACGGGAAAATAAAAAAACCGTTGTTTGGGTGACTGTTTGTTTGCGCACTGGAAAAACATAACGGCGGTTTTGAAATAATAATCAAAACCGCTGTTTTCTTTTTTTCAAAAGCGAGAGTACAGAGGGTGTATTAAAGTTAGCTGTTTTGAGGATATGGCGGTATGAAATGCAAAGCATTGGGAGGTATCGCTATGTCCTTTTTCTATAATATTCTTTTGATGAAATTGTTAAAAAAAGTATTTTTTCTATTACGGGATATTATGTTCACAAAGATGAATACACATATCATTTAGTGTACTTAAATAATTCATATTATTCAAACACCCATGTGGTTTTTCGACTGCATGGGCGTTTGTTGTAATAGCCCCCCTACTGGGAAGAAAGGGGGTGATGAAAATGAGTTATTCCGTATAATACAAAGAGCATATTGAATATATGTTCAACGCCTTTTGTAAAGTCGTTCTCCGTAATGCGGCACTGGGAGCATATCGCGATTTTGGACGAAAGCAGAAACACGAAGTATCGCTTGACTATCTGTTGTCCGACACGTCATTTGAACCGTTCATAACAGACAACTACTTTGAACAATATGACAAGCCGACAGTCTTCGTTGTGAAAGGTCAAGAGATTATCGTGGCAAGTGAACGGTTAGCCGACGCATTATCAAAATTGCCAGCACAACGCCGCGCTGTCCTGCTGATGTATTTCTTTTTGGGCTACACAGATAAAGAAATTGGGAATGTGTATGGACGAAGCAGAAGCACAGCGAACTACTGGAAATTAGCGTCTTTGAAAAAGCTAAGAAAGGAACTGGAGGAAACAGACTATGAGGAATAAGAAACTGATACCCTTTGAAGTCATTGAAAAAGCTGTCGCCGGAGAGCCGGAAGCGGTAGACGCGGTACTGCGGCATTATGCCGGACGTATTAAGTATCTGTCAACTTATAAGGGATATATCAACGACGATATTCAAGACCGTCTGAAATCACAGCTTATCAAAGCTATCCTGCAATTTCGTTTTGACAGGTAGCAGTTAGCAAAAACAGAAAAAGCCGTCAAGGATAAAATGCACGCTTACGCGTCCTTGACGGCTTTCCCTGTCTTTGCTGTTGAGCAGCCAAGAGAGCGCAATCGGACAAACCGCTCACGCTCTCAATTCATTATGGAATGTTACGCGGTAGAGGTTGATTTTGCCTTGATTTATGCGGCTTTCAGAGAATATAAATCACTTAGGCGATATTTGATATGTCCGCCCTTAAAAATAACGTCCTACTGCGTAACAGAGCGCAGAAAAAAGCAGAGAGCCGACCACCTTTTGAGTAGTCAACTCTCTGTTTGCACCTGTCTGTCAGCGTTAGTGATAAGTTGTTGTGAATACTTCCTTATCAGCGTAAAACTAAATTTTTTGGCATTTTTGTACTTACTTCCCCGGCGTCAAAACGGTTCCGTATGCCTTGACCGGCATACCTGATTCAAAAACAAATGTGCGGCGCATATACGCCGCACAATAGCCGCTCAGATTAAAAATATAAAACCGCCTCGCAATTGATTTTTCCATCCCGGCGCAGCGTTTTAAAATAAAAGTTATTCCCCTCCGCTTTGCAAAAAACCGAAAGTTCATCTCCATAAGGCGCTTCCGTCATATAGCTGATATTGATCCCGCGCAGCGCGCGCCGCTCGATCCCTGGCACAAAATCGGAGAGCATAGACAAATATTTCGTGTTGTTCATATGCCCGTTGACGTCCGCGTCGCTGAAATACACCGGACGCTTTCCAACTAGTTTGAATTCATCGCTTTGCGGCATACGCACACGCAGCGGAAGATCGAGTTCCAGCGGAGGCTCGATTTCAAACGTATGCTGCACCTCCCCGACCCGCACGAGGCTTCGATCTGCCAGGCGCACAAGCGCCCATGAAGAAAACACTTCCGCCGCCGTTTCTCCGTTCACATTCAGCCGGTAGCAGCGATTATGCGTCACGCCGCGGCTGTCGCTGCCCCAAGTAATCGCTTCCGCCTCCGCGCCATCCGGCACATCCTGATAGATCCGCATAACAATCCGGCTGACGATAAACACCATGCCCATGTGCCGAAGATCATCGTTGCTCGGCGGATAAGCCGCCATATGACGCGTCCCCGCATCTTCCAGCATAGCCAGCAGAGACGCGGGACGCAGCATGCCGTTCATATCCACATCCTGTCCATAAACTTTTACTTTCTCAATGTATTTCATACGTATGTACAAAAACCGCGGCAGATTACACTGCCGCAGCTTTTCCTTTCAAAACTCAATTAAAGCGTATTTGCGGAACCGAGTACCGTTTCAATCTTATGCCGGACCATCTTTCTGACTTCATCCCGGCCAACCGTGAGATACGTTCTGGGGTCAAATACCTCCGGCTGATTTTTCATAACGCGGCGAATTCCCGCAGTCATGGCAAGCCGGATATCCGAATCAATATTGATTTTGCAAACCGCCATAGAAGCCGCACGGCGCAATAGCTCCTCCGGCACGCCGCGCGCGCCGTCAAGATTGCCGCCGCACGCATTGATTTCCTCAACCAGTTCGGGAATTACGCTCGAAGCGCCGTGCAGAACAATCGGAAAGCCGGGCAGCCGGCGGGAAATATCCTCCAGAATATCAAAGCGCAGCTTCGGCTCACCCTTGAATTTATAGGCGCCATGGCTAGTACCGATCGCAATCGCAAGAGAATCCACGCCAGTACGCGAGACAAATTCCTCTACCTCGCCCGGATCAGTATACATCGCGTCGTCAGCCGCGACTTTCACATCGTCCTCAATACCGGCAAGTTTTCCGAGTTCACCTTCGACGACTACGCCGTGGGCATGCGCATAGTCCACGACCTGTTTGGTCAGTGCGACATTCTCCTCAAAGCTGTAATGAGAACCGTCGATCATGACCGAAGTAAAGCCACCGTCGATGCAGGCTTTGCAGATCTCAAAATCGGCGCCATGATCCAGATGCAGCGCGAGATCTACGCCCGTATCCTTGATCGCCGCCTGTGCCAACGCGACCAGATACTCATGCTTCGCATACTTTCTCGCGCCGGCCGAAACCTGCAGGATCACCGGAGACCGAAGTTCTTCCGCCGCTTCGGTAATCGCCTGGATAATCTCCATATTGTTAATGTTGAAAGCGCCGATAGCATACCCGCCCTCATACGCCTTTTTAAACATTTCTTTCGTGGTTACAAGTGCCATATTTTCTCTCCTGTACTGTAAAATTTTTATTTTTAAATATTCTTTTATAGTATCTGTTAAACAGACCGGCAGTAAACATGCAAAGAACGACAAGTGCCGGTTCCTATGCATCATACAATCCAATATATCTCCAGATTTGTTAAATCCTGAACATAGTATAATTGTATCGCACCTTCCCCAAAAAAGCAAGTGTTTTTAATAGATTTATTTGAAAAGGAATGCGCCGTTCCACGCTATAAAAATGCAGGCCAAAAATAAAAACGGCGGATCGCATACGCCGTCAAGACTGCTGAAAAACTTTAAGCGCCGCAAACGCGGCGCTTGCCAAGCGAAAAGACACATAAGGAGCAGCGCAGCGAAGTGACCACAAAAAGTTAGACAAGCATGATATACTTGTACTAAGAAATGGGGCAGTTCACATGTCCGCTCCTTATGCAAAGTCTTATTTTACCCTCTGTTCCGTACAAAATCCCTGCGCGGCATCAGCCGGTCGCACCCGTTCCGCCAAGGCCAAAGCTAATCGAAATCGCATTGTTCACTTGATTCATCACCTCGTCGTCCAGATGACCCATTTTTTCCTTCAGACGCCGTTTATCAATTGTACGTATCTGTTCCAGCAAGACGACCGAATCTTTTTGTAGTCCGACCTTGTCCGCATATATGTCGATATGTGTAGGCAAATGATTTTTGCTCATCTTGCTTGTAATCGCCGCGGCGATAACCGTCGGACTGTACTTATTCCCTACGTCGTTCTGCACGATCAGGACAGGACGCAGGCCGCCTTGCTCGGAACCGACGACCGGGCTTAGATCGGCGTAAAAAATATCTCCGCGCCGCACACTCATTTTATCACTCTCCGCAATTTCATTTCGGTATCACTATTTTTCCCAGCATCACGCAAACTTTAAACACTGCGGATAAATTTTTAGCAGGTAAATTATGACACGCTTTGATACTTTTCTATTTTCATTGTATTGCAGCAGCGCATTTTTGGTGCGTGCCCGGCGTCTTTCTTCTCAGAAAGAAAAAACGCCCCGTCTGCCCGGCAATTTTACAATTACCGGGCAGACGGGGCAGAATACAAAAATTTACCGGTCTGCGACTATCAATGATTGGCGGATGCATATTTGTCCGCCGCGCGAATAAATTCTCGAAAAAGGGGATGCGCGCGGTTCGGGCGCGATTTAAATTCCGGATGATACTGCACCGCGATAAACCACGGATGCTCCGGAAGCTCCACTGCCTCCACCAAACGACCGTCCGGCGAAAGTCCGCAGATGCGCATACCGTTTTCTTCTACCGCTGCGCGATATGCATTGTTAAACTCATAGCGATGGCGGTGCCGCTCGCTGATTTCATCCCGGCCGTATACATCCCGCATCCGGCTGCCCGCTACGATACGACACGGATACAAACCAAGACGCATGGTGCCGCCTTTATCGGTGATCGTTTTCTGATCGTCCATAATATCGATCACATTGTGCGCGCCGCCCTCGCAAAACTCACCACTGTTCGCATCGCCATACCCCAGTACGTTCCGCGCGAATTCAACGACGGCCATCTGCATGCCCAGACAAATGCCGAGAAAAGGAATCCTGTGCTCGCGTGCAAAACGAACCGCCTCGATCTTGCCTTCGATCCCCCGATTGCCGAAACCGCCCGGCACCAAAATACCGTCAAGACCTCCAAGCCTGCGCTCCGCCGTCTCCGAAGTGATGTCCTCCGAATCGATCCACTCGATTTCTATCCGGACACGATTTTCAATGCCGCCGTGAAACAGCGCTTCCATAACCGAAAGGTACGCGTCGTGCAGCTTGACGTACTTGCCCACAAGTCCGATACGGACGCGGCGTTTGCTTGCATGGATATTTTCAAGAATCCCGCGCCACTCCGTCAAATCGGGCTCTACTCCCGCGCAGATCCCAAGCAGCCGACATACCGTGGAAGCAAGGCCGTTTTCCTCCAGCATGAGCGGAACTTCATAAAGCGATTTGACGTCCGTATTGTCGATCACGCAGTCCTCCGCAACATTACAGAACATAGCGATCTTGCGTTTCATGCTAGCTTCGATCTGCCGGTCGCAGCGGCAAACCAAAATGTCCGGCTGAATGCCGATCGACTGCAGTTCCTTGACCGAATGCTGCGTGGGTTTCGACTTATATTCTTCCGATCCAAACACATAGGGGATCAACGTTACATGGATAAACAGACAATTTCCCGGTCCCATTTCATGACCGACCTGCCTTGCCGCCTCCAAAAAAACCTGAGACTCGATATCGCCGACCGTGCCGCCGATCTCCACCAGGCACACGTCCGCCCCCGAATCGTTGGCCGACTTGTAAATCCGACTTTTAATCTCGTCGGTAATGTGCGGGATATACTGCACGGTTTGACCGAGATATTCGCCGCGGCGCTCCTTGGTCAGAACGTTCCAGAACACCTTTCCGGTTGTAACATTAGAGTTTACGCTGAGATTTTCGTCGATAAAGCGCTCATAATGTCCAAGATCAAGATCGGTTTCGGTTCCGTCGTCAGTGACAAAAACCTCGCCGTGCTGAAACGGACTCATCGTACCGGGATCAATGTTTATGTAAGGATCCAGCTTCTGCATGGTCACCTTGACGCCGCGCGCTTTGAGCAGCCGACCAAGCGACGCCGCCGTAATTCCCTTTCCGAGGCCGGACACGACGCCGCCGGTCACAAAAACGATTTTTTTCATATCTTCGGCTTCCTTGTCTGTATTTTTCTGCTAACTAAAATATTATACCCCAGTTTCTCACAAAAAGCAAGAGTTTTATCCATATGGCCGGGATATTTTATCTTTCTCTTGACAAAGACCGCCTGCGTCGTTTTTTCCTGCCGTTCGTTTTCCTGTTCCCGCGCCCGCTCCGCTTGAATAAAGCTGCGGCGCGGGAAAAATTCAGCCTGCCGGAAAACCAAAGGTTTCCCGGCAGGCTGCGCGTTTACTGTTCATATGTACGCAGAATATTTTCCGCAATCTGCCGCTTCGTCATGCGCAGATCCATCGCCTGTTTTTCAATATGCCGGTGCGCGGCCGCTTCGCTGAGGCCAAGATACTGAATCAGCGTACATTTGGCGCGGGCAACCAGCTTTTGCTCGGTAAGCTGCTCGCGCAGGCCGCTGTTTTCATTTAAAATATTGTACGCGCGGTTGCGCATCACCGAAATAACCCGCACCGTGCCAAGAAAACCCGCGCGCGTGACCGGTTTATCCAAAACCACTATGCCCTGCTCCTCAAGATGCGCAATATACTCCGCCGAATGTTCCTCGCGGCGAAGAATCACAAGGATTGCGCTGTCTCCGACAGCTATAATTTTTCTGGCTAATTCACGCTCAGGAATATCGGAAACCGGCGTATTGATAACCGCCAGATCCAAGGCGTAATTGCGCGCGTAAGTCATCGCGTCCGAAGCGTTTTTCGCCGAAAACGCGGACAATCCGAAATATTCCTTGAATAAATTATGGAGCAATTTTGCGGCATCTTCACTCTGTGATACGATCAAAACCCGGTTCATTGGCCCCTCCGCTCAGCATTTAATTGTTTACATACAGTCTCTTATACGGATTTTTGCTGTCCGGCTCAATAACATGAAATTTTTCACGCAGGATCTCTGCTTTGTCTTTTCCAAAATAGGCGCAGAATTTGTCTATGTACGGCAAAATCTCCTCCATGTCCGCATCCTCCGCATCCCGGACGGTCACGCGCGCCGTCATGATCGAATCCAGCTTGCCCCGGACAAAGATTTTACCGCCGTGCATACCGGTCGCGCAGAAATTGCCG
>OCQB01001699.1_pt1 | contig 16678 bp, 22 predicted proteins | sample 1538631 | NCBI WGS metagenome assembly OCQB01 (sample SAMN04571713, study PRJEB22368) | human gut metagenome | biome: human gut; material: stool | host: Homo sapiens | place: Luxembourg | collected 2012-10-19
TGCCGCCCTACATCACAAAGCAGCTGGAGGATCAGAGCCAGTACCAGACCGTCTATGCCAAGGAGCTGGGCAGCGCGGCTGCTCCCACCGCCGGGCTGCACTTTACCCCGGAGCTGATGGACACCCTCCGCGCCAAGGGGGTCGGCATCGCCGAAGTGACCCTGCATGTGGGCCTCGGCACCTTCCGTCCCGTGATGGAGGATGAGATCACCGACCACAAGATGCACAGCGAGTGGTACTCCATCAGCGAGGAGACCGCCCAGCGCATCCGGGAGACCAAGGCCGCCGGGCACCGCGTCATCGCTGTCGGCACCACCAGCTGCCGCACCTTGGAGGCTGTCGCCGCCAAGTACGGCGAGATCAAAGCCTGCAGCGGCAACACATCCATCTTCCTGTATCCCGGTGTCCAGTTTCACTGCATCGACGGCCTCATCACCAACTTCCACCTGCCCGAAAGCACCCTCATCATGCTGATATCGGCGCTCTACGGCTACGAAAAGACCATGGCTGCATACAAGGTTGCTGTGGAACAGAAGTACCGCTTTTTCAGTTTTGGCGATGCGATGTTTATACGAGGCGGGAACGGCCCAGAAGATAAAAAGTGATGAAAAAGTCCAGAATCCATGCGGGTTTCTGGACTTTTTTCTTATTCGGCGGTTTTGTACGAAAATCGTAGTTCAATGCCGTTTTTGAGCAAAATCGAGGTGGTAAGGCCGTCTTTTATACAAAAGTTTGAGACCGTTTCGTTGAGGAAATCCTTGACGATTTTGGGGTCGATCTTGCGGATGAAACGCTCGTAGTTCACATAGCGCTTGTCCAAGAGCTGCTGCGTCAGGATGAACTGGCTGGCCTTCTGCATGAATGCCTCGTCGGAAAGTGACAGGTCAAAGGCGTTGGCAATGTCCAGCTCGTTGATGCGGGAGTCTACCTCGCTGAGAGCCTTGGTGATGCGCTCACGCTCGATGTTGAAGTCCTTGCTTGCCATCTCGTCATCTCCGTAGAGATAGACGGTCTTCAGGCGGTTGAGGGCGCGCTCAAGCCGGCGCTTCTCGGAGAGCAGCAGATCGCGTTCGCTCAAGTCCGCACTGGACTCCGTGGCCGCGATGGTAGGGGATTCAAAGCGCTTCTCTTCAAAGCCGCTGCGCAGGTGGTTGTATAGTTCTTCGAGGCCCGGACGCTCGATGTGGTCAACGCGGGAGAGGGCTTCCCCGCGCAGCAGCTTCTTCTCCAGCGTTTCGATGGATGTCGTTCTGCCGAAGGAGTTGGAGGCCTTTATCAGGTTGGCGAAGAAGTTCAGCACGAATGGCCCAAGGCTTACATCAGAGACGTACTTGTTGGTGCAGTCATCGGATTTGCGCCGCCGCGAGCAGATGTACATAGACGGTCTCCATCCGTCTGCCCGGACCTTATCGGTGGTTGCAGCCATCGTGGAGCCGCAGCAGCCGCAGGTGAGCAGCCCGGCGAAGACGTGGACATTCTTCCGCTGATAGGTGGCGTTCTTGTTGTAGCGCTTGCTTTCCAGAATGACACCGACAGCAGCCTGCCGTTCAGGAGATACAATGGCCGGGTGGTGGTTCTCGACAAGCACCCATTCATCCTTGCCCTTTTCGCGGAAACGCTTTGTGTTGGACTCGTCGCGGTAATTGTACCGATACGTTCCAGAGTAAAATGGGCTGGAAAGAATCATGTGGACGGTGGTCGGACTCCAGTCGTTTCCAGCGCGGGATTTCAGGCCACGCTCATTCATAATCCGGGCTACCCGCACGATTGACTTTTCGGACTCGTACAGGGAGTAGATTAGACGGACGATTTTGGCCTCGTCCTCGGCGATGGAGAAGGTCTTGCTCTCTTTGTCGTAGGAGTACCCGTAGGGAACCTTGCCACCGTTCCAGATGCCGTCATTGGCGCGGGACACGAAAACGGCGCTGACTCGCTCAGAGGTTGTTTTACGCTCCAGTTCCGCGAAGATCAGGATGATTTTGAGCATAGCTTCGCCCATCGCGGAGCTTGTGTCGAACTGCTCGTTCTTCGACACGAAGACCACGCCAAGTTCCTTCAGTTCGGCATACATGACGGAGAAGTCCAGAAGATTGCGGCTGATTCGGTCGATCTTCCACACGAGGAGGTGCGAAAACTCGCCGGTTCTCATCCGGGCCATCATCCGCTGGTAGTCTGGGCGGTCGGTGTTTTTGGCGGAGTAGCCAGCATCCTCGAAAATCACATAGTCTGAGATGCCGAGGGCATATTTTGCATAGTTGATGAGTTCTTCTCGCTGGACGGGCAAACTGGCCCGGTCAACCTGATACTGCGTTGAGACGCGAACGTATATGGCGGCTTTCTTTTCCTCAAAGCGTTGTGCCGCCTTCTTCGTCACATAGCCCATTGCGAAACCTCCAGAAGATAATGATAGCTGAAGAAAAAGCAGCTCCGTGCGTAGTGCGGGGCTGCTTTTCTGTTATGCACAAAAAGAAATGAAAGAAATTATGCAAAATGTCGGGGGGGGTACACATCCAGCGAATGAACAACGGCATCACGGATGTTGCCATAGTCTGCAAGGTATGGGTCCAGCTTTTGCAGCATAGTAAGCGAGATGGTCTTCTGAGGGCCGCACTGCTCGTCCAGAATATGAGTCGGTACGATGTAGAAGTCCCATCCATCCAACACCAATGGGTTGGCCTGTTCCCGCACAGTCTCAGTGTAGAGGCAGAATACATACACGTCGGATTGCCGTTTGACCTCCTCAGCATAACCGCTGATGGAGTCCCAAGCTCTCGTTGGCCGGATGCTGAACTGGATGTTGGACAGTCTGCCATCGCCCCGCCGCCACGCCTGAAGATATGCGCAACTCTTGACCTCGATGCGCACTTCATCGCGGGCCTCGCCATTACATACCCAGTTGTAGGGGAAAGAGATGTCGTAGGGAGTCCAGTCATCGTTGGTTCCGCTCAGATCAATGCCCAGCGCGGCGGATACAATGAACTCGCAGTAGGAGCCTCGCAGGGTGTTATTGAGCAGGTCTGAGGCGTTCCAGCGCCAGTAGTCGCTCAAGGATTTACCGATGGGCATATCATCAAAGACGATAAGTTCGTCCCCGGTACGTTGCTTCGTCACGATTTTCACCTCCTCGAAAAGTCAACCCGTATCAGCCTACGCCGGCTTTTTCCTCACGTTGCATGGACGTTATGATGACCCGCTGCTCCGGGGTCATATAGCGGTCGAGCAGCGACCACAAAACCTGCCGGTCTGCGATGGACGCTTTCTCGTAGCAGGCGACTAAGATGTTGACGTCGGGCGGCGTACGGCCTGCGGCGGGCAGATCGGCACCGACCAAAACGTCCAGCGTCACGCCCAGTACAGAGGCCAGCTCCACAGCGGTCTCGATGTTCGGCGTTCTATCGCCGGAAACATAACGTGAGATGGTAGTCTCCGTCGTGTTAATGCGCTCTGCGACAGCACGCTGCGTGAGGCCGCGCTTGTCGATGAGTTCTTTGAACTGTTTGGCGAACATGGCTTTGCTGTACATAGTCATACCTCCCAATGTAGCTTACTTACCAAGTTTATAACATACTTGTCAAAGAGTAAACAAAACTTACCAAAATTATCATTTTAAGATTGACATATACCATATCGGTAAGCTATAATGAAGACACGGAAAGGGGGTGAGCGGATGAATAGCTCCAAGCTCAAGGGCATCCGGGTCGAGAAGGGAAAGACCCAGAAGAACATGGCCGAATTGATCGGCAAATCGCTTGTTACCTACTCCAAGAAGGAGCGCGGAGAAGTCGAGTTCTCCAATGAGGAAATGAGCATTGTCGCCAAGGCGCTTGACCTGACCAGCGATCAGGTCAACGCTATTTTTTTCGACGATAACTTACCGAAAGGGTAAGTATGCGCATGGTGGTTTGCTGATGTCTAAAGTATAGCGCATCAAGGGGGCAAAGAAAATGGGACGAGATGCCGCAAAAGCCTGTGAAAACCAGTGCTTCCGGTGTAGGAAAGAGGCCGCAAAGCACAACGATAAGCTCGGTAGCCGCGAAAGCGCTGCGGAACTGCTCGGAATTTCGGTTTCGAGCCTTGCAGATTACGAGCTGGGCAATACGAAGGTCATCCCGGTGGATAAGGTGGTTCTGATGGCAGACATCTACAACGCACCGGAATTGATGGCGTGGTATTGCTCGTCGGAGTGCCTTATCGGAAAGAGCCTCGAAATGCCGTCCCCTGAAATTGCCTCGGTAGAGCGTACGACCATGAAGCTGCTGAAGCAGCTCCGGCAGGGTGACATCGAGCAGGTCAAGGAAAAGCTCATCGACATCACGGCAGATGGCATCATCTCCAAGGATGAGTGGGCAGACCTGACCGAAATCCTCGACTACCTCGACGGACTGATTCGGGCGGCGCGGGAACTGAAGCTCATTGGCTCCAAGCTCCTGAACGGAGGCGCAGACGATGGCTGACATCCAAACGCTGAAGAAGCTGCTGGCAGAAGAATATGGCATCACAACCGCAAGAGAACTCGACGAAGCTATGAATAAAATCGGTGGATTGAATATCGGCGTGTTTGCATCGCCGGTAAGAAAGGGTGGAACGAAACATGAAAAAGTACGCAGTATTGCACGAGCCGGGTGACATCGTTACGCTGTCCGGAACCAGATTTGTGACGCTGGATGTTGAGCGTCGTGGTAGCCTGCCGGACAGCCTGTTCCTGTTGGCGCTGGAATCGGTTGGTGCTTCTGAATTTGGCAGCTCCAACAACTACGCAGAGAGCGACCTGAAGAAGGCCGTGGACGAGTGGTTGGAGGACATGGACAAGAAGGGCCTCGACGACGCCAAGCTCATTCCCCGCGAGCTCAACCTGACCACGCTGGACGGCTCCGGCTGCTATGGGAAGTTGTCGGTGAAGGCTGCGCCGCTTACACTTGATGAAGCTCGCGAGTACGCTGACATCATCCCCAATGCGGAGCGGTGGTGCTGGCTGGCGACCGGTTGGAGCGGTCCCAGCAAGTCGGACGGTGATCTCGCCCTGTACGTCTACTCCAGTGGCGACTGGGGCAGCGGCAGCTGCTCCAACTCGCTCGGCATCCGCCCCGCTTTGAAGGCCCCCTCTATCCTCTTTGAGGACTCTGAGGCCGGTCTGGACTTGAGCAAGATTCCAACCGATGAGCCGCTTCAGGAAATCCACCGCAGACTCGCGGAAAAGGCATGAGTGCCGATAAGCTGGCAGAAGCACGGCAGGCGGCGGAAACATCGCTGGGATTCAAAATCCCGGATGTGGTAGCCACCAGCGTTCTCTGGTATGCCCGGCGCAAATGTGAGCTGGCAGAGCAGCCAGAGAGCTACCTTCCGCTTCTGTACGAAACCGAGCTGACCGACTACTATATGCGGTTGGCAATCAACCTGAAGGGAGAAAAGCAACGTGAGCAACGAATGCGCGAAGCCCGAAATTCCACAGTTCCCGGAACTGACATTTGAGGAAGAACGGCATCTCTACTACCTGAACGGGCTGGAAGTACCCAGCGTGACCACCCTGATGAAGCCGCTGTCCAGTGACTTCTACAGCACGGTGGACCCGGAGGTTCTGAACAAGGCCGCAAAGCGCGGCACGGCCATCCACAATGCGGTGGAGAACTACGCCAAGTTCGGCATTGAGGACATTCCGCCGGTGTATGCCGGGTATTTTGCCGGCTTCCGGGAGTGGTGGGATAGCCGCAAGCCGGAAGTTCTGGCGACCGAAACCAAGGTCTACCACAAAATCCTGCGGTATGCAGGCACGGTCGATCTGCTGTGCGTCATCGACGGCAGGGTGACGTTGGTGGACTACAAGACATCGGCACAGGTGAACAGCAAGCTCTGCGCTGTGCAGCTTGAAGCCTATGACAGGGCATGGGAGAGCCACGACATCAAGGTCGATGACCGGCTGATTCTCTACCTGTCCAAGAAGGGCTATCAGGAAGTGCGTTTTCCCCGGAGTGGGAAGTGCTGGTCAGTGTTTTCGTCCTTGATGACAATTAAGAACTACATGAACGAGTGATTTTTAGGAGGTTCGACAGATGGAAAAAGAAACTATGGTGGCAACCGTTCTGCAGGCCGAAATCGTTGATGAGCAGCAGCTCTCCCGCGATGTGACCGACATCGAGTTTCAGGCGGAGTCGCTGGTTATCCAGACCAATGAAGATTACGCCTTTGCCGGTGAGTTCGGCAAGATGCTGAAGAAAAAGGCGTCGCAGGTCACGACGTTCTTCAAGCCAATGAAAGACAGCGCCTATCAGGCCCACAAAGCGGTTTGCGACCGGGAAAAGGCCATGCTGACCCCGCTGCGCAACGCCGAGAAGACGATCAAGCAGGCGATGAGCGTCTACATTGCAGAGCAGGAACGTAAGCGCCGGGAAGCTGAAGAAGCTGCTCGACGGGCAGCGGAAGCTGAACGTGAGCGCAAGATTCAGGAAGCGGCTACGCTGGAAGCCGCCGGTGATGCAGATGGAGCGGAGGCCGCCTTTGAGGAAGCCGCCATCATGGATGATGCTGCAAGCTATGCGGTAGTGCCTGCCGCAGCCCCCCTGAAGGTCTCCGGCGTCAGCACCTCGAAAGACTGGGAAATCGTCGAGATCGACCCCAAGGCTGTCCCGCTGGCGGTGGCGGGCATTGAGCTCCGCCCGGTCGATCAGGCCGCTGTTATGCGTCTCATCCGTGCCTCGAAGGGCCAGATCGAAATTCCCGGCATCACCTACCGTCAGGTCGCAAAAATGAGCTTCAGGGGGTAAAAGAATATGTCTACTGCTATGAGCAAAGCTGAGAGCAACGCTCTCGTTGCCAGCTACGATGTTCTTGGCACGCACGTTGAGCTGGATTTGGATTTCGTGAAGAAGTACCTCGTTCGCGGCAAGGCAGAACTGGTAAGCAATCAGGAGCTCGTGTTCTTTATGAACACTTGCCGCCAGCAGAAGCTCAACCCGCTGGTTCAGGGTGAGGTCTACCTCATCAAGTACAGCGAGAAGGACCCGGCGCAGATGGTTGTCGGCAAGGATGCTTACCTGCGCCGGGCATTTGAACACCCCGACTACCTGTTTAAGCAGGATGGCATCACTGTTCTGCGCGGCGACCAGATTTTTCAGAAAGAGGGCTGCTGCCTTTATCCGGGCGAATCTTTGGTCGGCGGCTGGTGCAGGGTATACTTCATGCGAAACAGCAAGGAACGCACAGCGTTCAAGGAGGTGGCTTTCTCCGAGTACAACAAGGGGCAGGCCAACTGGCGGGACAAGCCCGCGACCATGATCAACAAGGTCGCCATCAGCCAGTGTGTGAGAGATGCCTTCCCGAAGGACTACGAGGGAGTCTACTCGGAAGACGAAATGGTTGCCTCTGGTGCTATCCCGGTGGATTACAAGGAGCTGGATGACCAGAAGCCGGAAGAACAGCCCGCCGAGGAAGAAGACCCGGTCATCTCGCAGGAGCAGCGCCAGCAGCTTTTCAAGGCGGCGCAGGCGAACTTCGGCAAGGACAAGGGCAACGCCGTGGTCAAGTCCATCATCGAGGAGATGGGGATGACCTCTACGACCGGCATGAAGATGTCCACCTACAACAAGGTGGTCGAGCGGCTGGTCGAAATCTGTACGGCCCACAAGGCGGAGCTGGAAGCTGAGGAAGGCACCAAAAATGACGGTGCAGCCGAAGAATAAAGCCACCGGCGGAAAAGGAAGGTGAGGGGATGCCGTGGATAAGCGTACATCAGGAGGTGGACGGTACGAAGCTCCGTAGATTATACCGCGCCATCGGGTGTTCCAAGTTTGAAGCCCTCGGCATCCTGAACTTCCTGTGGTTCTGGGGCATGAAGAACGCCGATGAGACCGGGCTGGTCAAGGATGCCGACCTCGAAGTCCTGAGCCGATACCTGTACGGCTGCGGCGAGGACTGCCAGCTCGACATGGGCAAAGTAGTTCAGGCCCTTGTGGACACCGGCTGGATTGATGTGGCGGCCGACGGCTTTTACATCCACGACTGGGACACATGGCAGGAGCAGTGGTATAAGCTCCAGAAAAACCGCAGGCTGGATGCTGAACGAAAGCGGAAAGCCCGCCAGATGGAGCGTGAGGCCGCAAAGCCTGCGCCGAAGACCCCGGAGCCGGAACAGATGGAACTTCCTGTGGAGCCCGAAGCCAAGCGGCCAGCAAAGCCGAAACCTGATAAGAAATCCTATGCGGAGTTCGTGAAGATGAGCGAAGCAAACTACGACCGGCTCGTGAAACTGTACGGCAAAGCCTTTGCGGATGCCTGCATTGTGGAGCTTGACAACTACAAGGGCGCACGGGGAAAGACTTACAAGGACGACTACCGCGCCATCCTCTGCTGGGTCGTAGACCGGGTCAAAGAAAAGAAACCGGGCCTGCTTCAGCAAAGTGTAAGCGAGGCAGCACCGGCTGAGGACAATCCGTTCAGAGAGTGGGGTGAGCAGAATGGGTGAATTTGACGGCCTGCTGCAAGGTGTTGTTCGTCAGGCGCAGGCGGCAAATCAGCCGGAGAACGGCGACTATTACGACGATGAAGGGTTCCTTGTCTGCGGGAACTGCCATACCCGTCGGCAGGTAGAGGTCAATATGCCCGACCTGAAAGCCGTTCCGTTCGACCCCAAGAAGAAAGTTCGGGTCAAGATGCCGGTGTCCTGCCGCTGCCGGGCAGAACGGCGGAAGCAGGAAGAACAGATGCTCATGCAGGATCGGGAAATGCGGGCAGCACAAGCGCTGAAACAGCAAAGCCTCATGGACGAACGCCTGCGGGACATCAGCTTTGACGGGTTCCAGCAGACCAAAGACAATGCCTACAACCTGAAGCTCTGCCTGCGGTATGCGAAGCACTTCGACGAAATGCTGGCAAAGAATCAAGGACTTTTATTCTATGGCGGTGTCGGAACCGGCAAGACGTTCGCAGCGGCCTGCATTGCAAACCATCTCCTGAGCCTGCGGGTCCCGGTGGTGATGACCTCGTTTGTGAAACTGCTGGAAACCATGCAGGGGTTCAGCGAGGATGACAGCGCCTTGATTGCCCGGCTGAACAGGGCAAAGCTGCTCATCATTGATGATCTCGGCGCTGAACGCAGTACGGACTTTGCGCTGGAAAAGGTCTACGACATCGTGGACAGCCGGTACAGGGCCAAGCTACCTATTATCCTCACCACGAACCTGAGCGTGACCGAAATGAAAGAATCTGCGGACATCCGCTACACCCGCATCTATGACCGCATCTTTGAAATGTGCTACCCGATGCAGTTCACAGGTCGGTCGTGGAGAAAAGCAGAAGCGGCCCGCAGATTTGACGAGATGAAGAACTTTTTGGAGGGAAACGATGGATAAAGTTATCATCGCAAGCGTTGAGGATCGGTTGACGGTAGCTGCCATCCTCGTAAAGAACGACTACACCGTCCGGCAGGGCAAGCAGCGCCGGCCGGGCAAGAAAAGCTACGAATACTATCTGGAGTACACTCCGAACGATAAGCCGAAGCAGGCGGCAGGGGAATGAGGACGCAGTTCTGCATCTACGGAGAGCCAAGAGGCAAAGAGCGTCCGAAATTCTCGACCGTCTGTGGTCATGCGACAGCCAGAACCCCGGAAAACACGGTTCTGTACGAAAACCTCGTAAAGACCGAGTACAGAATCCAATCCGGGGTTCGGTTTGCTGATGACGCCATGTTGAGCGTGAGAATTTTTGCGTTCCTCTCCGTTCCGAAATCGGTCAGCAGGAAAAAGCACCTTGCCATGATCGACCGCCTGATACGCCCGACACGAAAGCCTGATTTCGACAACATCGGCAAAATCATCTGCGATGCCCTGAACGGCATTGCCTACCGCGATGATGCCCAGATCGTAGACGCACTGGTTCGGAAGTTCTACTCCGACACCCCGCGCGTTATCGTTGAAATCTCAGATATACCGTATGAACAGTAAAGGAGAATGACTATGAGCGACAAAACGTATGTGCTGTCCATGAGCACGGACACCTTCAACGCCTTCAAGATGGACTTCGACAGCGCCCTCCAGCGCTTGCTTCAGAAGATGGACAGGCTCCAGAGCGACAGCGCCTCCATCAACTGCAAAATCAGCGTGGCACTGACCCCGGCTCCGGAACGGAACTTCGATGCAACGCGGGAGGGGGACACCGTGCAGGTGATGAAACCCAGCTTCAGCCACGAGATCAGCACCGAAATCAAGGTCAAGGACAAAACGACCGGCAACCTCTCCGGCAACCGCAAGCTGGTGTGGGATGAGGAGCTGATGGAGTATGTAATGAAGGACATCGACGATGGGCAGACCTCGCTTTTCGACACGGCCCAGAGCCGCCAGAATGCTGCGCCCCCTGTGGAGCAGGAACCGCCCCAGCTCCCGGAAGGCATCGTGGATGTTGACTACACGGTCATCAGCGATGACAAGGGCTACATCCTGCGCAACCCCGATAAGTGCGGCATCAAGGACCAGTGGGGCATCCTCAAAGTCCTTGTGGGAGAGCGGATGACGGTGAGCCGGAGCGCAGGCCACTGCTATGCGGAGACCGCAGACGGCATCATCGCCCTCGGCTCTGCCTACCTCGCAGAAGACCCCCGCCATGTGGATGACAGCATTCTGGAGCCTCATCTGGCAGAGGAAATCGCCTGCAACGGCTTCGGCACGGTTCAGGTCGGCGACCATGAGGAGCCGGAGAAGATCGTGGTAGAGTGTCTGGAATGCGGCGGCATCCTGCTGGAGGTGGAGAACCCCAACGCCCGGAAGGATGATGCCGAATGAGGTACGGAACCTGTTTTCTGTGCGGAAAGACCGGTTGGCTGGAGGAGCACCACGTCTACCCAGGGCCGTTTCGGGATAAGTCCGAAAAGTATGGCCTGAAGGTGGGCCTGTGCGGCGAGAGCTGCCATCGGAACGGTCGGTATGCGGCGCACCAGTGCAGGGAAACCTCCGATGCCCTGAAGCAGTTCTGGCAGATCAAGTACATGATGGCCCACAAAGCCAGCGTCGCAGACTTCCGGGCGGCATTCGGGAAGAACTATCTGGAACTCGACTACTACGATGATGAAAGGAGCTACCCTATGAACATTATTGCCATCAGCGGCCGCTTGACACGCAACCCCGAACTGCGCACCACTCCCAACGGAAATCCCGTGGTGGAGTTCACGGTTGCGGTTGACCGGCCCGGCGTTAAGGACCAGACGGACTTTATCGACTGTGTGGCGTGGGAAAAGAAAGCTGAGTTTGTCGCCCGGTATTTCAAGCAGGGAAAGCGTATCGAGGCAAGCGGTGTTCTTACCACACGCACCTACGAGAAAAATGGGGTAAAGCGCAAGCGGACGGAGGTTCGCTGCGATCAGGTCTTCTTCGGCGAGTCCAAGAAAGATAGCGGCTCCGCACCGCAGGCAGCGCCGGAACCCACGAACGATGATTTTCGCCCGCTGCCCGATGATGATGACATCCCGTTCTGAGAAAGGAGAACACATGGAAGAAAATAAGAATCCCCTTATGGGCCATGTCGTAAAGGTCCCTGCACAGGTGTCCGGCATCCCTGACGGAGTGCAGATGACGGTGAACGCAACCGTGACCACCTTTGCGGCGGTCGATGGCAAACCGGCTGGCATCGAAAGCATGGGTACGGAAGAATGCAATATGCTTGCCAGCTATACGCGGGGAACGGTCTCGTTCTCTGCCCACGGGGAGAAGCCCGTTATGGTGAGCGTCCGTCTGGATGAGTTGATGAGACTCCTGCAGGCTGCTGCTGTATGTCGCCACGAGCAGGAAGACAAGAAGAATGCTGAGGAGGAAAAGGCATGAGAAAGCTGTTTACGTCTGAGTCTGTGACCGAGGGTCATCCCGACAAGGTGTGCGACCGTATCTCTGATGCGGTGCTGGATGCAGTGCTGGCTGTTGACCCGAACGGCCGGGTAGCCTGTGAGACCTGCTGCACCACCGACACGGTGTTCATTGCAGGCGAGATCACGAGCAAGGCCGATGTGGATATTGAGGGCATTGCCCGGCGGGTCCTGCGTGACATCGGCTACACCGGTGGGGCATCTGGCTTTGATGCCGATACCTGCAAGGTCATGGCGTTCGTCCACAAGCAGTCCCCCGATATTGCAATGGGAACCAGCGACACGGTGGGCGGCGCAGGCGATCAGGGCATGATGTTCGGCTATGCCTGCAACGAAACCCCGGAGCTGATGCCCTTGCCCATCATGCTTGCGCACAAGATGGCCTACAAGCTCTCCCAGACCCGCAAGGATGGAACCATCCCCTTTATCCTGCCGGATGGCAAAACGCAGGTAACGGTGGAATATGAGGGGGATGGGAAGCCCCAGCGTATCGACACCATCGTCATCTCCACCCAACACACGGACGGAAGCCTCCCTATGCTGATGCACCCGCTGGTGGAAAATGTCATCACGCCTGTTTTACAGGAAGCCCGCCAGCACCTCCCGTGGCTCGACATCGACACCTACGACCTGTACATCAATCCTACCGGGCGTTTTGTGCAGGGTGGCCCTGCGGCAGACACCGGCTTGACAGGGCGGAAGATTATCGTGGACACCTATGGCGGTTATGCTCCCCACGGCGGCGGGGCATTCTCTGGCAAAGACCCCACAAAGGTTGACCGCAGTGCAGCATACATGGCCCGGCATATTGCAAAGAACGTCGTGGCATCGGGTCTGTGCGACAAGTGTCAGGTTCAGTTGGCCTATGCAATCGGCATGGCACTCCCGGTGTCCCTGCGCATCGACACATTTGGGGCCAATGTGGATGAGGAAAAGCTCTGCAATGCAGTAGATCGCTGCTTTGAACTGACCCCGCTGGGAATCATTGAGGCTCTGAATCTGCGCCTGCCCATCTATGAACAGACATCCGCCTACGGCCACTTCGGAAACGTGGTGGGAGGAAATTTCACATGGGAGAGCACCCACAAAGCGGGACTCCTGCGCAGAACGTATAACACGCTGTAAGAAACAGGGCAAGCCTCTTTCCCCGTGGGCGGGGAAGGGGGCGAAGCCCACGATGGGAGGTTTAGACATGGCACAGGAAGACAAGAACGTCACCATTCCCCCGGAAATGATGCAGGAAATCGTTCGGGTGGCATCGGAAACAGCCATTGAAAAGTTCCAGCACGAAGCGGAGCGGAACCGAAAGGCCGTCAAGGATAAGCGCCTGCATAACACCAAGCTGCTGCTTCAGAACTACCACTGCTTTGTAGAACATAGCAAGAGTGCCGTGTATGAAGCCAGCCAGCTCTCCGAGGATGATGACTTCGAGGAGTTGATGGAGGAGCTGATGAGTCAGAGCGACGGCAGGGTGAGGGTCCCGGTGGTGAGGAGCATTCAGGAGAGCGCTGCCCACACACGCATCATCGTGCAGCACATCGACCGTATGCTGGAATACTATAAGTTCCGCTGTGAGCATTCCAAGCGTGCGGAGGAAATGCGTCGGTATCGAACGATTTACGACCTCTACATTGCCCCTGAACCCAAGACTCAGCAGCAGATCGCCGATGAAGAACACGTCGATTTGTCAACCGTGTTCCGCGACCAGAAGGCGGGTATTTCCAAGTTGAGCGCCCTGATTTTTGGATGGTTGGACTAAAATTTTGGCAAAGTTGCAAAAAAGTTGCTATTGCAGTGCTATTACCAGTGTGGTAAGATACGAAGCGTGAACCGATGTGTCACCCCGGAAAAACCGCGAGTGGCACATCCAGCCTCGTATCAAGCTGTAAAGCCAAAATTTTCACTCCGAATGCAAAACCGATTGACTCCGGTGGGTAAAGGGTTAGAATGAAGATAAGCCCAAAATCTTACCGAAAAGGTCAGGAGGTGCGACAGATGGAACGAAAATCCGATAAAGTTAGACGTCTGGTTGCAGACGGCGACTTCAAAGGGGCTTTGCGGATTGCAAAGGACTTCAGGCTCGGCATCACGAAGGAGCAGTCCTCCACGATGACAAGAGCGTATGAGTGCATGGTCCACGGAAGATTCTACAAGCAGCTCGGCTATGATCTCGATGAGAAGATAGCTGAGGGCGTGAAGATTCTGGTGGGCTTGTACGGAAGGAGCGAGGCACATGATTTACACCAGCCGGTACAGTAACCCGGAACTCAAGACCGGGAACTACACAGTCGTTGGGATAACACGGGGAGCGCCTAAGTTCCCCCTTCGGTATACGCTTGCAGGCAACATCATGGAGATCGCGCCGCCGGGTTATCTGTTCAACGAATACAACCGGGAGCGGTTCACGCCGCCCTACTTCCAGCACATGGACAGAGTGGGGACGGCGCGGATTGCTCAGATTCTCCAGCATTATGAGGACATGGGCAAGCCCGTGGTGCTTTGTTGCTACGAAGATGTCCGAAAGCCCGGAGAGTGGTGTCATAGACTGGTGTTCGCAGAATGGTGGCTCCAAAGAACAGGGGAAATAATCGAGGAGCTGCCTGACCCGTCACCAAACAAGTGGGCGAAACAGCCTGAACCGCAGAAAGCGGTTGAGCCTGATGCAGTCCAGATGAAAATGTGGTAATACCCGCCGATAGCTCAGAAAGTAGAGCACCTGACTCTTAATCAGGGGGTCGCACGGTTCAATCCCTGCTCGGCGGACCAACCATAGGGAGTCATGTTGGAAACAGCATGGCTCCCATTTTTTATGCCTATGAACAAGGGCTTTCCAGATGTTCACGTCTTTGGAAACAACCCACCCTCTGGAAAGCAACTGCTCCAGTCGAAACCAGAGGGTCAATTTTGAAAGAAAGGTCGGTGATATGAATGGCAAAGTTCCAGAACCCCGGAGCGTTCTTCCTCGGAACTCTGGTTGCTCAGGAGCAGAAGTTCCTGAAGCCGCTGATTGAAAACGCCCGCAAGCAGGGGTACACCCGGTTCGTTGAGCCGTGCGCCGGCGCTTTCGCCATGTCGCACATCGCGGCGCAGTGTGGGTACAAGCCCAGCGAGATCGAGGCCAGCGACGTTTCGATGTTCACCTCCATCATGGGATATGCCATCACGGGCCAGTCCCTTGAGGAGCTGGAAATCAGAGCGGACGGTTTCACGAATGAAGAACTGCTTGACCCTGCGGTTGCGCTCTATGCGCAGTTGTATCTGCGGACTGTGAAGAACGCCGGGAAGGAATACTTCTACGGCATCATGCGCGATCTGGAATACCGCAAGGAGGAGCATCTGGCGGAAATCCGCGCACAGCTCGACAGGGCCAAGCAGTCCTTGCACGGGATGAGCTACCGCCCGCTGGATATGTGGAAGCATCTTGAGGAGTGCTACGATGACCCCAACTGCCTTGTGGTTGCCAATCCGCCCACCTATGCCGCTGGATTCGAGAAGTGGTATGACACCGGCGGGCGTATGACGTGGAAAGAACCTGAGTACGGCATCTTCGACCCCAAGACCGGGCTGAACGATCTGTACGACAAGATGAACGATGCCAAGTGCCTTCTGATGTGCTACGAGGAGAACGCACCGGGCCTCACTGCCGGGCATCCTGTCTTTGCTCGGTATGGTGTGCGTGACGGCATCAACGTGTACCTGACCACCAACCGCCCGGATGAGGCAACCATGCTTGCCGAGGGTAAAATGATTACCCGCCCGAACGAGGGCAAGCTGGAGCCGCTGGATTGCAGCATCCTGCCGCGTGATTATGAAATCACCCGCAAGAGCAAGATTCAAATTACCCAGATCGAGCGCACCGCCGCCCAGTATTACAGAAAGCTCTGGACGCACAACTTTGTCGGTTCGTCTACGCCTATCAACATGGCCGTCCTCATCGACGGAAAACTGGCAGGCGTGTTCGGGCTGGATAAGTCGGCACTCACGATGGGTGCCTTCGGTACGCAGGTTTCCGATGCTGTGTTCCTCATGTACGGCATGACCGTTCCCCATAAGACCTACCGGCTGGGGCGGCTTCTGACCATGCTGGCACAGAACAGGCCGCTGATTATGAATATCTGCACGGATTTGGAGAAGGAAAAGGCCAAGTCCCTCAAGACGGTGCAGATGACCAAATACCCGGAGGCCAAGGAAATGCGGGGGCTGATGGAGTTGACCAAGAAAGTCCCGGATAAGAAGATGGGCTACCGGCTCACATACGAGTCGCCCTTGTACGATAGAAACGCCAAACAGGCATTGAATGAATGGTTAGGGAGGGAAGAACGATGGCAGAAACAGCGCGAGAAAACCAAGTCGGCAGCGCAGCCGTAAAGTATGAAACGGTCGCCGACATGGGTTCTGGTCTGGTCATTGCCAAAGTAAAGCTGACCGACTTCCGCGAGCAGGACATCAACGCTCGCATTATGAAGACCGAGATGCAGAAGCAGCTCACCGACAACATCAAGAAGCGGGGCCAGCTTGAAAGCCTCCCGTTCTGCGCACTCATCGACGGTAAGATCGAGATTATCTCCGGCCACCACCGCATCCGTTCTGCAAAGGACAGCGGTGTGCTGACGGAGCTTTTTGTCATTCTGGACACCACCGGCCTGCGGCGCTCTCAGGTGGCCGCAAAGCAGTTGGCGCACAACGCCATCAGTGGCTTTGATGACCAGTCCACCCTGAAGGAAATCGCCAAGATGATCGACGATGTGGATGATATGCTGGAAAGCTATATCGGGAAGGACATCATCGGCGAGCCTATGGCCGAGCTTGAGAAGCTGCTGTCCCCGAAGGTGGAGTTTG
>OCQB01001725.1_pt1 | contig 16485 bp, 14 predicted proteins | sample 1538631 | NCBI WGS metagenome assembly OCQB01 (sample SAMN04571713, study PRJEB22368) | human gut metagenome | biome: human gut; material: stool | host: Homo sapiens | place: Luxembourg | collected 2012-10-19
GCTTGCCTGTCAAAAGTGCTTTTGCGTTACTCTTGACAAGAGTAACAGAACCGAGAAAGAACTATCTTTAAGAGATCGGAGGTGTAATTTATGAAAAGAACGATAAGCGCAATGGTTGGGAAAGGCTCTGTTAATCACAACAGCCGTAAATTCAAAGCTGAAAATGTAGATCCGAGCCGAACCCATCTTAATATAGATTACTGCAATGAGAACATCAAGAAAGTGTATCACCAATTGTTCGATGAAGCACTTAAAAGATACAATGACAAGCAGACAAGAGCCGATAGAAAAATAAAGAATTACTATGAAAAAATCTGCAATTCCAAGCAGGAAAAATCGTTTCACGAAATCATTTTGCAGATAGGCAATAAGGAAGATATGAGTGCGGAAAGCGAAAACGGAGTGCTCGCTAAACAGGTATTGGACGAGTATTATAAAGGGTTTCAAGAGAGAAATCCGCAGTTAAAAGTGTTCTCGGTTCATCTTCATATGGACGAAGCAACGCCGCATTTACACATTGATTTTGTTCCGTTTATTACCGGCAGCAAGCGTGGACTTGATACAAGAGTTTCACTCAAACAGGCGCTTGCAGTACAAGGTTTTAAAGGCGGCACTCGTGAAAGTACGGAATGGAATCAATGGATACAATCTGAAAAAGAACAACTTTCAGCTGTGATGGAGCGTCACGGAATTGAATGGGAACACAAAGGAACTCACGAAAAACACCTTTCTGTTCTTGATTACAAAAAGCAGGAACGACAAAAAGAGATTGAAGTTTTAGAGAATAAACTTGCCGAGAAAAAAGATGAGTTTCGCATTATGTCAGACCGTATTGAAAATTTTGATAACGGGGAAAGAGCATTGCAAAACCTTGATGAAAGCATAATGAATGAACCTGAATATCAGCTTCCTGAGCCGTCTGCAATAATGTCGGCAAGAACCTATAAGACAAAGTTTGTTGAGCCGCTTATAGCTAAATTGAAATCGCTGATCAAAACCTTATTTGCACGATATTTCAAAGCAATAGACAGCTATAACAGGCTCAATATTACAAACGCAAATTTGTACCGTACTAACGAAAGACTTGAAACGGCAAATGATAAATTAACACGAGAAAATGAAAATTTGCGTGCAGAAAATAAAGATTACAAACTGCTTCGCAAGGTTTTCGGCAGTAAACAGATCGATGACTTAGTTGAAAGAGCAAAGTCTGAAAAACAGTCTAAACAGCGTGATAAACGCTCAAAAAATAAAGATTTTGAAAGGTAGGAACACACAATGGAAAAGAGAATTTATGACGAACAGAACGGTTTGTGGTACGAGCTGCAGGGAGATTATTATCTCCCTTGCCTCTCACTGTCCGAAGAAGAACATAAGGCAATAGGTGTTTGGGGACACAGACACTTGCGGCACATCAAGGAACATAAAAAAGCTTTTTATGCTAATCTGCTGACTTCCTGCAAGCTGAACAGTTACCTTGCCAATATTGATAAGCAGTCAGAAGAAATGTTTTCCCGGCTGGTAGAACAACTGACGGAAAAAGAAAATGTAACGGAAAAGCTAAAAGCTGAAAATCAAATGTTGTGGGTGCAGAAGATGAATAATATTCGTAATAGAGCAATGGAGATTGTGAACAACGAATTAATTTATATGTAGCACATAAATTAAACTGATGAAGCACTTGCAAACGACACATTTTAAAACATTAATGTTGTTGACATCGTTCGCATAAGGGATTATAATAAGATCATTAAATAAAAGAGCAATGTGAGGTTTTTATGTATATATCGGTTTCTGATGCCGCAGAGAAGTTTAATATATCAAAAAGAAGAGTTCAACTGCTTTGTGAGCAAGGACGAATTGAAGGAGCAAATATGGTTAGTGGTGTGTGGTTGATTCCATCTGAAGCACAAAAACCTACTGATGCCAGAAAGAAAAAATTGACTCCGATCAATCAGATGTCTTTATTTGATGTGTTCGAAAATATGAATACAGAAAAATTATCACTTGACCAAGTGTGCGAGATTCTTTCTATTTCTAGTGCCACAGCAAAAAATTGGATTAGATTGGGAAAATTGTTGGTTGGTAAGGACGGAAAATCTTTCGAGAAAGCATATATAGAAAATTTGGCACTTGAAATAAAAAGTGGAAAGGATAATCGTTTAAAAAGTCGTCGAAATAAAAAGAGCGTTAGCGGCAATGTTCTATACCAAGATTATGTAGAAAACGAAAGTAACAGAAATGTTGTGAAAAGTATTTTGGAAACCTGCAGTAGTATTTCCGAAGAAGAACTAAGAGTAATTATTGCTTTCTTTTCAGTACAGTTATATTGTCAAAGCAGAGGAATTGCAGCAACCAATAATAACTTTTTAAAACTCAAAACTGCCTCAAATAACTGTGTTTTTAATGCTTTAATATCAGATTTGATTGGCGATATAGATTTAGATCATTTTGATTATACAAATATTCAATTTGTTCCTAAGCTAAAGATTTCATTTATTCCGCAGGAAGACACATTGGGGTTTATTTATATATCATTACGAGATTTAAGTTTACGAAAACAAACGGGCGCTTACTATACTCCCGCTCAAACAGTGACAAAACTGATCGATTATCTTTTTTCAGATGGAATTAACTTTGAAAACAGAACATTTTGCGATCCGTGTTGTGGAACAGGAAATTTTCTCATAGGTCTCCTTAATAAAGGAGTAAATGTTGCTAGTCTATATGGTCAAGATATTGACGAGTTAAGCGTTTTGATTACTCGAATCAATATATTTTTGCTCAACGGAAACCTGAGTAAAGAGCATTTAGAGTCACATTTTATTTGTGGGAACACATTGGAAAATACTTTTGTTCAATCTTTCTCAGTTATATTAGGTAATCCACCGTGGGGTTATAATTTCAACAAAGAGGAAATATCTTTTCTTCTGAAACATTACAAAACCGGTAAGTCAAAAGGAATAGAATCCTATGATTTGTTTATTGAAAGAAGCATTAACCTCCTCGAAAAAAATGGGTGTATGGCTTATGTCCTTCCCGAAGCAATACTTAGCGTTGCTTCACATTTGCAAGCTAGAGAATTGATTTTGGAAAATACATCGTTTAAGTTTGTATCATATTTGGGAAATGCTTTTGCGGGAGTTCAATGTCCAGCCATTATTCTGGGTGTACAAAAAGATGGGAAAGGTAATACGGAACAGTGCAAGATTCAGTTTGATAATATGGAATTTCGCATTGGTAAGAATAGAAATTTTGATGCATCACTATTCTCTTTTAATATGAACGACGATCAATATGATTGTTTAAAGGCGATTGAAAATGTATCAAATGCAAAATACTTAGCCAATAATGCAAAATTCGCATTGGGAATTGTAACAGGAAATAACAAAGAATATATAAAAAATAACAAAGAAAATGGTTATGAGGTGGTTCTAAAAGGCAGCGACATCTTAAGATATGCAATTAAGGATTCTAATAATTATATTCGTTTTGAACCCGATTTGTTTCAACAAGTTGCTCCCACAGAATTATATCGAGCCAAAGAAAAGCTGCTGTACAGATTTATTTGCGAAGTACCTGTTTTTACTTATGATAACAAGCAGACACTTTCGTTGAACAGTTGTAATATACTGATTCCTCAAATTGAAGGAATGAGCATCAAATATGTGTTGGCTGTTTTAAATTCAAGTGTAGCATGCTATTTTTTGAACAAAAAATTCAACTCAGTAAAATTGTTAAAATCGCATATAGAATCGTTGCCTATTCCAATGGTAGATCAAAAATTTCAGAAAGAAATTGAAAAAAAGGTAGATCGAATAATGGACGAATCTGAAAATGATACCGTTTTTCTTTATAATGAATTAGATAACGATATTTTTTCTATCTATTCCTTGTCTTTGGAGCAGCGGGATACGATTAAAAAAGCATTGTGTGACAAAACCACTTTTTTGAAATAAGAAAGAGCTATTGCAACATCTGTTTTATGTTGCAATAGCTCAAATATCATTAGGCTTTTGTTCCTTTTTGCTGAACCATCTTAAGAATATCTTTTTCTTCTACCAAAAAAGGTGAGAGTTCTTCTTCGGTCATAAATACTTGTCCCTCAAAAACTTCTATTCCAGCAACTCCAGTGTTTTCATTGCGATGCTGAGAGCCTAATTTGCCGGTATCTAGAAGTTCCTGACTGGTGAGTACCCAATAAATCAATTCATCACGGCAGGTACCAATCCAAATGAAAACATGGCTTTAGCTGCTGATAATGATATTTAAAGCCTGCTGCTTTTGCTTCGCTATGTAGATAAGCTCTGCTTGCTAAACTTCCTTTTCCTTTTTCATAATTGGCACGACAGGCTTTGACTTCAACGCGTATACCTTTTAACCAAAGGTCGAATTCCCCGTCAAATGATGGGTATTCAGAAGATACATTTTCTTTGGTTGCTTTTATAAATTGAGGAAACAGTGATCGAATATGCTGTTCGCCCCAAGTTTGACCATATGTGCGGGGCGCCATTTCGTATAGGTCAAGATATTTATTTCGTTGGGAATAAGATATGCTTAATTCTGAGAATTCATCATAAGTAAGCTCGCCAATAGATACGAAATAAGTCAGTAGTTTACATACTGCACTAAAAGGATACAAAGTTTTTTCGGTTTTGATTGACTCGATGATTTTTTGATCTCCATTTGTACTACTTAGTAATCTATCTACTACCAAATTAAGTTCTTTCATTCATTTTCCTCCAAAAACAGTTTATATGTTTCGATTTCAAGAGCATCTGCAATTCGTTGTATGTTTTCCAGAGAAATGCTGCGTCGGTAACACTCAATTGCACTAATATAGGTGCGGTGCATTCCGCACTTGTCAGCAAAGGCCTCTTGAGATATTCCCATTGCAGTGCGATATTTTTTTAAATTGTCTCCAAAGACTTTTATAATATCCATAGTTGCAATCCTCCCAACTTTATATTATAATTAAAACGAATACTATAAGTCTACATACAATAAGTAACAAAAAATAAAGGAGCTTATCCAATGATAAAGAATATACGAATGAGAAATTGTGCCACATACTCATCGGAAGGTGCTTCAATAGAAAACTGTCAAAAGATTAATTTCTTATATGGGCCAAATGGTAGTGGTAAATCAACTATTAGCAATTATTTGAGAAATTTGAATGCCACACAATATTGCGATTGTAATATAGAATGGGAAAATGATGCTCCTGTTGATATAGTTGTTTATAACAGAGATTTTCGAACTCGCCATTTTAAAGAGGATATTGCTGGTGTATTTACTTTAGGTGAAGCAACTATTGAAGACATCAAAGCTCTTGATGAAATGAAAAAGGCTAGAGAGAAAAAACAGGAAGAATTCCTCACAAGATCTAATAGTCTTAAAAAGAAAATAGAAGAAGAAAAAGAACACAGAAACACATTTAGAGATACAGTATGGAATGTTATCCTTAAGCAAAATGAAACACATTTTCAAGAAGCGTTTAGCGGTTTAAGGGGTAATAAAGAGAAATTTCGTGATGAAGTTATTGCAAGATATAAAAAATCTCATTCATCAAGCGAAACTATAGAGTCATTGCAAAAGAGATCTAATACTTTGTTTGCTAAAAAACCCGAAAAGTACAATATTATAGAGATATCCCTAACAACTCTAATAACCGAACTTCAATCAATTGAAACTGATGCTATTTGGTCTAAAATAGTTATAGGAAATAAAGAAGTTCCTATTGCTAAGTTGATTGAGGCTCTTGATAATTCGGATTGGGTTAATAAAGGTCGTACCTATATCGGCAAAAATGGAATATGTCCATTTTGCCAACAGAAAACAATTACAGCGTCTTTTGAAGAACAATTGAATTCTTTTTTTAAAGGTGAGTATGATGACGATATGCATCATATAAGTTCGTTAGTTGAAAAATATAAAGTCATATCTGAAAAACTAGTTTCAATTTTAGCAAATGCTGTAAGTAACGATACTGTAGTCAGTATAGGAAATTTAGATATATCGAAATACAATACTTTATTAGAAAATTTAAAAGTTTTCTTTGACTCTACACTGATAGAGATGGCCTCCAAAGAAAAAGAGGCTAGCAAAAAGTTAGAAATAACTGAAAGCCAAACAAAAATTAAAAATTTACTTAATTTAATTGCAGCTGCAAATGAAAATATTATCAATCATAATAAAATGGTTGATAATTACAATGACGAAAAGAAATCTTTGGTTGATGATATCTGGGAATTCTTGATGGATGAGCAGGAAGCTTTAATAAATGGATATCTTAAAGACTTAGCTTGTTTTGAAAAGTCAAAACAAGGAATACAGAAAGGTATTGATCAGTGCAAACAGCAACTAGATGATCTTGATAATAAAATTTTCGAGGCTGGCAAAAACATTACGAGTGTGCAGCCTACAGTTGATGAAATAAATCGTGCTTTAAAAGCTTATGGTTTCACAAATTTTCAGATTGTTCCATCGCCAGAAAAAGATAATTTCTATCAAATCCAGAGAATGGACGGAACACTTGCGACAAATACATTAAGCGAAGGAGAAGAAACATTTATATCTTTTTTGTATTTTTTGCAGTTTGCTAAGGGCTCAATAGATTCCACAAAAATATCTGCAAAAAAGATTTTGGTTTTAGACGATCCAATATGTAGTCTTGATAGTACGGTGTTATACATAGTTAGTTCGATGGTAAAATCACTAATAAAAGATGTTCGTAATGGGTTATCAGATGTTGAACAGATATTTATTTTGACACATAATGTTTTCTTTCATAAAGAGGCGTCATTTGTAGACGGCAGAACAAAAGTGCTAAATGATGTGTACTATTGGATTATCAGTAAAGATAACAATATTTCATCAATAAGAGCTTTTGAAAAAGCGAATCCAATTAAAACATCATATGAACTACTATGGCAAGAATTAAAAACAAACAAAAATGCTTCTTTAGTAACCACTCAAAATGTTATGAGAAGAATTATAGAAAACTATTTTGGGATTTTAGGAAAGAAAGTAGATGATACAATTGTCGATTCTTTTCCGTCAACAGAAGAAAAAATTATATGTCGTTCTTTAATAAGTTGGATAAATGATGGCTCGCATTCTATCCCAGACGATTTTTATATTGACAGTTATACAGACTCTATTGAAAGATACAAAAGAGTGTTTAAAGAGATTTTTATAAAGATGGATCACGCTGCACATTATGATATGATGATGTGTGAAAATGAATGAGTTTTATAAAATCCAAAATTTGCGGGGAAATAATAATATAATTTTAGAAAGATCACAGAGAAGCTAATGGTTTATGCTATAATACATTTGACAAAACCAAACCGGGGACAATTATTCTTTCCTTGCAACCATCGGTTTTATCACAACCTGATAAGATATTGATAAATTCTCGTCGTACAGGCAGTATAATATGGATTATCAGAATAATACGAAAACTACATCACACGGTTTATAAACAAAAAGCGTTAAGTTGTGGTTCTCGGCAACGAGTGGGAGTAGTAGCCACTATCCCGAAAGCCCTGTATTTATGCGGGTTTTCGGGATTTCTTTTTGCCCGAAGTACACGAAAAGTACACGACGGGTACACAAATAACTTTAAGCAAAGTCCTGTAAACGGCTTGCAACTTCACCCTGTTTTGTAGGATACAGGTGGGAATAAATCTCTAAAGTAGTAGTTACACTCTCGTGTCCAAGGCGTTCGCTGATAAGCAATGGTGCAAAGCCAAGTTCAATTAGCAAACTGGCATGGCTGTGACGAAGATCGTGAACTCTGATTTCTTTCAGTCCTGTCTTCCTACACCCACGATCCATTTCATTTTTAAGATAATGCTTTGTAGTCTCAAATAATCTGTCTGATGGAGAATACCCGTATAATCGATCAGCATAATTTTTTACCAAATCACAGACAAACTGCGGTAAGGTGATTTTACGATTGCTTTTCGGAGTTTTAGGCTCAAGGAATAGGTCTTCTCCGTTCATGCGAGCATAATTTTTTGTAATGGAAACCGTGCATACCTCAAAGTCGAAATCGTTCAGGGTTAAAGCAAGAAGTTCACCAGAACGCATACCGGACCAATATAGCAGGTTAAATATAACCACCGACATTGGTTTATCGCTGATTGCTTCAATAAATACTTTGAATTCGTCAACGGTCCAATATTGTTCCAAACCGGAATGTTTTTTTCCGATTGTGCCGCTTTTCTGCACAGGATTGCTCGGCAGCCCGTAATACTTCATCGCAAAATTGAAAATTGCTGACAGTTGGCTATTCAGCGTTCTCAAATATGTAGGCTTATAATTTTGAGTGCTGTTAATCAGATCCGTTTGCCAACGGCGTACTGTCATAGGTTGAATGTCATTGATACGCAAATGCCTGAAATAAGGTAAAATGTGTTTCGCAATGACAGCTTCTTTACCTTGATAGGTAGTTGGTTTTAATCTTGCTTTGCAATCTTCCATGTATATGTCTACCATGCTACCGAATGACATATCGCAATTTTTTGCCGTTTTGCTGAGAAAATCAATCTCAAACTGCTTTGCTTCCTTTTGCAAACGGAATCCCATTTTCTTTTTCTGCTTTCTCTGGCCTGTCCAATCCATATAAACAAATTTGCAATACCATAACCCTGTCTTTTCGTCTTTGTAGGTTGGCAATGATTTCACCTCCTATCTGAAAAAACATCATCGCCGGATACGGTTTCCGTAATAAATTACAGGTATGTGTTCTCGTAAAAATACTTAGCAGATATTTTCCCCGGCACGGTAATTTTCCCTGCTTTGTTCAGCTCGGCATTCAGTCGTTTAATAATCCGATATGCCGTGCTGCGAGAAACATCCAAAATTTCAGCAACATCGGTTGCTGTTAAAAATCGTTTTTGTACGGGTGTGACTGCCGATTTATAATCCGACATAATACCTCCTTTCTGACAGTCTACGGATTTCGTATCCTTTGATATAATTATTATACTACTTTTCTCTGGAGATCCATTGTAGACCGTCAGTTATATATAAATTGATTTTATTTCTAATGCATACGCTCTCCACACCGGACCATTTCCTGCGCTCCTTTTGACCGCGTATTTTCAGGCTGCTGCTATGCAGCATTTCATTTGTGGGCACGCTCCGAAGTTATCATTATGGCATACTATCCGCAAATCCTGTATAACTTCCGGCGGAGAGATATTCAGTTGTCAAGGTACAATAGCGGATACCCTTCTGGTTTGTCCGTTCACTAATAAACACGATGGAATTCTCATTTTTTCTGCAAAATTGATTTAAAAATATTAAATATCTTTTTGAATATACCTATATATAGAATTTGTATCATTGACAAACACCATATATTGTGCTATAATTATTTTGTAATTGATTTTTGTGCATCACCCTTATGGGTAACAGCAGTAAATTCTGCATTGCACAGATGGTTAAGTTTGTAATTTGTCAGTAGTGAAGCTGTGCCGCAAGGCCGGTTTTGTACTGACTTTTTTTATTTATAAGGATAAATAGTATCCTCTGCGAGAATGACGCCGGTTCGTAATTGATTTGCGAACACAACTGCCTGAATGGTACGGTTGTTATTCTCGCTTTTTTTATGCCCAAAAAGCCCTGCGCTTTTGGAATATATTAAGAAAGGCGGAACCCAAATGAAAAGACGAAATTGCAGACACTTGCGAAAGCGAATGTCAAGACCTGCCGAGCGAAAACGGCAGATTATGAGGAAGGAGGCTCAAAAACTTGCAAAGTACCCGTTGAAACCGCTGTATGTTTACCCCACAAGGCTGAGAGAAGCCAGGAAAAGAGGTGCATAGTATGCCGGAGACAACAGGTACCTACAAGCCTTTAGTTTTGGTGGATACAGAAAATCTGCCGGAAGACGAATGGCTGGAATGGCGCCGGAGAGGCATCGGCGGAAGTGACGCTGCTGCTATATTAGGCGTGTCCCCTTTTGCAACAGCCCGGGATCTTTACTATGACAAGCTAAAGGTCATATCTTATGAAGACGGCGAAAGCAACTGGGTGGCAAAAAAGGTCGGTCATCTGCTTGAGGATCTGGTAGCTGAAATTTTCCATGTGAAAACAGGCTTTCGGATCTATCAGGTGAAGAAGATGTTTTATCATCCGGTCTACACCTATATGCTGGCGGACATTGACTACTTCATCGAATTGCCAAACGGCAAAACAGCGATTCTTGAAATTAAGACCACAAATTATAATGCAAAGGATCACTGGTGGTGTGATGGGCAGGAAATCGTTCCTATCAACTACGAAATCCAGGGACGCCATTATATGTGCGTAATGAATATTGACGAAGTGTATTATTGCTGCCTCTATGGCAACAACGAGGACGAAGTCATCATAAGGCACATTGTACGCGACTTGGATTATGAGGCTGAACTGATTGATCTGGAGGGTAACTTCTGGAACAACCATATTCAGACTCAGATACCACCGCCGTACACGGAAGACGGTGATTTGATTATTGAAAGTGCCAGACGGCATTTCGGTCCGGCGGATGAAAACGCGCCCGATATTGAGCTTAGCATACCGCTTGCAAGCAGCGTTGTACGATATACGGAGCTGCAGGCGGAAAAGTCCGTGCTGAATCAGGAAGTCAAGCGTGTCGATAACGAAATGAAACGGCTGCAGGGTCGTATCGTTGCAGAAATGGGTCGGAGCTGTGTCGCTACCGCAACAGGCAGTGACGGTTCATATACCATTACCTATAAACCGGTACTGAAATCCGGTATCGACAAGGCAGGACTGACAAGGCTTCAGGCGCAGCATCCCGATATTTACGAGGAATATGTGACTGTATCTGAAAGCAGAAGATTTTATGTTAAAAGGCTGCAGGAAACCGCAGCTTAATTTTTTATGGAAAGGAGTTTTTTAGCATGAAAGAACAAAGCAGTGTAGCCTCCGGCGGCCTTGGCGTCCTTGGAGTGTTGACGATTCTTTTCGTCGTATTGAAGCTGCTCCATGTTATTGAATGGTCCTGGCTGATTGTTTTTTTGCCTGTTTTAATAGGCTTGGCGCTAAAAATCCTTTGGATTGTTGTGGCTGTCCTGATTGCATTGTTGGGATCGAGAAGAAGGAGGAATTAAAAAGAATGAGTTATATCGGAACTTATGAACGGACCATTTTCTACAATCCAAGTAATAAGTATTGCATTATCAGAGTGAAGAGTTCGGATCAAAGCATACCGCAGCAGGCAAGGAGTGCATACCGTCACCGTGACAACATGATCCGGTTTATCGCTGTCGGATATGAGCTGCCTCAAACCGACAAAGTGAGCATGATTCTGGATGGTGAGTGGGAAAGCGGAAAGCACGGCGTTCAGCTGCAGGTGGAAAGATGCGAGGAAATTGTCCCGCAAACAAAAGAAGGCGTATTTGGCTATCTTTCATCCAGACTGATTAAGGGCGTCGGTGAAAAAACGGCGGCGTTGATTGTCAGCCGTTTTGGAGCAGATGCCCTGCGCGTACTGGAAAAAGAACCCGAGCGCCTGCTTGAAATCCGTGGAATCACCCCGGATAAGCTGGAGGATATCAAAGCATCTTATGCGGAGAGCCGATGTGTCAGGGATCTGATGATCCTGCTCACACCCTTCAATGTTACGCCCACAACCGCTATGAAGATTTATGAGCATTTTGGATCCCGAAGTGTGGACATTCTGCAAAAAAATCCATATGAATTGTGTCAGGTATCCGGGTTCGGCTTCAAAAGAGTCGATGCCATTGTCCGGAAAGGCACGGTGCCTTTGAATTCCCCTATGAGAATCCATGGAGCCGTGTTTGCAGCTTTGGATACACAACGTAGTGAAAAAGGACATCTCTATCTGGATGAAACCGCACTGACAAAGGTAAGCGTGAAGCTGCTCAACGAAAACACTCCGGATGGACAAATCAAAGTAACGCCTGAAGAAGTAGATGCTGTCATACAGGATATGATTTTGAAGGGAGAAATTGTTTCAAGCAACGGGAACATTTATCAAATCAACTGCTTTATTCAGGAGGATGAAACAGCCCGGAAAATTGCGGAAATGCTGGCGGTGCCGCCGGTGGAGCTGGACATATCCGATTCTCTCGAATTTGTCCGCAAAAATCTTGGTATTGCCCTTTCCCAAAGGCAGAGCGAGGCTGTATATATGGCGTTTCGCAGTAATCTGTCCATCATCACAGGTTCTCCGGGTACAGGGAAAACAACGGTGCTTCGTGCAATCATTGAAGTGTTTCAGATGCTTTATCCAAAAGGAAAGATTATGCTTGCAGCACCAACCGGACGAGCCAGCCGAAGGATGGCAGAAAGTACGGGCAGAAACGAAGCAAAGACGCTGCACAGTTTGTTAGGCCTTCTTGGCGACAGCGAGCCGATCAATAAGGATAAGCAAAAAGAACCGTTGGACGCTGACCTGATAATCGTGGACGAAAGCTCCATGATCGATATGTGGTTGGCAAGGCAGTTCTTTCAGCGTATCCATCCCGGGACAAGGGTTATTCTGGTCGGAGATGTGGATCAGCTGCAAAGCGTCGGTGCCGGTGATGTTTTCCGTGAACTGATTGGCAGCGGATTGATTCCCGTTACGGTACTCAATGAGATATTCCGCCAGAAAAAAGGCAGCATCATTGCATGCAACGCAAAGCGTATCAATGAAGCCAATATAGACCTTCAGTACGGCGAGGATTTTCAGTTTGTGAAGTGCCAGACGCAGGAGGAAGCCGCCGATCTGATTTGCAGAATATTCTGTGAGCAGGTTGCAATTCACGGTATCGAGAAAGTGCAGATACTTTCCCCTTTCCGTTCGGAAGGATCGGCTTCGGTGGAACAGCTCAATGCAACCATCCGCGAGATTGTCAATCCCGTTAAGGATGAGATCCCCGATCTGAAGATCGGAAGCTGCTATTTCCGTCAGGGAGATAAAGTGATGCAGACAAAAAATAACGCAAAGGCTTCCAACGGCGATATCGGGTATATCCGCAAAATGGGACGCAATGAAGAGAATGAGATGATGGTCACGATTGAATTCTCCGGAAACCGAACTGTGGAATACGGTATGGAAGAAATGACGCATATGGAATTGGCGTATGCGACTACCGTACACAAAGCTATGGGATCGGAATTTGATATCGTGATTATGCCTGTCCTTCGCAGCCACTACATTATGCTGAACCGCAATATCGTTTATACAGCAATTACCCGTGCCAAGGAACAGGTTATTCCGGTCGGTCAGAAGAAAGCATTGGTTATGGCGATCCTCAAAAAAACCACCGGGAAGAGAAATACGCTGCTCGGCGAACGCATTGGCAAATACCTGAAAGCCTTTGCCCGCCAAAATGAATTAAAAAAGGTCAGTTAATACGAAGACGATTGCAGAAAAATGCAGAAGTGCTTCGTGTTTATTTATGAAAGGAGTTTTTTAAGTATGAATGCAAATCAAAGTACCACAATGTATGAGTCTGTTCCGGTAGTGTCCGAACTGAACAAGGTAACCGGCTTTGATCCGCTGAAATTTATCCGCAGGACGAACAAAGGAGAAAAAAAGCTCGATTTGAAATACAAAAAGCTTTGGTTTCGTCTGAAATATCCCAACGGCAGGATCAAACTGTCAGCGCTCAAAATCACAGACCAGCTGGCAATTATTGAAGCCCGCGTTTATTTTGACAAAAACGATACGCAGCCGAAAGCCAGCTTTATCGCACAGAGGGACGCTAAACTCACACCGGGAGGCTTGTATATCGAGTCAGCACAGCATGCTGCTATTGATCAGGCTTTATCGGACGCAGGCTTTGGAGTGCAGTTTACTTCTGCCATTCCGTCAAATGAAGATGAGATCACAGTGGAAGCACCGGCTGTAACTGCAGAAAATGTTTCCCCTGTAACTGTTGAGGCTGTAGCGGCAGTTGAAAACGAAACAGAAATTGTCGCTGATGCTGTCGAGGAAACTCCGGCAGGCGAAGCCATTGCTGAAACCGCAGCAGAGGACTTGACGGTTGCGGAAACCAAAGCGGTTGAAACGCCTGCCGAAGAAACAGCGGATACTGTGGTGGAAGTTTTGGAAGAAGGCGAAGAAATCGAGGAGGAAGCTCCGGCGGACAGCTCTGAACTCCCTGCTTATACAGCGGATATGTCGGTAGAAGAAATCTGCTCTATGATGTCATACGAAGAAGCCGGTAATGTGATCGTACCTATCGGGACCTGCAAGGGATGGACATTGGCACAGGTTTCCGACCGTCGTCCCGCAAGCCTGAAATGGTACATCAACGGTTATTCCGGCAATGATAATATTCTTCGTGCGGCGGCAACAATCATGCAGTCAGCGCTTGACATTCAGAAAGCAAGCTGATTTTCTGCTGATTTTTCCGCAAGAAAGGAGGTTTGCTTATGGGGCAGACGCACGATTTCCCGTTTGGTATTATGGATGTGGTTGACAGGCTGCATCTGAACATACGAAGACCAAGCCCCCGGGGCTTTTATGTGGATTGCCCTATCTGCAATGACAAACGAGGAAAGATGCATGTCAATGTTCAAAATGATACATGGCGATGCAATTATTGTAACGAAAGCGGCGGTATGCTGTCTCTTTATGCCAGACTGCACAATATCAGCAATCGTGAAGCCTACCGGGAAATCTGCGATGCAATACTGAACGGAGAAGGTTTGTCAGGCCATTCTTTCAGGTATCCGAGCAAGACGGAGATCGTACCGGTTGAAAACATTCCGATTGCGGATGCGGCAGTACGGCACGCAACCTATACCGCATTATTTGCCATGCTGACGCTATCCAAAGAACACCGTGAGCATTTGAAGACGGTCAGGGGGCTTTCGGACAATCAGATTGAGGAACTGGGGTATAAAAGTACACCTGCCTTTTATCTGTGTCGTCCGTTAGCGGAAAGGCTTCTGAAAAAAGGATATCATTTGGAGGGAGTTCCGGGATTTTATCAGAAAGACGGTCAGTGGACAGTTCTTTTTTCCAGCAGGACGGCAGGGATACTGATTCCTGTCCGAAGCTTGGACAGACAGATATGCGGCTGTCAGATACGCCTGGATACACCTCTGAAAAACGAAGATGACCCGCCTGAAAAATCAGGAGCCAAGTATATCTGGCTTTCCTCTTCCGGCAAGCCCAAAGGCACTTCTTCCGGAAGTCCGGTACACTTTGTCGGAGATTCCAATGCCGGTGTTGTCTATGTAACGGAAGGCTTTCTTAAATCGGATGTTGCTCATTATCTGATGAACCGAACTTTTGTTGCAACGGCCGGCGCCAATAATACGGCGCAGCTTGAAGTGCTGCTTAAACAGCTTGCAGACAACGGAACACATACGATTATAGAAGCTGAGGATATGGACAAATACCGTAATCAGGCAGTGAATAAAGGTGCGTTAAAACTGTACGAGCTGGCAAAAAAATACGGTATGGAGTGCCGGGGACTTAACTGGAACCCTAATTACAAAGGCATTGACGACTGGCAGCTTGCTCTAAGGCAAAGCGCATCTGTAAAGGAGGATAGAAAAAAGAATTTCAAACAGAGATTTGTATATAGTCTCTGTCATTTTGACGCCATTGACGATGAGGTAGAAAGCTGGCACGAAAACACCGAATGTGAATGCGAACTGCATGAGCACCTCGGACTGACAAGCGAAGAATATTCGCTGCTGCTGTCGGATCCTGCGGAACTGGAACGGCGGTTGCTGTCTAAAAGGCAGGAACAAAAATTTCGGATATACCAGCTGGATATCAGCCTGCTTAAAGTGATTCCTTTTGCTTTCGGAGGATTGAAGGATATGCAGAAATATCACGAATACCCGCCGGCAGCGGAATACAGGCTGGTGCATGAAGGTACGCTGTGTTTTGATGAGCGCGAGGACGATTACCAAAGGCTTATGCGCATTGCCGAAACTTTCGGAAATACCCTTCCGTCAGAGTACCGAGGCAGAAGCGTGGCTCCGTCTGATGTTTTGGAATTGTATGATGAAACCGGCAGACGCTATTTTTATCGTGACACAGACGGGTTTTGTCCGGTGAAGTTCTCACCAATGCTGGCGAAGAAATAAATGCAGCCGCATTTGGCTGTGTGTAAGGATGGGACACGGTATGGAAACTTTCCATACCGTGCCCTTATTTTTTTGCAAAGGAGATTTTTTATGAGTATCGATAAAGAAACGGAAATGAAAACCGGAATGGATATGGCTGCTCTGGCGGAACAAAGAGACGATGAACGCCAGCAGGCAGAAGCAGAAGCTGCACAGAAAATGCTTCAGCAAATGCAAAACAGCGCAAAAGATGAACCCGCCAAAGACAATGCCGCAAAGGCACAGGCGGAGGAAGATGAAAAGCGTCGTGCCCATGAAGAAGCCGAAGCTAAACGCAAAGCCGAATGGGAGGAAAAACAGAGAAAACGGAAAGAGGCGGAACAAGCCGCCTGGGAAAACGCTGTGGCAATGGATGACGATCAG
>OCQB01001738.1_pt1 | contig 16336 bp, 10 predicted proteins | sample 1538631 | NCBI WGS metagenome assembly OCQB01 (sample SAMN04571713, study PRJEB22368) | human gut metagenome | biome: human gut; material: stool | host: Homo sapiens | place: Luxembourg | collected 2012-10-19
CCTCATTGTCTTTGGCAACGACACCGAATGGCTGCATCTCAAGCCGAAGTTGATTTTCTTCAATTCCCTTATCAGCAATAACGAAGATTGGAATACCTTCGCTCTTCAGAATTTTTTCACCACGGGCTTCTTTAAAGATACCGCTAACCGGAATCTTACTGTGATCGTCTCCGAAGGAAACTTTAGACGTACCAGTGGCAGTAGAAGAATGGACAACATCAACGTAAGAATTGTCAGGACCTTGGACTAAACCCCTGTAGTGAATAACCGAACCCAGCTCTCCGGAATAATCCTGTGCAAGGTTGACATGGTTCAGGTGAGAGATTTCATCAGTTCCACCGGATAAGAAAACCTCACCGAAACTATGTACTGCTCTAATGTAAGCCGCACTTCTTGCATCTGCATCCCTTGTGACAAGCGGATCTGCGCTGTTGAAGATCAACGATGAGCCCGAAGAGACAATTGCCTTAGCTTCAACAAGAGCCGTTTGATTAGTCAATTCACCTCTGGAACGAATTAGTTCAAAAACACCTAAGAAATTTTCATTGCTTGAAGATACAAAAGCATTGCCTTCTTGGATCGTAATTCTAGAATTACCTGAATCCTCAAGATTTCCTACAACTGAAGCATTGCCTTTAACGACAAGATGGCCGCCTTTATCTGCAGAATTAAATTTAACTAATGCTTTTTTTTGAACAACAAGGCCGCCTACGGTTTGCTTATGGCCGTTAAGGTTGTATTGCGTCTTATCTTGATCAGAACCAGCAGAGAGGAACAATTGGGACGTATAAAGGCTGTCCGAGCCTAAAGCACCATCGCTGTTTTGGATAAGAGTCGCGCTCTTATCCAGACGGGTCATTCCGGTAAAAGTATTCTCGCCAATTTTTTCTTGAGGTGTTCCACCTTCTCCGGAAATGACTCTCGCCAAAGCCGGTTGGTTGATATCACCTATCACCACTTTATTATTTGCTGGAACTTCTATGCCACCAAAACCTGTTAAGTATGCTGAAAGGGTGTAAGTCTCAATATTTTCTCCTGTGGTAGAGTGAATATCTGCTCCATTAAGTATTAGACTGCCAGTGAGATTGATAGATTCCAACCAATATTTCAAACCCACTCCACCTGCCTCTCCTGAGGAAGTTAATTTTGTTTCAGTTGAATCGTTATACGTCCCGTCAAAATGCAGGTATTTATAAATTCCAAAAGTGGCTAAACCAGAATAGGAACTTCCTTGTTTAATTAAAAAATTAGGAACATGAATGACCATATCCTCCCAATCATAAGATGTGTCCCCATTATCGGAAGGAGATTTTCTATACGGTGTATTTCCTTCATCCTGACCGCGCCCATTAACCCAAACACCAACTTGAGTGTTACCAAAAGCCTTCGTTCCTTGTCCTGTAGTCTGATTTCTGAATTTTTCTATCTCACCAAAATTTATGTTAACAGCAGAGCCAGATGAACCGTCATTTACTCCAAGATAAAGCACACGGCCAGAGTTATTGGTGTATTGGTCGCGGTATAACTGCATCCACGGCTTTTCCTGTTTCCCTTTATTGAAAACATAACCATCATCCAAAGCTAATAAAGAAAGATCTCCGTTTGTATAGTTGTGGTTTACGACTCCATCAGTAAACAAATTTACTTTAGTATTGAGTGATTTTCCGTCTCCGTCGATCGTTCCAAGAAGATTAACGTAAGCAGCGACCCAGAAATTATGCATTCCCAGAGTGGTATCACTTTCCCCACTTGAAGGAGAAAGGTCGGAATGAAAGCCTTTTCTATTCAACAGGAAGCTTCCCGCAACTTGTTGTCCAAAAGATATCCCTTCACCATTAGAATTATTTTGATCCTTAATTCGCACTATTCCGGCGTCGCTGTCATCATATTCTTGACTAGCTTGCCCAGCTATATGAGGATAATACGATTTGGCGACAGTAATATTTGAAGCATTACTTATTTGATCGCTGTAATATTGACCAAAATGGATATATCTCACATACGCTGAATCACTTTCCACTTGTCCTGCTAGATAAGCTACACCTCTTCTCCTGTTCACAGGGAAAAGAGAACTTTCATTAAAAACAACTTGATCATCCTCTAGCCATGAATAGTCACGGTCATTGCCCTGGAAGTCTTTAGTATCACTATTATTTTTATAGTTCGTCGGAGTCGTACCATTGTATAAGTCTGCGGTTGCCGAACCGTAAAAAGAGTGTCCCTGGGCCAATTTCACATTATGCAGAGACACTAGATTTGGATTGAGTTCCCGGATACTATCCGTACTACCCTTTAATCGATTTTGAAGTTCAAAACCGCCATAAACATTGCCTGTTATCTGCGTGTTTTCGATAACTACTAAATTATTAGAGGCTGTTCCTACGGAATATCCGCCATAAACATTTATTGATTTACCGCCTAATTGCGGGACCGTATTGCCGCTGCCATCCCATGACTTATAGGAATTATTAAATCCGATGAGGCTATTCTTAATTAGTGCTACATTGTTATTTGAAATAGAACTCTCACCGTCTCTCTCCGGCTTCAAATTCATTCGATTTTGGAAGAAGCCTCTGCCACCCGTTATTCCCCAGTGAGAAAGAGTTGTGTCTTGAGCAACAACAGTTGCATTAAGAACTTTGACAAAGTTGGAATTAGTTTCGTAGCCCTCCGCACCCCAAATGCCAGCGCGCATGACCATTTCTCCACGAAGTGAAGACGGATCATTTATTTTGAAAGCATTTTGACCTGTACCGGCAAGGGTGTTCCCGTTGATTGTAATTTCGTTGTAATTAGTTTGAGAACCGATGTAAGCTTTGACGCCCTCACGTTGGGCCGATCTTCCTCCAAATATTATCTGTGAATACAAAGTTGAGTCTTTACCAAAATTTATTTCAACAGAATTTTTATTGGCTGCGCCTATCGGTTCATTGTCGAGAGAACTGCCTTCTCCATATAGATCATTTCGAGCACCATGGATTTTTGTAGACATTGAAGCGTTATCAGCCAATTTCACAACAAGGGAGTAACCAGATGCGCTTGTAGAGAAAAGAGGGCTTACTTTTCCGTCGGCGCCCAAAATACCCGCGTAATATTTTGTGCCATTAGACTCAACATAAGAAATACCATCGGTATCTTCAACGAATTTCCAACTGTAAGGAATATCATTTTGTGTATTACCAGTCGATATGGTCCTAAGCCCTCCCGCCAAGTAAAATCTGTAAACAGAATCGATTCCTTCATTTTGACTGTTGGGAATTGGAAAATCGCCAGAAATGTCAATAGTCAGCGACTTCGTGGTTGACGACCCATTTAAAAAAAACCAAGTGGCTTCAGTATGGTCGGCCGCATCGGGAAATTTAAAAATTCCCGAAACGTTTGTGTTAGTAGTGCAATCTACACCGTAAGAATTAGATTCTGTCAGGGGAGGGGTTAAGCCTTTAAAATCAATTGTAGCATCAGTCTCATTGGCATATACGAGACTTGACAAAGAAGAAACTGCCAACACAACAGAAAGAGTAAGGGCAATGGCACTAACCTGAGAAACCGAATGCAAGAAAGGCTTTATTTGAGAAAAAGTCCAAAATTTAGAGTGTTGACAGATTGCCTTCGAAATAAACAATCTATTTGAAAGTTGTTCATTAACGGTGTGTTTTGTATTAATGTATAATGTTCCCCCCCCTCTTGTTAAAAGAAAGAGAGGACATCATCACAGAATTTTGTTCGTAAGACATAATTTCCCCGGGGTTTTTAATATTTATGGAATTTATTATAAAAACATTGCGGTAAGAATTTGTAAGTAATTTATCCAATATAGTTAGTGGTAAACCCGTTTCTATTTTCTGTCTTGCACTATCTTTCACCAGAATTGGCTATATCCCGATTTAACTTTATTTTCATCAATAATCTTCTATACAGGTTGATGAAATTATTGGAAACTCCTCGAGTCACTTTTATCAATTGACTAATTCAAATACTGTAATGAAGCCAAGAGCGTTAAGAGGTCACTAAAAAGATGGGGGATTCGATATAATAATTCAGATGCTAACTAAAGACTTTGAAAAATCTTCTGAGTCGTCTGCAAGACAAACTGCCAGACTTTAACCCGTACTCTTCTGTTAACATTCATTTTTTTCACACAAAACAAAACCGCCTCTCGGGCGGCTCATAGAAAAATCAGAAGGCTGAGAATTACATCGGCGGGAAAACCACCACTAACATCATCTTGAAATCTTCTTCACCGTAAACGGCGTGCGGATGATTAGCCGGCATGACAATGCTTTCACCTTTCTCTAAAAAGTAAGGCTTTCCGTCAATCATGATCTTGCCTTTACCATCCAAGCAGGTAACAAATGCATCGCCGGTGCTTTCATGTTCACTGATACCCTCGCCTTTTGCAAATGCAAATAACGTAATTCCAACTCCCTTGTTTTGAACCAATGTTTTACTCACAACCTGCCCGGGTGCATATTGAACTTGATCAACTAATTTCAGAACTTCAGAAGAAGCAATATTTTTTAAATAAGCCATTTTTAACTCCTTATGTTTTAAAACGTTTTAAGAAGTCTATGGCTCGTTGAGGAAAAGTTCATTTAATAGCGTCTTCTTTTGGGCAGTTGCCTTAACCGCAACTGCCTTTCAATCTCAATTATTTTTTAAAGGCGTTACAGTCGATACTCCGAAACCTTCCCTTCACAAGGATATCCGTCAGTTACCCAAAGTTTTCCGGCCGTCACATCCATCACCATGGCATAAACAGAACAATAACGTTCTCCGCTGATTCGAGGATCTTCGTGATAACAAATCGACTCCGGATAGTTGTCGTGATTGCTTAAAAGTTTGAAAACCTCCTTCTCTCCGATCCTTCCGCCGTGTTTCTTTAACCATTTTTCCATGGTGTTGTAGCGTGTAAACGTCGAAGGAATAAAACTTTTGGCTTTATCCTGAGGTGCGATGAGAGGAGAAAGATAATGATTCGTATGGATTAAAGGTTGCCCCTGACTCATGATGACATCAAATTGATCAGGAGAGAATTCAATCACCATCTCAAATCCGCTGCGAGTCGCGATATTAAAAGCACCGGAACCGGCTCTCGGAAGCATAGAAACCGCTTTAATTGCTTCTGTTGCCAGACTGGAATCCAGAACTTTCCTCATCATTAGGTGAAGCGGAACGCCGATTTTCCCTTTTCCGACCGAAGTTGCATTAAGGCAGATAGAAATACCTTCCGAATTCAGTCCTTTTCCTCCGACCATGCCTGCCTCACAAACCATGAGAATGCTAGGCTCACCTTCTTGATAGACCTTAAGAACCACAGAATTTTGTCTGGCACTTGCCATCCAATCCCAAGTTTGTCCCATAAAGACATGACCGTTCTTGCCTCGTCCTTCCGGAATAATAATGCAGGAACAAGCATCTGCCTTGGCAAAAAGCACCTCGCTTCTGCAATTCAAAGTCAGGATGTCTTCAAAGCTTCTTCCCGAGCCCTCAGCAATGCCTTTCATTTCCTCAACATATGAAGGACAATACTTCTCAATCACAGGAAGAAACTTCATGGCGAGTTTCTGTGCCTGCGGCCAATCAATATTCGCGGATTTTTCGAACGCAGAGGAATAAAAGTCAATATTTCTCTTGATCGCTCCGGAGGCCGATGATCCGTAGCGTTTTCCGCGTTCAAAGGCTGTCCCCTTAATTTCTATCAGTTGATAATAAGGCTTTGCATTTAACTGAAGTTTTCTTTCTTTAGGAACGACCAAATCAGAAACGGTTTTCGCCCGAACCCCTTGGCTGACAAGTAAACTAGAGGAGATTCCAAGAATTAACTGGCGTCTAAGCATCACTTCACCCTAAAATTTTCTTCGTTCGAATACAAAACATTATGTTCTGAAAACATTCTCCATTCGTTTTAGAAGATACGATTTCTTGTCGCCTAAAAAATGGCAATTTTTTACAAGCCTACCGCCGCCGTTTTTGAGATAGTTAGAAAAAACAGAAGAAGACAATATGGAAACCATCTCACGAACCATTAGACATGACGAAGTGCTCGAGTTGGAAGCATTCTGTCTTCAGGGCTATGCTCAGCCTTTCCCGAAACACTTCCACGACTACTACGTTTTGGGTTTCGTGGTTTACGGAGAGCGAGAACTTATTTGCAACGGCCTTAACCTTAAACTTTCTCCAGGCCACCTCTTAATTTTCAATCCTCGTGACAACCATGAATGTGTCTCGACGTCTCGAGCACCGTTCCTGCATTACCTGGGATTCAATATTCTTAAGAAGCGAATGGAAGAAATTTCAATGGAACTAACCGGTGAGAGTTGTCTTCCGCAATTCAAACTAACTGTCTTTTCTGACGAATCCGCCTGCAATGCTTTCTTGGAACTGCACAAGCTCATCATACAGCGTTCCGATGAACTAAGGAAAGAAGAATTGTTCTATCTCCTCTTCTCAAGGTTATTCGGAAAGTATGCCCACACCTCCTTGCAATCGCGGCCTCTCAGATCCTCTCAAATTAAGGAGGCTTGCGAATACCTTGAGTCACACGCTTCGGAGACAATAACCTTAGATGACATTTGCCAAAGAGTCTCTGTCAGCAAGTCCTCCCTAATCCGCTCTTTCAGCAAGCAGTTAGGTCTTACGCCTCATAGCTATCTCATGAGCATTCGGGTCAAAGAAGCGCAAACCTTTCTTAAACAAGGCATACCTCCATCACTCGCGGCACTAAAAAGCGGCTTTGCAGATCAAGCGCATTTCTCAAACGTATTTAACCGGCTAACAGGATTAACGCCAGGTAGTTACCAGAATGTTTTTCTAAAGAAGGCGCCTTCTTCCAATGACTCCGACTAACTCAAATACAACCGCTCATCTAGCGGCTTTCCTAACGATCCTTTGTTGGGGAACAACGTTCGTATCCACCAAGGTGCTTCTGCAAGGTTTTACGCCGGTGCAAATTTTGCTCATTCGTTTTTGCATCGGCTTCGCTGCTTTGTATTTTCTGTCCGCTAAAAGTACTTATCAATTAATACGAAGACAGAATGTTTATTTGGCTTCGGCGGGTTTTTTCGGAATTTGTCTCTATTACCTACTGGAGAACATCGCTCTTACCTACACGCAGGCAAGCAGCGTCGGTGTCATCATGTCCGTCTCGCCGTTTTTTACTGCCATTTTTTCGTGTGTCCTGCTAAAAGAAAAATTACCTTCAGCAGCTTTCTTCGTCGGTTTTTGCCTGGCGATTGTCGGGATCTATTTGCTAAGTTTTTCCGGAGGGACGATGGCGGTCAATCCAAAAGGAGATTTGTTGGCCATATCTGCCGCTGCCGTTTGGGCTTTGTATTCAATCCTTATGAAAGAAATCGGAAAGTTCGGCTTTCCGACAATATTCGTCACACGAAAGATTTTCGGATTCGGAATCCTCTTTATGCTCCCAGCACTATTATTCGAGTCATGTCTGAACTGGCAAAGGATTTTTGAACCTGTCTTCTTCTTTAATTTTTTGTTCTTAGGTCTTGGCGCATCCGCCATGTGTTTTGTGACGTGGAACTTTGCTGTCAAAGTTCTCGGAGCGGTAAAGACAAGTGTGTACATCTACCTTGTTCCCGTCATCACCGTTCTCTGTTCTGTCGTAGTTCTACACGAAACCATTTCTACACGCGCCGCGTTAGGCATCCTATTAACGCTTATCGGTTTGTTGCTTTCGGAAATAAATAGCCGGAAGAAGTGTTAACTTTGACTACGCGCTTCTTGCTGCCATCCTGCTGCTCATTCTGTCTATGGACTGTTTCAGTTGTGATCTTTGGACTACGTTCATTCCAGTAACGAGGACAAAGTCGAATCAGACTGGAAGACTAACTGCCTTAATCTCGACCAAGCAGACAATTTTTTTAGATCACATCTCCAAAATTTTAAGCAAATAAGTATTTCTACTTATAGGAAGAACAATCTTGCCTGGAAGTAGTCGGCAATCACCGGGAAGGCTGATGTGAAAATCTAGACTTACATTAGGAAGGAAAATTTTGGCAGGAAGGTGTTAACACCGACCTGCCAAATTCGTTTGTTTTCCTATCCCTTAAACTTAAAGAGCTGAGTGCGAAGAGCCTTCAATGCCTTAAAACAGTTGAGCTTGTCATTAACCGTCATTATTTGATTCGCAAGCAAATCAATGAAGTTCCTCATGCTGAACTCTGTTCCGATGATATGGAAGGACTTTTAGAGGCCGGAGGAATTCGAAGTTAAAAAGGTGATTGAACTTCGTTGGACGTCTCCTCCCCTAATCGTCGAACTTTCTGATTAAGGTTGAGAGACTCATTTAGCAGGAGCCGAATTTTTACCTGCGTTTTCAGTGTAATGCGAATAGACCTTCTTGGCGATATCGGCCATGATCTTTGCATTTGCAGCATCGGTTTCTTTTGAGTCTTTAACTAAAACTGCCAAATAGCATTTCTCGCCTCCGGGCATATAAATAACGCCCACGTCTGTATCGCACATTCTGATGCCTTCCGGTGTTCTGTATGACATTCCGGTCTTATGGCCAACTTCCACTTCTTTCGGCAAACCGGCTCTGAACTTGTCTTTACCCGAGGCCGAAGCAAGCATGGCCTTTTCTAAGAAAGCGAAATGCTCATCAGAAAGGACCTTTTCTGTGTAGACCTTTCTCAAGAGCTGAGTTACAGACAACGGCGTTGACCAATTGTTGTAGCTTTTTCTGATGTCCTGCTCCATGGACTTTTCGGTTTCGATCAACTGGATTCGATCGATACCCAAGTTCTTAATGAAGTCATTCACATTTTGAATTCCGCCCACAAAATTAATCAGCCAGTTACAAGCATTGTTGTCGCTCTGAGAGACCATATAGTTGATTAAGTCTCCATAGGACAAAGTGATTTTCTTAGACTTGTATTTTTTGTACATCGGACTCCAAGTCTTCGTGTCGATGTCAGATGGTCCTAGCGTAACAACTGCAGTTAAGGGGATGCCTTCCTTTTCCATTTTCTTTAGAACAGCAAGTGCAATATGGAATTTGAAGACGCTCATTAAAGGATATTGATCATCGTTATTCGCGGTGAAGGCATCGTCTTTGTAAAGAACCGCGACGCCGACTTGAGCTTTTTTGCCTTTAATGACTTCTTGAATGTCAGAAGTTAGATCTGATGCCGAGACTGAAAGAACTTGAAAAAGCAAAAGGCTCGATACAACGGCCTTACTAAGCAAGCTTCTTGATTTCATCAAAATACCGACAGTTATGATTGATCAAATTAGAAGAGGATTTTGCCAAAAATGATTTGGACAGACAATTCGGCGATTTCAATTTAGAAGCAGAGAGGCCGCTTTTTCGATTACAGCCAAAAGCGGCCACCCGATTCTATGAATGGTTAGGATGTTTTCCTTGGTGATTAAACTTCTTTCCAACGGATAAATTTTCGTTCTTCAAGTGAGAAAACTAAAGCAACTTTGATCAGATTTTCTGATGAAGAATCGTCACCATATCCTTTGAGTTTCAGTTGCTCGACAGCTTCTTCGAGTTTTTGATCCGGATTTTCTTGGTCGCGGGAAACCTTAAATTCGAGGATCCAATGCCGGTTGTTAACTTTAACTTCCAAATCACTGCGTCCGTGAGCAGTATGGTGCTCCACTTTAGGCTCTAGTCCGGCTCCTGCAAAATACACCTGAGTAAACGCTCTGACTGAAGCTTCATCTCTTACCGGATATCGCTGATAATCAATTGCTGCAAAAAGACGATTAAGGATGTGGACAAGAGCCTCGGCTGATTCTTCTGACAAAACTTGGACAATTGGACCCGCTCCTACTTGTCCGGCGCTTCTACCCGTCAAGAGGTGCTCAACGTACAGTTGACCCATAGCCTTCTTTACTTCAAGATTGGGATAATCTAAATAAACAGTATCTCCATACTTCACTGCTTTGATGGTCAAATAACCTGTCTGAGTGAGAAGACCTAAGTCAGACAAAGTGTCGGCGTCCGAACTCCCTGATAGAGTTGATAAAGAAATAGTTTTTTCTCTGCCATATTCCTCAGGACTTCTCATCGCATGGGATTTCAAATATTCCATCAGAACTGAAGGCTTACCGCCGCTTTCAAACCAATAGTCCAAGAGACCGTTTCTCGGGGATGCAAAGAAGTTTAGAAGAGACCAAGGCGCAAATACTCTTTCTGTGGCGCTTCTTTCAAAACAGAAACCATCATAATGTCTCATTAACGCCCCCAAGAGCTCAGAACGTGTTAAATCTAAAGCTCGAGCAGCGCTGGCTAAGTATGGCGAGAAGTATTTCTCGATTTCTTCTTTCGTATAACCTAAAAGCCCTCCGAATTCCACATCCAAGGAAAGATCTGACATATTATTAAGGGCAGAAAAAATTCTGGTTTTGTTGAACTTAGTAATCCCTGTAATGAAGACAAATCTCAGTGCCCCATCGTTGGACTTTAGGATCGCATAAAAATCCGAAAGGAGACTCCTGACTTTTTCGAACAATTCGAGATTACTTAAACAAGAGGTCAGTGGTGCGTCGTATTCGTCAACAAGAATAACTAGAGAGTTGGGAGCCTGTTTTTTTAACCATGAAGATAATTGGCTAAAAATTGAAGTTCCGGTTTTGTCAAAGTTAAAACCATAAGGGGCGAAATTGTCTATTAAACGGTCTCGCAAATCATCCCTGAATTTCTCCAAACCGAAATCAGGTCTGATTTCCGAAAAATCCAACCTAACAACGTTGTAGGTCTCAGTTTCTTTCCATAGCTTTTCAATGGCCAAGCCTTTGAAGTCTCTAAGTCCAAACTTGAAGAGTGATTCAAACGTTGAGATCAATAGTGATTTACCAAATCTACGGGGCCGCGCGAGAAAAAATTTTCCGGGGCGAATGGCTATTTTGTATATAAGCGCTGACTTGTCGACATAAATCTGATTCCTTAACCTTAACGTTGCGAAATCAGACGTGCCAAGCGGCAGCAGACTTAACTCATCCATCCCCTTCCCCTTAATTCTAAAAATCTGATTTAGTCAATTTTACCAAAGCATGATAAAAGTAACTTTAACATCGAACCCCGAGACAGTTCTTCTGCATTTGCGGCACTAATAATATTTCGCCCCAGTATTTGCAGTTATTACAATTGTTTCAAAATCATGTACTAATCGTTCCATTTCTACTTAAAATAGAACGAAAAATATCATGTTTTAGGACGAGAATCACTACCTTCCGCGAAAAGGAATCAAAAATTCTTTCGTCTCTTTGTAATTCTCCGAAGAGTCTGGCTTGCCGAGGACTTAGGTGCCGACTTCTCCAAAACAACCGTCCATCGAATAATTTCGTCTCTAACAAAGGACGGAAAGGTCTTTGCGACCGGTTCAGGCCGATCAGCAAAGTATGAGATCACAACCGCCGGGAGGCTGTTTAACCCACTAATCCCCGAAGATTACTTCCGGAACGAACAGGATGACCGTCAAGCATTGACTTCCTTTAGCTTCGATTTGTTTGACACGTTTAGGAGCCATGATCTCTTCTCCCTGGAAGAAATGAGAACACTCACTGAACGACAAAAAGAGTTCGAGGAACGCTGGAAAAATCAATCGCCCGTACTTCGACAAAAAGAAATGGAGAGGTTAGCCATCGATTTGTCATGGAAATCATCCCAAATTGAAGGTAATACTTACACGGTTCTTCAAACCGAATCACTTTTCAAAGAAGGAAAACGAGCTAAAGGTAAAACAAAAGATGAAGCCGTCATGCTTCTAGACCATCAAACCGCTCTGGACTACGTCCTCAGCAAACCTGATTACTTTGTTGAGCTAACAGTCGAAAAAATCCTTGAGATTCACAGATTTCTTACAAAAGGACTTGGAATACAGAACAAAGTCCGATCCGGAAGATTCGGGATTTCCGGGACAAATTACAAGCCCTTAGCCGACGCTAATCAAATCCAAAAAGCTCTCCAAGATGTCTGTGATCTTATTAATTCCAAACGAAACGCTCTAGAAAAAGCCTTAATCGCTCTGCTCTTCATTGCTTACATCCAGCCATTCGAAGACGGAAACAAAAGAACGGCAAGAATCATTTGCAATACTTTGCTGCTCGCAAACAAATATTGTCCTATCTCGTTCAGAACCGTTGAGCCGGAAGATTATCGTTACGCGACTTTGCTTTTTTATGAGCAGAACTCCATTTCTTCTTTCAAGAAAATGTTCATGCAGCAGTTCGAGTTCTCTACGGCCAATTACTTCTAATTATTAAGCTGTCGGATCCTTCCTACTGCTCTAACGGAAGAATATCTTGATGTTACGCAACCGACCATTCTGTAATTCGTTTGTCCGGTTCTGAAAACACTAAGGCGATTCTCAGGAGCTCGTTTCTACCGCCCGTCATTCCGGCAGTCAGTTCTTCTGATTGTCCGACCGCAACTTGCAGCAACTGTTCAGCTTCCTGATCCGGATGACAATATTCGAGTGCTACACAATAGTCCTCTCTCTGGCTTGGACTTCTAAAACGCTTTCACCTTTTGCAATCACTTTAATAACGGGCGAAAGCCGAACATTAATCATCGCAATCTGAATGACGGCAAGGACACTCTTTGCATCCTCGACCGAGTAAGCCGCGTAATCTACTGATTCCAGCAACCTGTTGAACATGCCTACAAGCGTCTCCGGATTTTCTTTCGCAAGCCTAATGGCGAAGTCCGTAACACCTGCTTATTCAATAGTTTTTCCTAACAGCTGATGCAAGTACATACCAGCCATCGCATGCCGAACTTCTTCGGTGGAATAGTCAACAATGGCGATGTTTCCATCTACAGATTTGAAAGTCAGGTAGCCAGTCTGAGTAAGAAGATCAACTTCTGAGAAATTCTCTCCTATGGCGGGACCGCCAAGCTGCGAAAATGGAATGGTCTTAACGGCAGCGAAATTCTTTGGGTCTTTCAATGCTCCTGATCTAAATAGGTCTTTTAGGACTGACGGCTGGGCGCCGGTTTGAAACCAATGATCGCGGAAGCCTCTAGTAGGATAAATAAGGAAGCTCATGACCGACCATGGATTCATAACTTTTACTGTCGCGGACTTTTCGAAACAATATCCGTTGTAGTACTCGGCTAAACTCCGCAGTAAAGCCTCAGACTCCGTCCCAAGTTGCGTTGCGGCGTTTTCAATATAGCCCGAAAAGTAGTCTTTGAGTTCTTGGGTAGTGAAGCCAACCATGGCGCAAAGACTTTAATCTTTGCTGTTTCTTCGAAGCAAAAGCCATCATAGTACCTAACCAAAGAATCAAATAATTTTTCCGAATCAACTTCGAGCTCTTTAGCGGCCTTTTCTATGTAACCTGAGAAGTATTTTTTAACTTCATCATGGTGATGCCCCACAATGTCGCAGTATTCAGGTATTAAAGAGATATCGGAAAGATTATTGAAGGCGGAAAAGATACTCGTTTTATTGAATTTTGTAATACCCGTAATAAAAATAAAACGGAAAGCTGAATCCTGGGACTTAATAGTCGAAAAGAACTGAGACAGATCCTCTCGGATCAAGGTAAACAGTTGATTGTCATTCAAACTCGTTGTCAGTGGAGAATCGTATTCATCCACTAACAAGACAAACGATCCAAGCTCTTGCTTACTTAACCAAGTAGACAGTTTTCCTAAAAAAACAGGTAAGCGGTACTCTTCACATTCAAAGCACATTCAAAGCCGAATTGACCAAATGCGTTTACAAGATGTACCGAGAAATTTAGCTCAAAGCGCTCTAATTTGATCGAGCTAATCTATGAAAAATCTAATCTGACAACTTTATACTGCTTATCTTCTTTCCAAAGTTTTGCAATCTTCAATCCTTGAAAGTCCTCTAGTCCTCTGCCGAACAGAGCTTCTAGTGTTGAGACAAGCAGAGATTTTCCAAAACGTCGGGGTCTGGTTAGAAAGACTCTGGACTGATTTTGAACCATTGAAAAAACCAAGTCCGTCTTATCAACGTAGATCCTATCGTCCTTACGAAGATTTCTAAAAGAAGATATTCCAAGCGGCAGAGCGCGAAGAACCGCCAGACCCCCTCACAGTGTTAGATCTATTGTAAACAACGGCAACATGCCGCTCAAACTTGTTTGATTGCCGTTTATTCAATACCTAAAAAGAAATTTCTCATGAAGCGCCCCTAATGTCATCATCCATAAGGATTTTTAAAGATCTTCTCTGGTTTTCAAGACATAACCGAGCGTGAGGAACGCTTTATCAACTCTAAACTTCAAGCTTCCGTTATTGAGATCGTTCACAAAGTCATAAACAAAACGACCGATCCCGAAGGATCGGCCGGTTCGTTAGGTTAAGTTAGAAATTAAAGTTTAGAGACTTCAATACCGCACAATCTTCCGAATGTGAAGATGTCGCAGATGGCGTTGCCACCCAAACGGTTTGTACCGTGGATACCACCGGTAACTTCACCAACAGCATAGAGGCCGTCAATCGGTTTGCCATAACGGTCAATCACTTGGGAGTGCGGGTTGATAACGACACCGCCCATTGTGTGATGAACGCTCATTCCAGAGTAACCAGCCCAGAATGGAGCTTTCTCAATCTTGGTTAAGTTGCGGGGAGCTTTGCCAAGTTTGTCATTCTGAGCATCTACGCCGGCATTGAATTCATCAATTGTTGCGCGTAAAGCCTTCGGATCGACTCCCATCTTCGTGGCCAGCTCTTCAATAGTGTTGGCTTTCCAAGCGTCGCCCGTTTCAAGCCCCTTCTTTGCACCGTCCTGATGGCCCGGGTTCAAGTCTCCGAAACCTCTGGAGTCAAGGATAGAGAATGCAGTCTGAGTCGGAAGTGCAAGAACTGCATCACGGATATTGTCGCGGCGTTCGTCTTCACGAATGAAACGCTTACCATCCGGACCAACCATAATGAAGTTCTTAGCATAGAGGTGCAAAATGATGCGCTGTTTGCGTCCCGGAGGGCAACCAGGATTGCACTGAATGAAGTCCATACCGACGGTATCTGCTCCGATGTCCTGCATAAGAGGAATCAAGTCACCGGTAGAGCAAGGAAGGTTTGTGGTGGTCAAGTTGCGCATGCGTGGGTCATACTTGGCACGCATTTCCGGATTTGCACCGAAACCACCTGTTGCAACAATTACAGCCTTCTGGGCCTTCACTGTCTTGTGCTGACCGTCTTTATCCACGTATTCAACGCCGAGCACCTTGCCGGAGAGCTGGTTTTCTCTGAAGATGCGAACAACGCGGGAGTTCGTAAGAATGTTGATGCCTTCTTTATCGCACTGAGGCTTGAGAACTTTGATGTAATCGCTTCCTAAAGAGCCATAGGGAGCATGGCAGCGAGGATAAAGACCGCCATAGATTTGATATACGTCATCTTTGAACTTCATTCCCATATCCTGAAGCCACTTAATGGCATCGTAGGAATTGGCGGTCATCGTTTTTACGAGCTCAGGATTGGCACGACCGTCACCACCAGCAATAGTCTGCCGGGCGTGAAGTTCCGGAGAGTCTTTGATTTTTTGTTTTCCCTGCCTGACAGGGTCGACAGAGTTAAAGCCGCCGCCGGAAATAGAAGTATTGCCGCCGAAGAAAGGCATTTTTTCCAGAACTACGATGTTCTTAACGCCATGCTGAGCAGCAGAAACTGCAGATGCTAAACCTGCACCTCCGGCACCGACGACGAGTAAGTCAACCGTCTGGTCCCATTTTTGGGGAGCTTGGTCAGCCGCAAAAGCAGCTTTAGGCAGTGTCACAGCTGTAAGGAACCCGGCTGAACTACCAGCGAGGCTGCCCAAAAATCCGCGACGAGAAAGTTTTGTCATTTGTTTTCTCCTTGTTGAGTGATCAGCGAAGTATCTTCGCTCTTGAGAAAACAATAAAAGATCAGGCAAATTTTCCACACCCCACAAGGTGTATTGACTTTATTAAAATTATTTGCTAGCCAAGGTTTCTGCAGCTGTCATTCCAAAAGTGAGTGCGTCACAAATCCCGTTTGCCCCAATTCTATTTTTACCGTGGACGCCCCCGGTGCATTCTCCGGCAGCATAGAGCCCCTCGATGGCCACTCCTTGCAGGTTTAGGCATTCTGCCGAGGAATTAATGGAAATTCCACCCATCGTGTAATGAATTGACATTGCTGACTTTGCTGCCCAAAAAGGCGCTTTAACGATTGGATGATGCTGGCTTCCCAAAGCTGTAGTTGTACACAATCGGTTATATTCTTCTACGGAATTTGTGAGATTTTCCGGTGGAACTCCGAGCTTTTCGGCTAATTCTTTTAACGATGAGCCCTTATAAGCGTCACCGGTTTCAATACCTCTGACTGCGTCTCGCCTCATTAACAGGTCATAACTTTCAA
>OCQB01001739.1_pt1 | contig 16333 bp, 10 predicted proteins | sample 1538631 | NCBI WGS metagenome assembly OCQB01 (sample SAMN04571713, study PRJEB22368) | human gut metagenome | biome: human gut; material: stool | host: Homo sapiens | place: Luxembourg | collected 2012-10-19
CGGACAAAGCCGATAAGAAAACTTTGGGAATTTCTTCACCGGCTTACCCACCTCACACGGAATGACAAAATGTCATCTCAAATGTATGGAACGAGGTTCGCTTGGAAAATCCTGCGAGTTTATCGTATTTTTACAATCGATTTTATGAAGAGACGTTGGTAGAACAACCGAAATACCGTATCTTTGTATTTTAACAGCAGGACAGTCTGTCGCTCGTGGAAACGCGAGAGGAAAGTCCGGGCAACACAGGGCACCATATTTCTTAACGGGAAGCTGTCTGTAAAGGCAGAGTAGCGTAACAGAAAATAACCGCTGCTTCGGCAGCAAGGGTGAAAAGGTGAGGTAAGAGCTCACCGGTCTTTGTGGCGACACAGAGAGCCGTACGTCTTATGGGTTGCAAGGTTATGTACACCGGCGCTATCAGGGCTGCTCGTCCGATGCCGGGGGGTAAACCGCTTGATCTTTATGGCAACATAAAGGCCAGATAAATGACAGACGCTTTCTCTCGGGAAAGTACAGAACCCGGCTTATCGTCCTGCTGTTTTTTTAATAAAACTTCCGGCATGGCAGCGACAAAACAAAAAAAATGGCGCATTATTTTTCGTCGGACATATCGGTTTATCATATATGATATGTGGCGTATTACGGGAAATGAAGTTTCCGGTAGCCGCCATCGGCTCATCAATCTGATGAAGACCATTTATCTCTCGATACAACGTTTTATCGCCGATGATTTGCAATACGTTGCTGGCCATTGTTCCGGCGCTGGCATTGGTCTTTGCTGTAGCAAAAGGATTTGGTTTCCAGACCATCGTACAAAGTCAATTATTCGACTACTTCCCCGCTCAGCGAGAGGCTTTGGAGCAGGCCATGACTTTTGTCGATTCTTATTTAGCGCAAACCAAAGACGGCATTTTTGTGGGAGTGGGTATCCTTTTCCTCATGTGGTCGGTCGTGAGTCTGCTGAATAGCGTCGAGACGACATTCAACGATATATGGCAGGTGTCAAAACAGCGATCGATATATCGTAAAATTGTCGATTATATCGCTATTATGGTGTTGTTGCCCATTTTGATGATCGTTGCCGGCGGATTGTCGATTTTCGTTACATCGGGTATCGATACCAAACCGATGTTGGCTTTTTTGAGTCCTGTGTTGCGTTTTGTATTGGCGATAAGTCCTTATATTTTGACTTGTATCGTTTTTACGGCTTTATATATTTTGGTTCCCAATACGAGGGTCAAGTTTTGGAATGCTCTGGTATCGGGGGTAATATGCGGCTTGTCGTTCCAGTTGTTGCAGTTTGTCTATATCAGCGGTCAGGTATGGGTTTCTCGTTACAATGCCATATACGGCAGTTTTGCTTTCCTGCTTTTGTTTCTGTTATGGATGTGGATTTCGTGGCTCATTTGCCTTTTCGGGGCGGTTCTTTCGTATTCTTCCCAAAACGTCGAAAAATTCAATTTCGATAAAGACATAAAAAATATCAGCCGTAGATATAAAGATTTTGTCGTGCTGGTGGTTGTTTCGGTCATCGTACAGCGTTTTGTACGGGGAGAGGCTCCGCTCACCCGACATCAGATAGCGTCGTCTTATCGCATACCAGTACGCCTTACGGGACAGGTCTTGCAACAGTTGTTGGAGGCCAAAATCATACGAGGTACACCTACCTCCGACGAACGTGTGTGGGCGTATATGCCGGCAATCGATGTGTCGAGGTTGAGTGTGGGCATGCTTTTGAGGCGTCTCGACCGTAACGGGTCGGAAAATTTCAAGATCGACCGCCGTCTTTATCATAAGCAGTGGCGGGCTATGCTCGATACTCGGGAGGCCTCGTATCTCAAAGGCGATACGATACTGGTAAAAGATTTGGATTTCAATTCTTTCATGAAAGATATAAAAATTGAAGAGTAGATAAGCATTTAAATAAGATGTGGTATGAGCGTACTGGGTAATATTATTTGGCTGGTTTTCGGAGGCTTCTTCATGGCTTTGGAATATTTGGTATCTGGTTTTTTATTATGCTGTACCATCATCGGTATACCTTTCGGGTTACAGGTTTTCAAGATAGGATTGGTAGCCCTTTTGCCTTTCAGTCAAACGACTGTTGTCGAGGAAGGTAGCCGCAGTTGCCTCGAAATCATCATGAATGTGATTTGGTTTTTTATCGGGGGCATTTGGATTGCATTGAGTCATCTTGGCTGGGGATTACTTTTCTGTATTACGATTGTGGGAATTCCGTTCGGTATCCAGCATTTCAAGCTCATGCGGGTGGCTTTGTTTCCTTTTGGCCGGACGGTTATCCCTTCTTGAAGTTCTCTTTTTTGTGATATAGTCGAAAGTAGAGTCCGAAACCTGTTTTTTACTTCGGCTCTTTGTCGTTTCGAGTGTATGTAAGGAATCTCAAATAAGATGTTTTCTTTGGATATGAGATTCTTCACTCGGCTCGTGCTACGTTCAGAATGACATATATTTTCAAGAACGATAGTTTCTTGTCATTCCGATGTACCAGCGAGGAATTTCATAACTTTTTTACAAATATTGTCATTCCAAATAGATATGAGGAATCTCATGAGAAATATACGTTTAACAGGAGATTCTTCCTCCCTTACGGTCGTCAGAATGACATGCGTTTTCAAGGGCGGCAGCCCTTTGTCATTTCAAGCAAGGCCGGTGGCCCGACAAGGAATCTCCTCCTTCCTACTCGTAACGGTGGCGATTGTACTCTCGCTTGGAGGGAGATTCTTCTCGGCAAAGCCTTTCAGAATAACATTGCTCCGTGAAGGCTGCATCACTGAATAAGAGATTCTTCTGAGTTATATCCCTCAGAATTACATCAATGTCATCTCGAACGAAGCTGAGAGATCTCATGCAAAATATACTGCTTGGTATGAGATTCTTCACTTCGCTCACACTACATTCAGAATGACATTTCTGTCATTTACAACAGACAATTCGGTTAAGGGCTGTTAAGCATATAAAGGTCTCTATTAAAAATAGCTAAGCCGTATAATAAAGGGAAACATCGGCACGTATATTGTATTAAATTTAACGAGTACAAATCTTAAAATCAAATTTATTATTAACAATTAATCTATATCGACATGACATCTTTCAAGAAAACCCTACTCTCTTTTTTACTGGTCGCCGGTATAAGTTCGGGCATAAGCATCGCATTATTTTCTGCCATGCAAGAAAAGAACGACAACATTTCATCGCTCACCGATACGACGACACCTAACAGTACATACGCAACACCCACGGCATTTACACCGGTAGTCTCACGCCCTGCTGTGGAAAACGACTTCACCCAAGCCGCAGCCAATACAGTAAATGCCGTCGTGAGCATCAAGTCGACCACGGTACAACAACGCTCGTCGAGCAGTATGGAGGAAGAATTTTTCAGATATTTCTTCGGACAAGGACGTCGCGATTACGCACCGCAACCCCGCATAGGAATGGGATCGGGTGTAATCATTTCGGAAGACGGATACATTGTTACCAATAACCACGTAATCGACCAAGCCGACAAGATAGAGGTTACACTCAATGACAAACGCTCGTTCGAGGCGACCCTCATAGGCAGTGATGCGTCGACCGACATCGCTTTACTGAAAATCGATGCCGAGAAACTCCCCATCGTAAAATTCGGCGACTCCGACAAATTGCAGGTGGGAGAATGGGTTCTCGCCGTAGGTAACCCGTTCCAGCTCAACTCTACCGTTACGGCAGGCATCGTCAGTGCAAAGTCGCGTAATCTGGGTATGCTCTCACCCAACAGCCGACTGGGTATAGAATCGTTTATCCAAACCGACGCCGCAGTCAATCCCGGTAACAGCGGCGGAGCGTTGGTAAACACTTCGGGCGAACTGGTGGGCATCAACACCGCCATTTATTCCGAAACAGGGAACTACGCCGGTTACTCCTTTGCCATACCCACCAGTATCGTGAGCAAGGTCATTACCGACCTGAAACAGTACGGTACCGTACAACGGGCCATGCTGGGTGTCTCTATCATGGAAATGAACGACCATCTTGCCAAAGAAAAGAAAATAGATCTACGTAAGGGCGTATATGTTGCCGAAGTGAGCGAACGCAGTGCAGCTATGGAAGCCGATCTCAAACCGGGTGATGTAATTGTCGCCATAAACGGCGTAGCCACACCTACCGTAGCCATCTTGCAAGAACAGATTGCCCGTTATCGTCCCGGCGATAAAGTGAAAATCGAATTTTTCCGCGGAAAAGACAAGAAACAATCCGATGCGGTATTGAAAAACAGCTATGGCAATACCGACGTTACCAAAGCCACCAATATCGACATGCTGGGAGCAACCCTCAAAGAAGCCGGTGACTCCGTAAAAGCCAAACTCCGCATACGCGGCGGTGTAGAAGTAGTCAAGGTAAAAGAAGGACAATTCAAGAAAGCCGGCATACACGACGGATTTATCATTCTCGACATCAACGGGACAAAAATCATGAACGTAAAAGATGTCGAATCGGTATTCCAGTCTCTCATGAGAGGAGATGCCCGCGATAAAGTCATGTTTATCAAAGGGCTCTATCAAAACGGACGTGCCTCGTACTACGCTGTCCCGCTCGTCGATTGAGAAAAACAGCAACAACTGTCCGGAGTGTACAATAAAATAGCACTCCGGCAGTTACTTATATAAACCCTCTTTTCTTAAAAATTACATCAACGGGGAACATTATATGGCAAAAATATATTATATTTGCGTCCCCAAATTTATTCTGCGGAATGAGACAATTAAAAATCACAAAATCAATCACCAACAGGGAGAGCGCGTCTCTTGACAAATATCTACAGGAAATAGGTCGCGAGGACTTGATTTCGGTAGAAGAAGAGGTAGAACTCGCCCAGCGCATCAAAAAAGGCGACCGTGTCGCTCTGGAAAAGCTCACACGGGCCAATCTGCGTTTTGTCGTCTCGGTTGCCAAACAGTACCAAAATCAAGGGCTCAGCCTGCCCGACCTTATCAATGAAGGTAATTTGGGACTGATAAAAGCCGCCGAAAAATTCGATGAAACCCGCGGATTCAAATTTATTTCTTACGCTGTGTGGTGGATTCGTCAATCCATTCTTCAAGCATTGGCCGAGCAGTCGCGTATCGTTCGCTTGCCTTTGAACCAAGTCGGTTCGCTCAACAAAATCAGCAAAGCATTCTCAAAATTCGAACAAGAGAACGAACGCCGCCCCTCGCCCGAAGAACTGGCCAAAGAGCTGGACATTCCCGTCGACAAAATCTCCGACACGATGAAAGTATCGGGTCGGCACATTTCGGTTGATGCGCCTTTTGTCGAAGGCGAAGACAACAGTCTGCTCGACGTCTTGGTCAATGACGACTCCCCCATTGCCGACCGCTCGTTGATAAACGAGTCGCTCGCCAAAGAAATAGACCGTGCGCTGGCCACCCTCACCGAACGCGAAAGCGACATCATCAAGATGTTTTTCGGCATCGGGTGTCAGGAAATGACGTTGGAAGAAATCGGCGACAAATTCGGATTGACCCGCGAACGCGTGCGTCAAATCAAGGAAAAAGCCATTCGACGCCTGCGTCAAAGCTCTCGCAGCAAATTGCTCAAAACCTATTTGGGATAAAATCGGATTATTTTTTATAACGAAAGGCCGCTCTTTACGAGCGGCCTTTCGTCGTTATATAGGGCAAGCTATATGATTACCTTACATGTTTCATCCCCTATTTTTACCAAATAAAGACCTTGTCCTAAATAGGGGATATCTCCGGCTATCCCCTTATATATTTGCCGACCATTAATCGAATATATTTCAATTATGGTATCGACCAGCACACCGCTCACAGACAAACGCCCGTCGGGCAACATATAAAAGCGTAATTCCTTTTCATCTCCATCTACCATATCCACATTAAGAAGAGATGTCTCTATAACATCTATTCCATATGCCATTTTATATCTATCTCCTGCCCCCAATGGTACATACCACTCCACACCCGAAGAGACAGCACCCTCATAAAGGGAGTATATACCCAAATAATTTCTTTCCGGAGGATTCATAGACTGCGACATAATCGCCGTCAAACTTCCGGGCAAAGCCCTATATCCGATTATTTTCAGTGTCGTAGGCAGATGTATTGATTTCAGATCTTTAACATAGTAAAAAGCATAACTAGCAATCGTATCCACCCCCTCCGGCACATCATACTTCACTGATGTTCTACCTTCGGGATAATACAGCAAATCATTTTTCCCTTTATCGAACAATACACCATCAATATCGGAATAATATTTGTTATCGGGCGAGACAACCACCCTTTGTAAATTGCGACAACCATATATTGCTCTAACCTTTTCACATGGTCCCCAATACGCATATCCAATTGTTGCCGCATAGGGCTTTTGATCGATTTTCGTTACTCCGGCCGGTATATATATTTCAGACAAACGAGTACAGTAGCCAAAAGTACTTCTTCCAATGGTTTTCAAACCTTCCCCCAACACAACCGTTTGTAAACTACCACAACTGATAAATGTGTTATAAAGAGTATTAACACTATCAGGAACAATAACCGATACCAGATTATTACAGTACGAAAACGCACCATAGCCTATCATCTTCAAAGACTTAGGCAAGTTTATTTCTTTCAAACCTGTACATGAAAATGCTACACTGCCGATATTTTGCAACTCCTGAGGTAAATTTATATGTTTCAAATTTTCACAATCCTCAAACATACCGTCTGGTATTTCTTTCAAACTTTCCGGCAAAATCACTCTTTCGAGATTACTACATCCTGCAAACGCATATGCATTCACCGAAGTAACCCCTTCGCCTATATCCACACCCCTCAAATTTTTACATTCACGAAACATGCCGTATGATATTTCTTTCAAACTTTTCGGCAAAATCACTCTTTCGAGATTACTACATCCTGCAAACGCATATGCATTCACCGAAGTAACCCCTTCGCCTATATTCACACCCCTCAAATTTTTATTATTCACAAATACAGCACGTCCCAAATATCCATATGAGCCGGGTATATCCAAATCTGTTATCAGTTTATTATTCAAGTATATCGCAACACTATCCGGATACTCTCCTTCAAAATCTGTATGACACCAAGCCTCCAAGTCTGAAACATATACCGAGAAATTTTTTCCTATACAATCTTCTCTTAGGAGTATTCTTTTCACTGTGGAAGGAACCGACAATGCTGCCAATTTCTTTTTTAGCGTCTTGCCTTTTTCCAATAAAATAGATTTCACACTATACAAATCATCTAAAATCTTAACAGAATCAGGGATTATAAGATGCGTCGTCTCTATAAAACCCACGACATCTACAGCCAGAGCTTCTTCCCTACTCATTCTATAAGATATAGAATCTATCAAAAACACCTTATCGTAAAAATCATCTACGATCAACTTCAAACGAGCGTTTAAAAACAACCCATCTTCCGTTGTTGCAAGAATTGTTACCACACCCTTACTTTGCGCCGTTACAACCGCCATACTATCATTTACAGCTTTTACCGTTGCCACATTCTCATCGTCCGATATCCAAAAGACAGACTTCTGGGTTGCATTAACCGGTAAAAATTTACATGTAAGCGTCAATTTCTGTCCCAAAAAGAGTGTATCTATCGACGGAGAGATCGTTATCGATGAAACCGGAATATCTTCTGCCAACGGAACTGCCTGTGTCGTAAATGACAAGCAACACATCGCCACCCACACAAGCCACCAATTCTTATTTTCACGCTTTCTCATAAGACGAAAATTTAAAGGTTCCTTCTCGAAAGATAAGTATTTTTTCGGTAAAATCAAATTTTTCAAGGACAAAAAACAAGGTATCGGATCTCTCGATATACACATGGTTCTTCGGAAATTCTTGGTGCATATCGTTACCCGAGAACCTTATGATTTCCAAAAAACTCATGGAGTACGACAACAAGACGCGAAAAGGCCGCTCTTTACGAGCGGCCTTTCGTCGTTATATATAAGATAAATACGCTGCATTACAGTACCACTTTGCGGGTTGTACCGCCCACATTCACTATATACATCGCTCCGGCAGGGAGCGCTATTTCTACACGTCCATCGGCAGGAACAACCGTTTCCCGAACGACGATCCCCGCCGTATTATACACCGCAACACTCCGGCCCGACTCCGCCCCGGAGACCACGATCGATCCCTCGGAGGCATATACCTTTACAAGGTCTTCATCGACACCGGTCATTCCGGTCGAAGGCATTTCCCGAATGTTTTGAAAATTGCTCCACCCCGTTGCATTCCGATAGGCTTGCAGCGACCCGTTCGGAACATATAGGGTCGCATAGGCATAATCATTCGGTCCAAACATATATTCCGATCCGTCCGGCGGTGTAACTGCCAATATTTTTACTGTATCCAAATTATGACATATAAAAGCACCTTCATCAATTCGGGTAACACCCCGACCAATAGTCAAGATCCTCAAATCCACATTTGAAAAAGCAAACTCACCTATTGTTTTTATATTATCCGGAATAACCAAATCGGTAAAAGGGCAACCGGCAAAAAGGTAATCCGATATAGATGTCCACGTCCCGGGAATTTTTATCGACTTCAACGCGCAAGCCGTAAAACTTTGATAACCAATACTCACACCATCCAGCGAAATCTCGGTCAATCCGCACTGGAAAAATGCCCTATCTCCGATTTCCTGAACGTTTTCAAGATTTATCGATGTCAATCGCAAACATTTCTCAAAGGCACCATCACTTATTTTTCTAATAGCTCTGGGTAGCGTTACAGATTTTATGCGATCACACTCCGAAAAAACGTTCGAATCAAGACCTCGTACAGCATAAGATTTTCCTTTATAATATACCGTATCGGGAATACGCACAACCTCCATATCATTATATTGTATATTGAAAGCACGCGTAAGTACTGCACTAGAAGATGTAAGGTAATAATAAAACCCATCTATCAATTGAATATAAGGGTCCTCATTTTCTGCTTTTACCGGCATCGCCATACACAAAAACGACATTGCCCACAAAATAACACACCTTTTCATACGATTAAAATTTTTAGAAAACGTCGTAAGATATAAAATTTCTACCTAAATTGCAAAATTTCTGACGAAAATATCGATCCTTTCCTCAAAAACAAAGTCAGCCGGATAATTTCCGGCTGACTTTTCATCAAATCATCTTCACCAAATTCTAACCGAGTCCTTCATAGACAATTTCAGAATTTTCAATAAAGAGTACACCATCTATTTCCAGTTTTGTTACCTCACTTGCTATTAAATCACTAAGCAACAAATTATCGCAATCCAACAAGAATTGCTGATGGTTATCATCGGTATTGACACAAATTATACTTTGTCTGTTTTCTTTGTCTTCATCTTCTGCCGGAAAACAAACAGATTGGTCTTTTACCATAAAATACAGATCCGAGCCCTTTAAATTTATCGGAAACTCTATCGACAACACACAAGAGCCTTTGAATGCTCGAGCGTCTTCCGTCCATGTAAACCATGTATTTTTACTTCCGGCATTGTTGGAAAAAACATAACACTTCGGTGGCAGATCGGTCAGGTCTCCTTCGAAGTTACACTCCGACGCATATACCCCTTCAAGTTCGGTAAGGCCACTCAGCGCACTCAAATTCCCCCCGATGGAAGTATAAGATATAGACAATTTTTTAAGCTCCGTAAAGCCTTGTAAAACCGATAAATCGCCCGTAATACCTCTGTGTTCTGTCCCATACATGCCCGACAATGTTAAATTTGTCAATCCCTTATGGGTCATATTCCGCAAAGGTTCAATGGAAAATTTCATATCCGATCCTGCTCGCGAATCGACTTCCAACGTCTTCAACGGGCACTCTTTGAGGTCGTTCAAGTCCAACCGGAAACCGGCGCCGCGCACAAACAACGCTTGAAGAGCCGTCATACCCCGTAACACGCTCGAGTCGCCAACCATCTCGCCATTGATGCAGATTGTCTCTAAACGGCTGCAATATTCCAAACTTTTCATATCAAAAGCCCCCATTGTACAAGTCGGGGAATCCAAATACCTCAAATCGTATTTGTTGGAAATGACAATATCGAATTCCTGATATTCTGTCGCCACAGAGGTTTGATAAATAGGGTTTGGAAATTCGGAGTTGTTTACAATAGTCAAGGAACCGTCGCTGAACGTCGGATTACCCTTGACGACATTGGCAATCGTAGCGGTTACTTTGCCTCCAAGAACAGCCTGTATCGTAAACAAACTCTGTTCTCCTTCGTTCAACACAATGTGGAATTTCATATCACCCACTTTCAGCAGGGAGGTATCGGTTACCTTTCCCGGCAACTTCGTTACTAAACAATTATTCATAATTTCGTCGGATTTAATGATCGGTTATTATCTTGGGTTATCTTTATAAAACTCATCGGCTCGACCCGCATGTTGTCGACAGTTACGACCACTGCCGGCTCTATGGTTTTCAGCTCGATGAGCTTGACTTTGGAGGCATCGGCACACAGGCACAGACGCCCCCTCGAATTGATTTGCAAAAACAGCGCAATATCGGCCTGCAAATCGAGAGCTTTGAAAATCCATTCGCTCGAAATCACGGCATCGGGCGTATACTCTTCAAAATCCTTCACCGTTTTACGGCAAGTGAGCGAATACTCATTCTTGCATATCGTGCCGTCGATGCGTTTTACCCACACGGTCATAAAGGCATCGAACGGGCGTTTTATCTCGGCATACTCTACGGTATGGTTCTCGCCCGAGGCAAAATAAGGTGCATAAATAGGTACAATCATAATTTTACATTTTTATAAATATTCCATACATTCTATCGGCAATCTCGGAACCACCATTGCAAAGGACATACTTTCTCTCGCCGACTACCAAATCGGGCACATCGCTGCACCCGGCAGCCTCATACCAATCGCAAATGCGATCCCAGTACCATACACAGATGTACTCGAAATTCATCTTTCGGGCAAACTCGGCAAAAGCTGTCCAAAACAAAATCATGGCGTCTCCGTAATACGCACCCACATCTGATTCTTTGTACGCTTCGGGGGCACGTAACGCCCGAAGAGCCGGACGGGTCCCGATCTCGGAGAGGACAATACCGCTCATATCGTATCGCCCCTGCCAAAAGGTTCCTATCGTCGCCAAACGCTCATCCATCAACTTCACCAAGTCGTCGGTCGGTGTGGAGCGGCCGTCTTTAAACGACAGCGAAGGATAGATATTGAACGCCGGTTTCAAACAGTCGTAAAGACAGGGATCGGCATTAGCCATCTGGTATTCGCCCGCAAATGAGCAACGGGCTGTTTTACCCATAGCATTCACTTCCTGGGCCAAATCCCGAATGATAGACACATGGGTCGAACCGCTATCGGTCAAATCGCCCCGCTCATTGACGATATACACATCTTGAAAATCGGGAACACCAAGCTTGGCAAGCTGTTCACTTAACCGTTCGATATATGCGCATATATACTCTTTATATTTAGGCATATCATTACCACCCTTATCCTTATCTTCGTTCCATTCGTCTCCTGCATGGATTTTTATGGCTTTAACAGACAATCCGTTCAAGTATATCTCCTTTGCCAAATCGTCCGGTTTATTACGATATTTAGGATTTCGCCAATAACCACTCATATAACACGACCCATTGAAAATGGAATCTGTATCTGTGTTTGTTTTTTCATCATCATATACATCATTCTCTGTTTCTTTGATTGAATAATCATTTCGAGCATACATCGTAATGATGCAGTCGGTAATACCCAAGTTACGGGCAAGACGCATCGCGTTGTTTATCCCGTTACTGTCGTATTTGTAGTCCGACATTCTGATTTCGTAATTGTAACACAAGGGGGTATGCCGATTTATCACATCTCCTCGAACGGTGATTTCCTGCCCGTAGATATTATATATCTTCCCGATAATGTCGATTTCGTAAGGCGTATTGACAAATGTACTGCCTTGTTTCGATACCTCGCTCGTGGCACGAGGAAGATTTATCACCTTGGTTTCATTGCTGAGAATCGTGCCGTTGGTAAATGTACCGCCGTTGAACCACAGAACACAATCATCGGGTATGCGCACAACACGTCCGCCCAAATCATGCTTATGTACCACCTCATATATCGTATGTGTCGCCGACATGGCAGAAGCCGTACATATCTTATGACTTTCTTCTAATGACTTCGCATTTCCTTCTTCTTCTTCTTCTCCCTCTTTTTCACCTCTGAACATAACCAAAAGTTCCTCATCGAAACTCGATTCTTCAATGGCATTTTTCCTCAACCGCACATAGCCATAATTATTCTGCCCGAACGGTCGCGACGCCAACTGCAGCTTATTATCGACAGAGGTAATGTCTTGCCCGTCGGCGGCGTTCACGATCGTACCACCGCCGGAACTCTCGATTTTCTGCATAAGTTCTTCGGAACAATCGCTTTCCTGCATCTTCTTATTTTCGAGAGTAGACACCCGTTCATTCAGAGCTGTCTGCCCGCCAGCGGTCTCTTCGATCTTTTTATTGACGCAACAGATTCGGCTTTTCAACGCCGCTGTCAGCTCCTCTTTTGTAGACGACAAAGCAAGGGATAAGTCATAGAGTTTTTTTTCGAGTTCAGTCGGGTCGAACTCCGTGGAATTTTTCGCACACCAGAATGTATAATCTTTCTTGATGCCCATCAACGGATACTGCCCTCCTTCCGAGTCCTCGACACACCACAAGAAAAGCCATTCGGGATTATCGATTCTCTCCGACGGACAAATTTCCCGTATCGGAGCTGGCACGCCTTTTGCCCATTCTACGGAGCCGTCGCTCTTAATGCCCCGCAAGAATATTCCGTCAGCATCGGTAACAACCTCTACATACTCTTCATTCTCGACAACCTGCCAGATTTTACCCAAAACGGTATCGATGACAGAAGAGAAGGCTGTACCCGCATCGGCCTCGGACAAGATTCCGGAAGTACCTCTGGTCGCTTTTTGTTTTGAATTGTCTATCATACTTAACATTTTTAGTTTCACATTATATTTCGATAAGCTTATCTTTATTTTCTGTTTTCATGCCATGACACGGCAAAAATAGATAGGCATCTCCCGGAAAGCATGTGTTTTTTATAAAATCGACAAACCGTTTCCTCAGTCAGGAAGGTCTCGAAAATCATTATGATTTATCATTTCATTCTCCTAAAAAAGGATAAACCGTAAAACAGAATATGAAAAAACTTGCATTTTATTTGCTAAGTCCAAATTTATTCCTAACTTTGCACCCGAAATAACAAACCAACAGCAAATATGCGCGACTTCCGACTTAACAACCTACGAATTATTATTCTACCGAAGATTTCGATGGACGGTGAGCCGGTGCTCTGAAACATGCAGAAAACAAACCGATATACAAACCTTTCTCACACGTCCCTGTGCAGAAAGGTTTTTTTTTGAAAACAAATGAAACCAATATATCATCATGTCTGAAAAATTATACATCTTCGATACAACCCTGCGCGACGGCGAGCAAGTGCCGGGTTGTCAGTTGAACACCGTAGAGAAAATAGAAGTGGCCAAGGCTCTCGAAGCATTGGGGGTAGATATCATCGAAGCGGGATTTCCCGTATCGAGCCCGGGCGACTTCAACTCGGTCGTAACCATCTCCAAAGCCGTAACGTGGCCCACCATCTGTGCGCTGACCCGCGCCAATGAAAACGACATAAAAGTCGCTGCCGAAGCCTTGCAGTATGCCAAGCACAAACGTATCCACACGGGCATCGGAACATCGGACTACCACATCAAATACAAGTTCAATTCCACCCGGGAAGAAATCATAGAACGCGCCGTCGCCGCCGTAAAATATGCAAAGAAGTATGTTGAGGACGTAGAGTTCTATGCCGAAGATGCCGGACGTACCGACAATGAATATTTGGCACGTGTCATCGAAGCCGTCATCAAAGCCGGAGCCACAGTCGTAAATATTCCCGACACGACCGGATATTGTCTGCCCGAAGAATTCGGCCGGAAAATACGTTTTCTCAAAGAAAACGTGAACGGCATCGATAAAGCCATCATCGCCACCCATTGCCACAACGACCTGGGCATGGCTACGGCCAACACCATATCGGGCATTCTCAACGGGGCCCGCCAAGCCGAAGTCACCATAAACGGTATCGGAGAACGAGCCGGAAACACCTCGCTCGAAGAGGTCGCCATGATATTCAAGAGCCACAAAGACCTGAACATCGATACCAATATCAACACGCAAAAAATATACAGTACCAGCCGCTTGGTTTCGAGCCTTATGAGCATGCCCGTACAACCCAATAAAGCCATTGTGGGACGTAACGCTTTCGCCCACTCGTCGGGTATACATCAAGACGGCGTACTGAAAAACCGGGAGAATTACGAAATCATAGACCCGCGCGACGTGGGCATCGACGAAAACTCGATCGTCCTCACCGCCCGCAGCGGCCGCGCCGCACTGAAACACCGCCTGCATATCTTGGGTGTGGAACTCGACAAAGAGGCTCTCGATAAAGCATACGAAGATTTCCTGAAATTGGCCGACCGCAAAAAAGACCTCAACGACGACGACTTGTTGATGCTCGTAGGAAAAGCCCGTTCGGAGAACGCCCGCATCACACTCGACTACCTGCAAGTAACATCGGGCGTAGGAGTGCGCTCGGTAGCCAGTGTAGGACTGCTTATCGCCGGAGAACGCTTCGAAGCCGCATCTACGGGAAACGGTCCGGTCGACGCCGCCATCAAAGCGGTAAAGCAGATTATACACCGGCAAATGACGATACAGGAATTCCTTATCCAAGCCATTACCAAAGGAAGCGACGACGTGGGTAAAGTGCATATGGCCGTTGCTTACGACGGTGTACATTACAACGGATTCGCCGCCAATACCGATATCGTCGCAGCATCGGTCGAAGCCTTCATCGACGCCATCAACAAATTCATACATTAACCCCTGCATTCAACATACAAAACACGATATTATGAATACTCTTTTCGATAAAATATGGGACGCCCATGTCGTGCAAAAAATCGAAGACGGCCCTACCCAACTTTACATAGACCGGCTTTATTGCCACGAAGTAACCAGCCCGCAAGCGTTCGACGGATTACGTGCTCGGGGATTGAAATGTTTCCGTCCCGACCATATATACTGCATGCCCGACCACAACACGCCGACACATGATCAGGACAAACCTATCGAAGACCCCGTTTCCCGTAAACAGGTCGATACATTGGCCCGCAATGCCCAAGAATTCGGACTTACCCACTTCGGTATGCTCGATTCCAAAAACGGAATCATTCATGTCGTCGGTCCCGAACGCGGCCTCACACTACCCGGTATGACCATCGTGTGCGGCGACTCCCACACCTCGACACATGGTGCTATGGGAGCCATCGCATTCGGTATCGGGACAAGCGAAGTCGAAATGGTTCTGGCGACACAATGCATCTTGCAATCACGCCCCAAGACCATGCGTATCATCATAGATGGGAAACTGGGGAAAGGCGTTACCGCCAAAGACCTTGCCTTGTACCTGATGTCGAAGATCTCTACCAGCGGTGCTACCGGATATTTCATAGAATATGCCGGCGAAGCCGTGCGGAGTCTTTCTATGGAAGGACGCCTCACCCTTTGCAATCTAAGTATCGAGATGGGAGCTCGCGGTGGTATGATTGCACCCGATGAAACGACATTTGCATATATCAAAGGCCGTGAATACGCACCGCAAGGCGAAGCGTGGGAAAAAGCAGTCGCCTACTGGAAGACACTTAAAAGCGACGAAAACGCCGTATTCGATAAGGAACTGAGATACAACGCCGCCGACATCGAACCCATGATTACATACGGTACCAATCCCGGCATGGGGACGGCCGTTACCGCCCATATCCCAACGACCGAAGGCATGAGCGAAGTCGAAAAATCTTCATTTGAAAAATCAATGCAATACATGGGATTCCAACCGGGAGATCCCCTTTTGGGGAAACCCGTCGACTACATATTCTTGGGAGCTTGCACCAACGGACGTATAGAAGATTTCCGAGCTTTTGCCTCTTTGGTGAAGGGTCGGAAAAAGGCCGACCATATTGTCGCATGGCTTGTTCCCGGTTCATGGATGGTTGATGCCCAAATACGGGAAGAAGGCCTCGACAAGATATTGTACGAGGCGGGGTTTGAGATACGCCAACCGGGGTGTTCGGCTTGTCTTGCCATGAACGATGACAAAGTTCCCGCTGGTAAATATGCCGTATCGACAAGCAATCGGAACTTCGAGGGCCGGCAAGGCCCCGGCTC
>OCQB01001754.1_pt1 | contig 16204 bp, 29 predicted proteins | sample 1538631 | NCBI WGS metagenome assembly OCQB01 (sample SAMN04571713, study PRJEB22368) | human gut metagenome | biome: human gut; material: stool | host: Homo sapiens | place: Luxembourg | collected 2012-10-19
TAATCGACCCGATCCTGCACCAATATCTAGGATTGTCACAACACCTTCCTCTATATCTTTCTGAGTCTTCAGTATATCCAAAATATAACTCAATATAACACTTGAATACGACTGTCGTTAATAATTGAGGAAATAACCTACTCTCGCAAGATATGAGGAGGAAGAAATACCCATTGAAATTGTTTGAAATGCATAATCCCGAATTGATGCATTCATATACAATTGATGTTGCATCACCCACAAAGAAGAACTTAACGTATCTACAGAATCTTCAATACATAATTTATCATTAGAGCTTTCAGTCTTTCGATTTGTGGAAGTTGCTATCACGGTACCCTAAAACGTTATCAGATTTCAATAAACATACTCTGTCATCATAATCAACAATATTGCCCATTGATTGACCCAAAAAGTGTACAATCAAAGAGTATCTAAACAAACAAAGAGCCATGGTACAATTATCAGTCCTCTTCTAGGAGAGCAAACGAATTATCATTCTCCAACTTCTCTTCCTCCATCCTTATCTTGTTCTCTGACTTCTTTGGCTCTGACGATTCTTTATTTGATTCCGTCTCTGCAGTTTTCATCTCTGCACTATCCTCACGAACAGCCCAGAAATCCACATCAAATTCGGGATCTCTCATCTCCAGATCCATCTTCACCCGACGAGCCATCTCCTCCGTCTTCAACAGAATTAGAAGTCCATCTGGACGTAGCCATGACCGAATCTTGTATTGGTCAGCAGGTAGATAAGGAGTCAGATATTCCAACAGACCACGATCAGTTATACACTGACCTCGCCGATTGTGAATGAACAGAGAACAGAAGTCACGTTCCGTAGCATATTTCGGCAGGGGTTCTATCGATTAATCTATTCGTTTACTCCTACGGGCTGCATGCAAACGCTTGCCTTCCACAAGGGACTGGAACCGCATTAGTGCTTCCTTGAGATACAGTGTAGGTCTCTTACTCACTTCTCCTGGAATAAGGCAGTAACTACCTCGCTTTTCCACTGTTATACCATACTCCTTTGCCACATCGGCAATTGCAACATGGAAGCAAGCATACTGCTGAGGAATTTGAATCGGCTGTGGCTTTGATGAACTGGAGATTGCCTCGCAAGCCGTCTGCAGCCACGTCACCATCTCCGGATTCATGCTTGCACAGTACAGCGTAGATTTGGCATAGGGACAATTCTGGAGCTCAGCCTCATACGCACGCATCGTTTCCTAGAGATCAGGACCTATTACCAACAATACTGATTCTGGAAGATTGAGGGAGGCAGGACCCACATTCAGGGCTTCTGCAAGCTTGCGGTTGCGTTGGATTATTCGACACTCGCTGTCACATTCAAGAGTACGTTGAGACAAGTCCTGCAACACATTAGGATCCCCACTGACACCAATGAGACACTTTTGAGTCTCGCTACGTCGACCACAAGGACAATGTACCACCACATCGAACATGCAAGGAACGGAGGGACACGGCTTACCAGGATGACAAGGAGCCTGACAGGTATGCTCACAGAATTCTCGCTTCTTACCACAAGGCTGACCGCATCCATGAAGGATTTGTTCTTCAGTAACACAAGGTCCATCATGACAAGTACGTTGACAAGTATGTCCACATGGAAGCATCTTACCACACACACGGTTACAGAATACCTTCTCTCGATAGCAAGGAACACCCTTCACAATTCCATGACCTCCCTCACACATACGTTCCGTCAACTGCGGACAAGGAGGACAAGGACCAAAGTGACAAGCATGGTTAGGATTCAAATGACCTCGTGGACAGCGTTTAGAACAAGGCAGATTACAAACCGGTGGAGGCGTCCCACACACCACAGGAGGCTTGATGACTGTCTTTCCACAAGCGCATGTGATTGGTGTCGACAAGATATGCTGACATGGGACGCAGGGACCAGGATGGCAAGGAAGATAGCAATGATGCTTTCCACAGTTCAACAGCTTATCACATGTCTGGAACGTGCCATCAGACTTCTGGCCCTTATGCGGACAACACAGTTCCATACACTTATGTCGGCCACAATTCATATCAGTCTTACAGGGTCTCGTACAGATGAAAGGCTCACGTCGCTTTGCAATCTCCTCTTCTGTTAAATCGGCAGGACCCGGTCTATTCATGAGTCTTTCTCATTTCACCTACCCTTTCGATAGAACCCAACAGGGCACTTGACGCTCTGAGCAGGTACAGCGGCACTTCTGGGTTACCATAGCAGAACAAGGAGGACAAGGACCCGTATGACAAGGTAAAGGACATGTATGACCACAAGGCAACACCTTTCCGCACACTTCACCACAAGTAGGATAGGGATCCGCACATGAAGTCCAATTCGGATTTAATTCTTTTGTCAGATGCTTTCCACACGGACACATACTCGTCTATTCATGATAACACACACTTATTCTCACATCTGTGACTTGATATGGACATGAACCACAGTCAAGAGGATGACAAATTCGCTCGCACCGATGTCGCCCACACGAAAGCAGACGGCCACAGACACCACCACAGCTGAATCCACCCACACCTGCCTCACGGTAGGAGAGCATCTTAAAGGAAGTAGTCTCCACAGGTTCATCATCACTTAAGTCGCTCAATCCGCTCAAATCACCTAAAACATCCTCATTATAGACAGAAGGGTCGGCAGCAGAAGGAGCTTTCACCGACTCTACAGGTGGATTGCGACTTCGCATAGCCATCTTAGTCTGACCGCAAGGAATCACCGAATGTTGAGCTCCACAATAGCAACTGCATTCCACAGGGATCTCACAGGAAGGACAAGGACCTGCATGACACACTAGCGAGCAGGTGTGCTCTTTACAGTCCAATAACTTCCCACACACATTTTCACACTGCACTGTCGATGGATCGGTTCCACATCGTACCATTTGTCTATCTATTATTCCAAATCCAAAATTCAACTGAGTCTTTCCACAGCGACATGACAGTTGAACAGTAGCACTACAAGGATGACAGGGACCAGGATGACAGATATCACTACAAGGATGCGTGCAAAATTCACCCCTTGATCGTCCACAGATCTTGCCACAGGAATGAGGTATAGTTTGCATTTCAGCCTCTTTGGGGTTGATCACACCATTTCCACAGAAACAACCCGAAAGGATAGTTGGGACCTGTAGCTCAGCTCGACACTGGGGACAGCGCGTCAGGACATGAAACACATCGTGAGTATGAAGATACCCTAGGAACTCTACACATGACAGTGACAACCAACACGCACTTGTTACATCTCGAGCTTGTTTGGGAAGCATTTCCTTTGTTGCTGCATCTAAGTTATTGAACATCCATTCCTTCATGCAGTTCATGTGGAGGACAACGTAACAATCGGGACATGACCAAATCTTATTCTTCTTCCCTACAAAATCCATGCAAATTGCACAGCGATATTTCTGTCTTACTAAGTCCCGTTCTAGACGGTCTCGTAAAGGCAAATCCGAAGTGGAGAGTGTTGATACCGTGGAAGCAGTGGAAGCCACAGAAATAGCATCACTTTCCTTTCTTCTCCGGAAACGATAACTTCCACGTCCCCTTTTACCACCTTGAATAGAATGAGAATGATCAGGAGAAGGATAAGCAACGGTTGGAGGTCTCAATTCTGGTGATTGAAGATTTGTATTAGGATTCTTTTGACGCGGTTTACTCTGCTTAGAAATCGAATTTTTCGTTGCTTTCTCATTCCTATCCTGATCTTTCCCCGACGACTGCGGTAACTTCGCAAGACGTTTTCGATTTCGTTGCGTTGCTGCCTTTGCTGATCCCTTCTCTGCTTTGTTTGTCTTTGTCTCGACTTCTGACTGCTGTACAACTACAGCGGGAGATGGAGGAATCGTCCGCTTTGTGGCATTTCCTCCCTTTCGTATGTTTTGAACCTTCTTAGCAGGAGAAAATTCAGAAGCATTGGCATTCATTTTTGGCTTGAATTCCTTGAATTCCTTAATCTTCGACATGGATGAAGGCTTTGATTCCTTTTCTACTGATCACAGAGCTAACTTGATCTTACCAATCCCCTTTCCAACTTCTGATTGTATTATTTCTTCCTGCTGAGACATTTTATGAGTTATCTCTTTGAAGAAAATTCCAGAAAAAATCTTGATAAAGAATAAGAAACCTATTATCATATCCCAATCTCCTTAAACAAACACTTCAACAACTATCTCTGAATGCCTTTACAGCTAACTCAAAGAGTGTTTTCACCTCTCGATTGTTTGGGTCTTCTGCTAAGGCTCGTTCATATTCAGCACATGCTTCTTGAACATGTCCTTGGAGATGAAGAGTGAGTCCTCTAGAGGCATAGAAGGCACTTGATCTCTATTCCTTACGCTATTCTCTTATTATTACCGCTTCTGGACCTCCTAGAATCTCGACTTGATGAAGCATTCGCTGTGCCCTCTCCATCTTCCCCATCTGTCGATACACATGAGCAAGATTCAGATACACCAAGGTCCAACGACGTGTCTCTGTCTGGAGTCATTTCTTCACACCATTCCTACAGGAGGTTCCTTTTCAAGGAGTCGGAGTACTGTTACAAAAGCCTTTTCTGCCTCGGAATACCGCTTCAGTTGATAACACAAAACTCCTCGTTCATTGAAAAGCAGAGGATCTGATGGATCAATGTGAATCGCTTCATCAATCACATGCAATGCTTCTCGTTCCTTGCCTATCTGTCGATACTCCTTCATCACCAGTAAACGCAAATGAGTATCATATGGAGCTCGTTTGATAGCAAAGTTGAAGGCTGTGATGGCCATCTCATGATCCTCCTATCCCTCACTCTTCACGTATACTCCAACAAGAGCTGATCGTACCCGACCAATTGCAGTCCAAGCGGGAATGGATTGAGGTTGAAGCGATAGACACAAATTCAAATGTTCCAGTGCCCGATACAACTCGTTGCATTCCAGAGCATAGATTCCCTGCAAATATGCTTGAAGTATCTGACTAGTTGATTGATCGAGCTGACGGAGCAACAAGAAGAGTGAGTCTGACTGATGACGTAATGCCAAGATCTCTCCATATGCCATAAGGATTGATGGAGAATAGATCCCTTGGGCGAACTGTCTACAACTCACTCTACAAACTGAAACACACGCTTGAAGGATCTGCTCACAATGAATGAGATCACCTCGATGGAGATACCAACGACTAGAATTCAACTGAATTGGTTCATTCCTAGGTGATTCCTTAATGATTGTTTGTAATCGTTGTTCAGATAAGATGGATGGAATCTTAGCACTTAGTTGAACCAAAATTGTCTTCTTGATACTCTTAAGAATGGATCCTTCTTGTGGTTGCTGTTGCAAGAACAACGAACAATTCTTATCAAGTGATGTCTTTGCTTCAGAATACGGTTTTAACTCCGCAAGTCTCTGTTGGGAGAAGAGATGATACACATCCCACTTTACACTGGATTCATATCTAGTATGAATACAACAGGATTGTAGTACGCTTTTATTGCTTTTTCTTCACTCTCTGTTTCTAGGTCTTGACCATACAAGTAATAGAGTTCCGAAATAAGAACACATTGATCTCTTGAGAGATTTTCAAAGGATAATGTATCTAAAAGAGATTGGAGGAGAGAATGGACAAGTCCTTTTTCACCCACTTGAATCTAGAATGATTAGTCTATTACTGTACTAACATTGGATTTAATATAGTACACAGTTTCTTTGAGATTGTCCATTTCACTCGCTTTAAATCCATTTCTATGGAAAATCATCCAATCTAGTAAAGTACTTTTGATAAAACAAAATCAATTGATGGAAACGCTGACAGTGGAAGAGGAGTTGAAGATGTTGTTTCAGATGATGAGTTTGTTTTGATTTTGTAATCTACAACTGACATTGATGTTCATTTCTCACAAGTTCGTTACTAAAATGAAGGGCTTGTTCGAACAGGGAATTGTTGTAGTATCGTTGAATAATCTGTTCAAGAATACCCTCTTCCATCTCTCTGTATGTACAATAATAATTGAGTTGTTTGTGAAACTAACAAAGTGAATTGAAAAGGTCAATATACAATAAAGATATGTCTGAGTGAACACAACAATAAGAGTGCTATAGGACTATTGTCACCTTACACAATCGATTTTTGACTTGGAGGAATCACAGGTGGTGAGAACTGTGCTTCTGAAGATCCCAATAGTTCAGGGGACAATCGAAGCTGTTTGCTTGGAGGTGAAGCTTGCTGTAGTTCGTTCAGAATGAGTTGGTCATAGTCAATCAGTTGAGAATCCTTAGGTTCATTCTGACGCAACGCCTGATAGGCAGGAGGTGGTTCTGTAACTGTAAAGAGATGAGTATCAGCCACATTCTTCGCCTGGATATGATAGCTATCTACAGCTTCTTTTCCTAACAAGGCAGTTTGTTGTAGATCCTGCTTGAAGTCCAGATAGAAAGGTTCCAATGGAGCTAGTCGCCAGTACTTGACACATTCCTCCAACCAACGTATAGATACAACAGGAACATGATTTAACTGAGCTTGATTGACTTTGGCAGTACGCAGTTGTCGACATACCAGGAGATCGCAGTTGGTGAGATCCGTCACATAGGCACCTCCATATTCTACCAAGAGTTGATATAGCAGATTGTTTTCCACTCCTTCAGACTGTTCGATGATACTAGAGAAGGCAATTCGAAGTCCACGGAGAACACTCCGTCGTGTGGAACGCAAGGCTTCCATCACTCGTCCTCCCTGTCGTTGCCATCGTGTATGGACTTCAGCAAAGATACCAGTCAATCGACGAACGTAATCACTTTCCAGTCGCTCACACATCTGGAGTCGTTGAAGATCATAACGACCCTTGTTATCAAAGAAGAAATAGGGCAGACATTTCACCAGATGATCGATGGGATTCGACTTTTCCTCTGATCCTGTTAGTTCCCACACATCATCCTTGTCATCAAGTATTAGAAGACGTTGTTCAAGCTCCGATTGTGTCAAAACACATCGAGACAACTCACTACTGGGATTGGAAGGATCGTATCCAGTATGCTCTTTCACATATGTGTTCCAGCAATCCAGAATCTTAGAGAGGAGTTTCTTCTGAGGTTCTTCCTGTGCCTCTCCTCGAGCAATGAAGCGTCCTTTGAAAAGACTATCATCTGGATCCAACAACTTCATTACCTGTTCAGCATATTGGACTTCTCCCTGAGTATAGATTATCAACTCATAGCGTGCGGCCAGTTCATGAAGCAATGTTATGATTCCAGGTCGTGTTTTTATCAACAGATTACTGAAGCGACTACTACCATTATCATCGATATAGAACAGTTCTAAGGAGTTGAGTTGGGCTTGAATCTCTCTTATCCAACTATCATCCTTCACTGAACTCATCCACTGATTAAAGATAGAGATTGCATCATCGTCATGAATTGCATGAACAAGAGTGAGATCTAGATCAATGATGAGAATGAGTTGAGCATCTCCATCGAGAGAGAGATCAGGAAGAGATATCATTGCTGGCTGAGTACGTTTTTGAGACGAAAGAGATGGTTCATTGCTGGATTCTATGAACGGTTCCTTGATTGCAGGAAGAGATGTGATTGTTGGAGTGACTGATGAACTGGAAATCCCGACAGTAGGTGCTACTGAAGCATTGATTACTGCTTCTTGTGATGCGAAGTTCTGTAAGGCATAGTCGACTTCCTTTTCGATTGATCGGAACAAGAGCGGAAGGAGAGCCGTTGTCTGAGGAAGGGAGAAGGAGGCAGTACCACACACACCTAAATGAGAGATGAGAAGAAGAGATACATCGCAAAAAGTGATCAAGATACTCGAGTTCCTGACGAGAAGGAGGTCCTCGATAGAGCAATGGAGGTGCTTGACCCCACAAATGACGCAATACAGCAAAAGCTTCTCTTTGATTGTTTTCAGAGTTTCTGACAATACACTAGATTGGAGTGAGAAATGAAATTGTACATAGCCAATGAGACAGAGTCGTGATCCCTGTAAGATTTCATATCGAACCCAATGAAGTGAGGGTTGAGATGGAATAGGGATATTGATCCATTTACATGTCAAGTGGAGTGGATTGAGATAACGTGTCAGAAGAGCAAAGGGATCTCGAAGAGTGATTGGAGTACTTGGAGAAACGAAGAGGGAGTGGAGACTCTGAGGAATGTGAAGGGAGGGACGATGAATTGGAGTTCGTCCTACATCCCGAATAACTAATTGTGGAATCAAGTGGAATTCTAAAGCCTCAAGGAGACTGCGATGAACTGAAAAACAGAGAAGGACTGTGATGATGTTGCTTCCCTGAGGTGGACTAAGAATCTCCTTGCACTGTTGAGCAAACTGAGCCAATGTTGCTGTAGGAAGAGTCTCCAGAGTAATACCTTGAAGAATAGGAATGTGTGCTAGAAGAGCCATTTCATTTGGTGTGAGCTGAAGTGTTTGATGAAGGAGAACAGGACCATTGGAGGGCATGAGACAGGCGAAAACGAGTGGTTGTTGTGGAGACCGTGTGATAAGAAGGGAGAAAAGACGATTGATGCGTCGATTCCGAAGTGGTTCCCTTTCAGGTATTGAGAGTGCTGCCGTTGATAAAATAGATTGTATCTTACCTGAGTACCATTCGTTCCACATTTTCCAGTTGTAATTGTTGGAAAGAGTACTAGGAACAATAGGAAGAACAGGTCTTGGATTCTACAAATGAGAGGAATGAAGAATCAATACAAGTCCTGAGTCAGCAATGGTGAGGATTTCCTTCATAACATCCATTTCCCCTTTAGAATCTCCTGTTCCTTCTCGTTTGGAAGGAATTGGATTTGTTGTAGTAGCCTTGGGTGAAGAAGCTGATTGTTTGAGTTTGACAGAGTTGATATCAAACTTCATGACAATCTCACCATCCTCCTGATCTGTACTCATCGTCAAGTGAGGTTGGTTTACTAAGTCTTTTCAAGATACTAGAAATGGTTGTAGGTTTCCAATGGAGGAAATTGGGAATTACCAATCAACAACAACGAGATTCGATGAAGAGAAGGTGTTTTTGAAATGAACGGGGTTTGAATGACAAGAATCAAATTGATTTTTGGACTTGAGAAGGGAAATATTTTTGGAATTCCGAAAATGGGATGAAGAGGATATAGAACTAAAGTGCATTGTACAACTACTGCTCGCCTGTTGAATTGTTACCGTTTCCAACGCGATTGAAATAGTATTAATGAATCAGGCAGAGGTTTCAGTAGAACTCGTTACATTTTCTAAAGTATATGATTTGTAGAGAACAAATTATGAGAAGCTTTTGAAAGTGGCTGCATTGATGAATCAGCGACTTGTACTGTTTTTGATTTGATAGTGATAGGATAGCAAAAGATGACAGAAGAAGATTCGAAATCAAAGGAAAGAATACGAGTATTGGAAGAGACTGTGGTTTTTGCTGCTTGTTATGAGTTGAGACATAGAAAGGATATGAAGATAATGAAGCAACATTGAAGAATGAAAAGAGTGTATTATCTGTAGTAGTCGTCTGTTTTAGCTGATGGTTAGAAACGATTGGAAGAAGTGTCATTGGAGTATACAAATGAAATGGTTGATTTTAGGGAGTGTATTGACTTTAGGAAGAAAAGAGAAAGGCATATGCTGTTTTAGAGGAAGAGTGTACTGTTCGTGAGAAAGAGTGGAAGAAGAGACATGAAGAAGAGTAAGATTTGAAGTATGAGATGATTGTTAGTGAGAAACAGATTCAGGACTTGAAGGTGTTGTTGGCCAAAGCCAAGATTGTGATGAAACGGAATGTGAGAATGAGATTGAGGAGTGATGTATAGAAGGATGAGGCTGCAAAGAGGGCTGAAACAGATGAATCCAATGTCTCTAAGTCTCGTATTGTGGAGCTTGAAGGGAAGTTGAAGGAAGCAGGAGAAAGAGTGTGTGTATTGGAGGGGGAGTTGAAATTGTCTTCTTCTCGAGTTACTGAATTGGAATCAGAATTGAAATCATCTTCATCTCGAATGACTGAATTAGAATCAGAATTGAAATCATCTTCTTCTCGAGTTACTGAATTGGAATCAGAATTGAAATCATCTTCTTCTCGTGTGACTGAATTGGAATCAGAATTGAAATCATCCTCTTCTCGTGTGATTGAATTGGAATCAGAACTGAAATCATCTTCATCTCGAGTTACTGAATTGGAATCAGGATTACAATCATCATCATCACAACTTCGTAACCTTCAATCCGAACTGACACAGTCTCAACAACACACTGTCTTCTTATTTTCTTTCTTCCATTCCTAGAAAGAACTCATGATCTCTGTCCAGTCTCTCCAGGATCGAAGTAAACAACTGTTAGCAGCAATTCAGGAGAAGGAAAACAAACTGAGTGTAGAGAGTTGAGAGGAACTGTAATGTAGATGGTGATGGAGGAGAAGGAAGGAATGGCCCAGAGTCAAGTAGATGAGGAAAAGAGAATGAATGATAGAGACAACAAGAGGAAGAATATGAGAAAGTGAAGAAACGAAATGTATATGTGAATGAAAAGGATGAACCATAGCAAGAATTAGAGTCAGAGTTAAAGACAAGGTAGGAGAAGAAAGAACAATTGATACATAGCCAACAGCAGGAAATACGATTGAAAGGTTTGATTAACAAGTCAACAGTGGTCCTGAAGGAGAATGTGAAGGTTGGTAAGAAGTGTAATGAATAGAGTATGCTGAGTGAACGAGTGAGTACAATGGAAAGTGAAAGGATACAGTTACAGAATCAAGTCAGTCAACTAAATGGAGTGATTATTGCATTGAAGAATGAACAAAGTGAACAATCAGATATCAGAATTGAGTGTGAGCGTCGTCTTCGAGAGAAAGAACAAGTGATTAGTGAGTTAGGAGGAGTGATCAGTACACAGAAGACTTCAATTGTGAGGTTGATGAGAGAGAGTGATCTATAGAAGGAATTGGAAGAGAAGATGAAAGAGAAGGAAGATCAATTGGTAAGAGTAATTGAGAAGGATGATTCTAGAGTCATATAACCAAACTGAAAGAATCTATTACTGATGAATTGGCGATTAAGTGGGACTGGAAGGATGTATTGACTGTAGAAAACAAGGTGAGATTCGAACAGGAGCATTGCTGTCTCAGTTGCAGAAGAAGATGGAGGATCTGGAGAAGGAGCGAGAATATGACGAAATCCATTTCAATCCAGCTGTGATCCCACGTGATGTATCTGTGAATGCTCGATGTCGCCTTATTAATGAAGGAGTGAATGTGGAAGAATGGGTGTTGATCGATGTTAGATCAGAGAATGAGAGTTGGAACAAGTGGGTATTATCAAATGCTCTGAAGAGTGTCTTACCAGAGATAGATCTGCCTGAAGAGTTAACACATGCTCTGGAAGTGTGTCGTATGGAGAATTCATCACATCAGGAGGGAATGAATGAAGAATTGGAGCGAATAAGAGAGGAATATGAAGGATATAAGAAACGAACAAAGACAGCAACGATTTTGCTTCAGGATCGGTGTTTAGAGGCAATGAATGAAGTCAAAACATTACGAGAGTCGTTAGACGTGATGGAGAAGCGAGTTAGCACAGCAGAGGAAGTATCACGGGTGAGTGAGGAAAATGAGAAGAAACGAGCAAGTGAGACAGAGAATGAGTTGGAAGAGATGCGGAGGATACTTCAAGAAAAGGAGAATTTGTTAACAGAAATGAAGAAGGAGTTGTTGAGTCGAAGGGATACTCTGGAAGAAGAGGAGAAGTGTCGAATCAGGATAGAATCAGAACTGGAGGAGAGGAAGCGGAGGGAAAAGGCTTTGAAAGAAGAACTTGAATTAAAGGATACTGCATTGGAACGATTAGAAAAGGCAGTGAAGATGTTGGAACACAGATCTGTTTCTGTGTATTCTGATGATAACAAGATTGAGACAACTGCCCAACCAGATGGGGATCCTGAAGTATCAGGACAATTATCTGGAGTCCAATCCATGAAAACTGAAACTGAGTCAGCTGTCCCCATTCAGATTGTGAATGAGATTCCCATTTCACTTCAAATGCCTGCAGATGTACGTCTGTCGACCGAATTGAATAAGGATAATCGTTTGTCTCGTAGAGATGAATATGATAGATGAGCAATAGAGGCAGAAAGTGAGAGTGATCGAATTCTGATGGATGTGACTCGAGATGTAGATGAAACGAGTCTGTAGGGAATCAGGAAAGAATTGATTGTAGAGGGATGTACAAGCTTCCTCACAAGATAATTGATGAACTACGGAAAGAAGTGGAGGAATTACGTCGAGTGAGCAAGGAGAATAGCGAGTAAGAGGGAATGGAAGGAATCGAATATAGTCGTGTGGAGAGTCTAGATGTGGAGTTGAAACTGAAGAATAAGTATATCAGTGAACTGGAGGGTGATATGAAACAAATGAAATCAATGACAGGAAAGGAGAACATGCAGTATCTTCGTCACACTTTAGTGAAGTTCCTCTGTGATTGTACACGATCTGAACAGACTAAGTTGGTTCCTGTAGTAGAAGAGCTTCTTGAAATGAGGTATATATGATTCTTGGATGTGATATAGTCCTGAAGAGTCGAAGGTGATGGAGACAAAGTTTGGATCGAGAGGATTGAGCTGGTTTTTCTAATGTAGTATAGTTGAGTTTGTTTGTTGATATCCTGAAAGAAGAGAACGAAACTGAATAGAAAGAGGTGAGAAATCGTGTTGGGAGAACAGCATAATCGTTAAGGAATGAGTACAGATCAAATTGCACTTCCTGGACCTGTGTACTGTATGCGAAAATATCACTGTCCATCGTTTCTGGATCGGAAAACACGTAGGAGTGAGAGGAATCTTGAAAGAATAGGAATTTGTCCTCAATTGTTACTAAGTGGAGGTGGAGGGAGTGCAAAGAGTGGAATAGCAAATTATATTGTAGTTTTGTTGAGTTAAGTTGATTTACAGACAATTGGTGGTATTAAGCGATCTGCTGATGGTTACATCCATTTTAAACCATTGATAATGGAGGATATGGGCGAAGAATTGGTTCATGAAGTTGTAGGTGCTTCGAATGTAGGAAAGAGTATTGTATGGATTTGAATAATAGGGTCGTTTTATTTTTGGAAGTGTGCGAGATGGCTTAGTGATTTACCGTGTTGTAAGAGGAGAAGAAGGGAGTAAGTTGAAGTAGATATAAAAGAAGGACATAATGAATAGATTAGAGCGTGTACTATTTGAAAAGACAGAGACAGGTGGTGGACTTCAGAGTGTGGTTGTAGTAAAGAGTGACGACGTGACAGTAATGACAGGAGGAGAGGAAGGAGTCTTTCGTCGTTGGTGCTTTGGATTGAAGAGGACTGGAATGGAACGAGAGTGTGAACTGCGATTGGAAGTTAGTGTAAATGTATTTGGTGTGGGAATAAGTGCGATGCAACTGAATCCAACAGAGAACTATGTAAGGATTGAAAGTGTGTTGGATTGTAGTGTATTGTGGGAAGTGAAAAGGGAGAAGTTGCAGTGATTGATATTGAGACGAATGGAATTGTACAGCGGATCCAGTGTCCTTATGAACGAAATACAGTTCAACAGATCGTATTCCAGTCAGCAACTCGGATGGTTGTATTGTATTCAGGAGGAGATGGCTGTCATGTGGATATATACAGTCTAGAGGTGAGAGAGTGAATTGGGACTAATAGGAAGGTTGAAGATAAGAAAGTGGAGTGGAGAGGTGAGAAGAGTCTGAAGATGAAATACAGTATGTGTTGTATGGAATTGTGGTAAGAATGATTAGGATGTATGAGTGTAGTGAAGATGATTCATTGTTGATGTTGGGGAGTAATGAAGGTGAAGTATGTGTGTTAAAGGTGCCTGAGTTGAAATATGGTATGAAGGTAATTATTGAATAGTGAGTTGATGAATAGTTACGAAGCAGACATGCATTACCTGTGACTTCGTTAGTAGATCTTCCTGGCCATTATAACTTGGATACCATAGAAGAACGGTTAGGAGAGGATGAAGAAACTACAAATGATGGTAAATGCAAAAGAGACTGGGTTGTATCATCATCAATTGATTATACAGTGTCTGTAATGGAATTGAAAGATGAGTGTAGGACTGAATTAGAAGAGTGACAGTTAGCAAGAGAATTGAGTTTTGCAAAGTTGTTATATGTGGTTTTCTTAGTACTTATGGTTGTATATGGTCTGTATCTACTGAAGCAATGTTTTGTTTGTTTGAATTATATTCTAGATATCTGTTTGATTTCATTGGAAATCCTTTAATCTACGTTTTGTTGATTGATCCAAAAGATGAAAATCCCTATGATTATTGGAATTCATTGGAAAAGAATCAAAGAAGGATATGGATGCTCTGATTTCTTCTTTGGCGTTTCATAAAGTTCCTCGAATTGAAATTGATCGGAAACGGAAGAGTGGTGTTGAAAAGGAAAGTGGAGATGAGAAACGACCTCGAATATTGAATGAACTAGTAAAAGGATATGTCAAAAGTTCGTTAGTTCCATCATATACAAGTGAAGGTTTGTTTGAAAGAAAGTTATGAACTTTAGGGATTCCGATGTCCAAACGAAAAGCATCAAAATGGGAATTGGTTCCATTACAGATATCGAAAGGAAAGAAGAGTGAACATGTGAAACATTGGGAAAAGGTGGGAGAGGGATCGATGGATCCTCCAAATGATGTATCTGTGCATCCTACATGTGTTATTGAATATACAGGTGATATTGTGACTAGAGTTGTGATTGGTTAGAGGATGAGTATGTGGGAGCAAAATGTAAAGTAGATTCATGGGATAAGAAGTGTACTGATTACTTGTTTTCATTATGTCGGAAGTAGGTGTAGGAAGTGAGTTTGAGAGTAGTTATAATCTCCGTTGGCCAGTAATAGTGGATATGATGAGTACTCGGTTTAATTACAATTTGGAGGCATGTCAGTTACGTTTCTATACAGTTTCAAAGCTGATATTGCGTTATCGAAAGGAACAAGGAAGTCAACTCTCATGGGAAGAAGAACAATTGCTGAATTACAAGTAAGAGATGGAATAGAGTAAAGAGTTAGTTTTGACAATTCGTTGTGTAAGAATCGTCGATTGACAGTTGAACGTGGATTTGTGTTAAGTAGTACTAATGATGGAAATGAAGAGGGTTTGTTGCGTCGGATTGAGGCAATTGATACCATGTTGACTGGGTTGAGTAATATGGATAAGAGAGAGGGATATGGTCCTTATGATGATCTTGATGCAATTCCTCGTGTATTGAAAGAGGATCCAGTGTATGTGCGAGGAAGTGCTGGTGTAACGTTACGAAGTGCTCGATTTGACAATAATGTGAGAATGATGGAGAATACTGAGGAATAGAGTGCTTCTGGTTATTTTGCAGATAGTACCCAACGTCGAGTGGTTCAGATTCTTGCAGAGATGAATGTACAAGTTCCTCGTATGGCAACTGGTCGTATTTGTGATACTTTGGATCGTTTGAAACAGGATATCGTGCGACTGATTCTCCTTCGTGTATAGAAGTGTGGTAAAGTTGATGAATAGAAGTACTTTGCTCAGAATGATTATAAACCTCCACTTAATAGTCAGATGATGTATTCAAGTACTGATACGAAGGTGAGATAATGAAAGTGGAATAAGGGTATAGAAACGAAGGAAAGTTGGTGTAAGTGGAGTTGTAGGAAAGAATTACAATCGATAGTATGGAATGAGAATGGTAATAGATTAAGAGAATTGAAAGTTGTATTGACAAAGAATAGAAACTAATAGTGAGTGTTTGTTAATGAGAGAGTAGTTATTGATTGAACTTGGATTCGTACTCCATTAAAACCAATCTTTGTTGCTTCCCTTTTCATTTCTTCCATCTCGAATAAATACCACTATTTTCGCATATGCAAAAGAGAGAAATGAGTCAAGAAGATGAATTCAGAGGAGAAGTGTACTGAAGAAGTGTGTAAACAAGAGAAGAAAGAAGAATGGAACATTCCAGCGTGCGTAGATTTGGTTGCTAGTTGATGTTGATAGCTGGTTAATGTTTCAAATTCGTTCTTTGGGATTTGCATTAATATTGATGGGTGTAAACTATTTGATATTCAAAGAACGTGAATTGGGTGAAAAGGCAAGTGAAGTGGAGAGATATGTGAATGAAGCTGTGAGAATAAGATGAAGGAATGATGAATAGTACATTTTGCCTGATGATAGTACGATTCGTTCAGAATATGAT
>OCQB01001766.1_pt1 | contig 16137 bp, 15 predicted proteins | sample 1538631 | NCBI WGS metagenome assembly OCQB01 (sample SAMN04571713, study PRJEB22368) | human gut metagenome | biome: human gut; material: stool | host: Homo sapiens | place: Luxembourg | collected 2012-10-19
CTCGCTAAGCACCAACAAGGTTTCCGCATTGACCGACGGATTTGAAGCCAGTAAGTTTTACGCTTTAGCCGACAAGGAAACCAAGGCAGCACCAGATCGCAATATTGATAGTTGGGATAGATTTTTTGCGGCAGCGCAAATCGATTATCAACGCGGCACCCTTGCAAATGATACCTGCACCAAAATGTGCAACATGATGGTGACCAAAGATGCCAAAATGAGAGAAATGGTTCGTCGCTATTTTGATCCAACGGATTATTTCGAGATACGCAATCACATGGTGGGCACCGGACTTATTGGTGGAAAAGCATGCGGAATGCTCCTTGCACGTAAGATCATCCAATTAAGACTTCCCGATACACAAACCCATCTTGAGCCCCACGATTCGTTTTATCTTGGATCGGACATTTTTTATTCTTACTTAGTTGCAAACAATCTTTGGACTACACGTATTAAACAGCGCAGCAAAGAAGGATTCATTGATGCCGCACCTGCCCTAGCTCAGGGCTTTTTGGAGGGGTCTTTCCCTGAAGATATCCGCGCAGGCTTTATACAAATCTTGGAATACTACGGACAAGCACCCATTATTGTTCGTTCCAGCAGTTTCTTAGAAGATGGTTTTGGTAATGCCTTTGCGGGAAAATACGAATCGGTCTTTTGCGCAAACATCGGTTCTTTAGAAGAGCGTCTTGCAGCATTTGAAGAGGCGGTCCGCACCGTATATGCATCTACTATGGATCCATCAGCACTTGAATATCGTCGTCGCAACGGGCTTGACCAAAAAGAAGAGCAGATGGCACTGTTGGTCCAACGAGTTAGCGGGTCATACTATGGCAGCAATCTCTTTCTCCCTACTGCAGCTGGCGTTGGTTATTCGCATAGCACCTACCGATGGTCCAACGATCTTAACCCTAACGCTGGCATGCTTCGCCTTGTTACGGGACTAGGAACTAAAGCAGTTGACCGCACGCAAACCGACTATCCTCGAATTATCAGCCTGGATAAGCCTCTTGCCCAAACAAATCAAACCTGGGCAGATAAGCACCGATTCTCTCAGCACAATGCCGATGTGCTCGACTTAACGAAACGCTGCTTAGCAGAACGCAACGTTCTTGATCTTGCTTCTGTGTTCCCACCCTTTGCACAACAGGCAGTTTTCGAGCACGATCGAGAAGCTGAAGATCGACTACGAGAACGTGGTCAGTTTAGACCTGTTTTATTTGCTTCGTGCCAAGGTCTTGCTGAAAATCGCGCCTTTACCAACTTAATGAGTAATATCCTGAGAACACTAGAACAATGCTACGAGCATCCTGTTGATATTGAATACACCATTAATGTAGGTAAGAACAATTCGTTTGTCATTAATTTGCTGCAATGTCGCCCCCTTCATCTGCTGCAATCAGGCAAACGCATTACCCCGCCTAAATTACCTTTAGAAAACACTTATTTCAGCATCAAACAATGCGCCATGGGAAAGTCGCGTGAAAGTTCGATTGACGCAATAGTGGTGGTAGACCCGCTACAGTACTACCATTTCCCGCATGCTGAAAAACCCACCATCGCACGCCTCATTGGTAGCGTTAACGAATACTATCGCGCTTCAAAAATGAACTGCCTGCTTTTGGCGCCAGGACGCATTGGAACTTCCTCTCCCGAATTAGGCGTTCCTGTTTCTTTTGCAGACGTTTGTGACTTTATGGGAATCTGCGAAGTAGCATTCTCCGAGGCAGGATATTCACCAGAGCTTTCTTATGGTAGTCATCTTTTCCAAGATCTAGTGGAAGCCGATATTTACTATGGCGCCATTCTGGAAGATCCAAATCTGGTATATTACGATCCTGGATTCACTAAACAATTCACTGAGGTAACTTCAGAGATTTTCAAAGATACTACCCTAGCAAAACAAGCACAGGGCGTAGTTCGCGTCTATGAAACAAGGGAAGCACCTCTTATGCTCTGGCACGACCTAAGCTCAAACACCAGTATTTGCGGGATTAACAACTAATTACAACGTTTAAATACACAGTGTGAACACGGCACATAAACACACTGGGTCAGCACAGAAGAATTACCGTACGCGATACGGCTTTTTACCCCAATACACTTTTGCAAAATGGCGTTTTGGCATCTGGACGCTGCCTACCATATCAAGGGTGGTGGTTGCAATATCGCGAGCCGCATAAGGACGTCGCAGTGATTCGCCACCAGAGAGCATAGTTTCTAGTCGCTGCGGATTAGCGTGAATAAGATCAAGCTCTCTTAGGAGCTCTTCAGATGTCTCCGCTTCAACCGCAGCACCTGCAGCGGTTACGGTAAGTGTATTTGCTCGCTCTTGCCCATAGGACTTGCCCACCAAAATAAGGGGCAGGCGCGCACATAAGCATTCGGTAGTAGCAAGACCGCCTGACTTAGCAATAATCATGTCGCTTGCTTCCATAAGACCTGGAATATCTTCGATGTAGTTAAATACTGTTGCATTGGTAATGTTTCGCTCTGTGAAAAATTCTCGCAACTTAGTGGCATATTCTTCATCCGCGCCCGCAAGAATAGCGAAATGCATCTTCGAAAAATCAGACAAGCAAGGCAGAATCTTGTTAACAATTTCACGGAAAGGAATATAAGGCTGAGACCGCCATGACAATAACATTTATTTTGTCATGAGGTAGGTTAAACCTGTCTAAGACCGCATCTCTATCACACGGCTCAGAAAAACCTTTTCGCACAGGAATGCCCGTCACTTTTATATGGCTGTCAGGCACTTTTCTTGGCTTAAGCTCTTTAACCATTTCCTCATCAGCGCAACAGAACAAATCGCAGTCCAAGTGCGGCCACAAACCTTCTGCTCCATAGTCAGTCGGAACGCAAACCATAGGAAAAGCCTGACGCGTTACCATGCGTGCTGCAACTGCAGCATTTGCCGCCACGATATGTGTTGCAATAATAGCAATTGGCTTGCGTTTTTCTACTAATTTAGAAAAACGCTTAAACATACAAGGCGACCAACCCCAACCGCCTGCCCAAAGCAAACGACCAGTGAAAACATGGTGCCAAGTGAAATCATAAAGGGAATTAAAGACTACCGTTACATTAGCAGTTTTATCACCGTCAAACTTGACGTAACCATAGTCCAAAATATCTAATACTGCAATTTCTGTATCAGCAGGCAAATTGGGGTGCTTCCCACATAAATCCTCAAGTGCCTGAGAGATTGCCTGCGCAGCGCTACGATGCCCTGAACCAACAGAAGCGTGCACAACAATGACAAGAGGCCGCGTAGAATTTTCATCACAAGTTGTGGTTATCATCCGCGCCTCCTTTCTTGTTTTTGCGCGCTACGTTATTCCTCAATTATGCCATCAGAAGACTAGCTTGCACTAATTTATTCAACAATCCCCATACTATAAGGCCCACTGATAAGGACAAACGGAGATGAAATCTAGCAAATAGCGTAAAATCGCCTCTAAAATGGAAGCAGCGCCAAACGACGCTACCTCCTTACCATGTATGTATTTTTTGGCATTGTGGCAAATCAAGTTTTTATTTTGCCCTGATACCTTTCGAAACTTGTCCTAATTGCAAATCTTGCCAGGATTCAAAATCATGTTCGGGTCGAATACCTGTTTGATACCCGCCATCAAATCGATTGCGGTGTCACCCAAAGATTCACGCAGGAATTCTTTCTTTGCATAACCAATGCCATGTTCGCCAGAAACCTGACCACGCAATTCGGTACATTTTTCGTATGCTGCAGCCATAACCTTTGCGGTGCGCTCCATAAACACATCTTCGTCCATGTCGTTTGCACAACAATAAATGTGAAGATTGCCGTCGCCAGCATGACCAAAGGAACGAATGCGAACCTCATACTTGTCGCCAACTTCATGAGCATATTCAAGGAAGGTTGGAATTTTATCGACAGGAACAACTACGTCCATTTCGTCAATAAGATCAGTTTCCGCCTCAATTACCGTCAAGAATGCACTACGAGCTTCCCAGACAGCACGCTTGTCAGCAGGATGGCTTAGCACAAGCGTGTCATAAGCGCCAATTTCATCTCCAATTTCTGCCAGCGTTTCTGCTCGCTGGAAAATTTCATCCTGGTCATTGCCATCAAGCGTTACCAGAATATAAGCGCCCGCTTCCTTACCATCAATAACGGTAGGAATGATCTTGTTGCCCGTGTAGTTAGCAGAAGAATCTACAATATCGCGTTCCATGAACTCAATGGATTGAGGGCTAAGACCTGCAAGTTTAATCTTGGGAACAGCAGAAATTGCGGTTTCGATGTCTGCAAAGGGCAAAATGAAGCTGATGTCTTCCTTGGGATTAGGAATAAGCTTCAACGTAAGTTCAGTAATAACACCGAGCGTACCTTCAGATCCAATCATCAAGTGAAGCAAGCTGTAGCCAGAGCTGGTTTTGGTAACCGAACGACCGAGCTCAAGAATTCGACCATTTGGCAGAACAACCGTCATAGCTAAAACATAATCGCGCGTAGTGCCATACTTTACCGCACGCATACCACCAGCATTAGTGCTTACGTTGCCACCCAAGGAGCCCGTCTTCTCACCAGGATCAGGTGGATACATCAAGTCATGCTCAAGTGCATCTGCAGCCAAATCACACAGACGAACACCAGGCTGCACATGAACAAGCAAGTTGTTCATGTCGTAATACAAAATCTTATCCATACGCATGGTGCACAAAACTACACCGCCAAACAGAGGCGTTGCACCACCAACAAGACCAGTACCTGCACCACGAACAGTAACAGGAATCTTGTTGTCGTTGCACAGCATCATGATGGCAGCTACTTCTGCCGTGCTTGCTGGCATGCACACCATCTCTGGCATTTGAGAGCCATAGATAGGCATTTCATCATGAGAATAGTCGGCACTAATATCTTCGCCAACATAGCAGTTAGCTTCACCAACGATCTTCTTAAGTTGCCCAATAAGTTCAGGAGTGAGCTTGTCGTACTCAGCCATAGCAACCTTCCAAATAGACGAGGTACTTTCTTTAATGTGATAAGAATCTATCTTTGGAATTTCCAGAACCTCTGGTTAAGAAGACTTAGCAGAAGTTTTACTCCAGAGATTCTAAAGATGCCACCATTAAGGCAGCCCTAAAAGATCGATCCCACCAACGTTTGATCATATCGTAGCTAGAAACACCTCTTATCCTGTCTAGGTGAAACCCACCACTAAGCGGGCAAACGGCAGAAAAGACGTACACCCGCCAAAAAATGACGGGTGTACGCACGATAGAAGAGGAACTAAATAATAGGCAATCACTGCCTATAAAGTTACTGCTGGGAATATAAGTCACTAGGGACTTCGCTCGTTTAGAAATCTACTTCGGTGCCGTAATATACGCAGGTGAAGAGACGTTCCATGGTTGCGGCATCAATAGGACGAGGATTTGATGCCGTGCAAGCATCTTCAATTGCGTTAGCAGAGAAGGTAGCAACCTTTTCCTTGAATTCATCTTCAATAACGCCCAAATCCGCCAAGGTATCAGGAATACCCATGTAATGATTGAGTCCCTTTACAAAACCAATAAGCGCCTCAACTGAAGGCTCCAACCCGATAGAAGCAGCAATGGCACCGTAGCGAATAGCGGTTTCTGGATTTGCAGAGTTGTACTTAATGACATAAGGCAAATACAGCGCATTTGCCAAACCGTGAGCAATGTGACCCGTGGAAAAGACCGCACCAGTCTTGTGGGCCATCGAATGAACAATACCAAGCAATGCATTAGAAAATGCCATGCCCGCCATGCACTGACCATAGTGCATCTTTTCGCGAGCTTCCATATCGCCGTCATAGGACTTGCGCAAGTATTCGTTCACAAACGCAATTGCCTTCATGGCCAAAGGATCGGTAAAGTCACAATGAACCGTTGAGGTATACGCCTCAATTGCATGAGTGAGCGCATCCATGCCAGTATAAGCAACAAGTTTCTGGGGCATGGTTGCAGGCAAATCGGGATCAACAATAGCGACATCGGGCGTGATGTTGAAATCCGCTAGAGGATACTTAATGCCCTTTTCGTAGTCGGTAATAACAGAAAATGCGGTTACTTCTGTAGCAGTACCCGACGTGGAAGAGATAGCGCAGAACTTTGCCTTCTGTCGTAAATCAGGGAAACTAAATGGCGTAATCAACTGTTCAAGCGTGCATTCGGGATACTCGTAGAAAACCCACATTGCCTTCGCAGCATCAATAGGAGATCCGCCGCCCATAGCGATAATCCAGTCAGGCTGAACCTCACGCATGGTAGCAGCACCCTTCATTACTGTTTCAACGGAAGGGTCAGGTTCAACGCCCTCGATTAAGGTAGTTTCGATACCTGCCTGCTTTAGATAATCAACAGCTCTGTCTACAAATCCACCACGCTTCATGGATCCGCCGCCCAAGACAAGCACTGCGCGCTCACCCTTGAAAGTTGCAAGATTTTCCAGAGCATTCTTGCCCCAATAAATGTCACGTGGAAGAGTGAACCTACCCATTTTTGGCCTCCTGCCAATCGATACTTTCTTTTCGCTATGCTTCAAGATTGCTTGTACCGTAACTGCAATTATCTGAAGCATTCTCGTAATAGCACGGCAGAATAAATCCAATTGTTTCAAACGTGTTAACAGGGAAAATAGGATGTTTTAACGGTGGAAAAATAGGAAACTGGTCTTATATAATTTTTCCAGAAATAGGACCAGTTAATGCTTCCCTTAGCTAGTATCTCAACCGCAATTAAGGAATCAGAAAGAAAGATAAGCACGAAAGTCACAATTTTATGAATAACGCGCCTTCTGATAATTGTTCAAGTCAAGAAAACAGGTTATTTACCTATGACATGAATCAACGAGGGAACACTCCTCGCTACCTATTTTTGTATCGACAAATTCGTGACGACATTCTGAATGGGCGCATTCATCCTGGCGAGAAACTTCCCTCAAAGCGACAACTAGCTAAGGCCCTTTCAGTAGGGGTTCTTACGGTAGAAAACGCCTATCACCAACTTCTGCTTGAAGGCTATATCGAATCCAAGCAACGCAGTGGCTACTTTGCCAACAATGTTGGAAGAGCGCTAGAGATAAACAAACCAGAATTAGACAGCGCAGCAGAAGAGCTCGAAGCAGAGAGCGAGACTTTTAATACCGATCTTCAGGCAAACCGCACTGTTGCCCATGAATTTCCTGTTGCTACGTGGTTTAAACTCCTTCGCAAAGTAATCGCTGAAAACCCGCCCGATCTTTTCGATACGGTACCCTACAACGGGCTTATCGAACTGCGCAAAGCAATTGCTACCTATTTACTTCGTGCGCGCGGTATGCACGTATCCCCTTCGCAAATCATCATTGGAGCAGGTACCGAATATCTATATAGTCGCCTGATTCAGCTGTTGGACCCTACCGCTACTTTCGTATTTGAAAATCCAGGTTATCAAAAGCTTTCACGCATTGCTGATAACTATCACGTTCCCTGGACCTACTGCAACGTAGATAAATCAGGCATGATGGTAAATCGTCTGCGCAAAACCAACGGCACGGTAGTGCACGTATCCCCTGCAAACAATTTTCCTGGAGGATTCACCATGTCTGCCCCGCGACGAAAAGAACTCCTTCACTGGGCAAATGAAGACGACAGCCGCTACATTATTGAAGATGACTACGACAGCGAACTTCGTTTCGAAGGCAATCCTCTACTGCCTCTATTCGCAAATGACACTCACGAAAAGGTAATTTATCTAAACACCTTCTCTAAAACGCTCATGCCTAGCTTGCGTATCAGCTATATGATTCTGCCGAAACACCTTATGAAATGCTATCAAGAAACCATGAGTTTTTATTCCTGCACGGTTTCAGGGTTCGAACAACGCGCACTGGCAAAGTTCATAGACGAAGGGTATTTCGAGCGCCATATCGCCCATTTGCGAAATCATTATCGCAAGCAACGCGAAGCAGTAATGAGCGCAATTCGTAATTCTGATCTTGCTAGCATAAGCCGCATTATCGAAAACAATGCGGGTACTCATTTCCTCTTAATACTGGAGACTTCCTACACCGCTCGCGAAATAAAACAAGCAGTCGCTCAACACGGTATTAATTTAGCCCTATTGAACGACTACTGCTTTAAGGATTATCCCGTAGCGAAGAAAACGCTTGTGGTAAATTATGCAAGCTTATCTGCTGATGAAGTCGAAGAAACTGTCAATAAGCTGGCAGCGGCGCTGGCGTGATAACCAGCGCTAACCAGCTATCAGCAGCACTTACCCCGCAAAGGCTTTCTTCCTTAAGCGAACTTATTACCCTGCTCGTTTGCCACGATGTTTACCATTCACGACGGCATCTATCATTATCTGTGATGTCTATATTCGCTGAGGTACCCGCTATTGCGGCGATCTGTCATTCGTGACGATACCTGACATTCACCATGATGTCTATTATTCGCCGTGGTGACGTGTTTTGTGATGACCCGAACCTTGCGCTGAATCAGCACCTTCTTGCGTAGCAAGGTTTCTCAGTTCTGCCATAGTCATAGTAGATGCTTCTTCAGCTGAAATATCCACACCTGCATCAGCCAGAGCACGCCAAACCTGATACTTACCCATGCCCATACCTGCCTCATGGGCTGCATTATGTTCTTCCGACGACGCGCGCGAACAATGCACACCTTGTCCGACTGTCGCAAAACAATTTTGACTTGTTTGCTCTAGATTAGAACATCGTTGTTCGTCATCACACATTACCGTAACCGCTACCGCAGATTCTGAATCCAGAAAGCCATCGGTTTCGAGTGAAGCGCTTAATTGCCGAAGTGCATCGTTATAAGACATGCCTGTTACTTTAGCTGCATCAAGCACTTTTTGACCATCTTGATTTAAGCCTTCAGCGCTTACTACACGATCAAAACAGTTAAGCCCTAATTCGATAGAAGGGTTTACATCAATTCCTACATACGCCGTTGGCGTGGTATATGCATACGCGCCTCCAACGCCAAGTGCTATAAGCACCGCACAAGCTGCTAGTGCAATTTTTGCTCGAATTGAAAATATAATGCCGAATTGCTTTTTGCTATGAGCATCGGCTCTAGCTTCAGCTCTTGCTTCGGTTTTAGCTTCAGTCTTGATTATGGGCACGTCTTTAGCTTTAGTTACAACCGTAGCATCGGCTATAACCGCGGCCTTAGCATCAACCGTATCTTTCGCTTCAGTATGCTGAATAACTTCTGCTCGTTTGGCTTCAATTGCCTGCAAGGTTTGCTTTTTAAGACGCTCGGGTGCCTTTATTTCATCGAAGACACTACTGAAGGCATCGCGCAATTGTTTGTCAGAATTATTCATCGCAACGCCTCCTGTAATTGTTTTTTACCCCGAGAAATCCATGAATACACAGTGCCCTCTGGTTCTCCAGTTATTTCGGAAATTTCTTTAGCAGTGTAGCCCTCATAAAGCGAAAGATACAATTCTGTTTTTGGAGGATCACCCAGCGAGTTAAGCGCATCAAGTATTTCTCTTAGTGCAGCGTTTGAGCTCTCGGCAACATCTGGCATTTCCCCACAACTATCTGAGTGATTTTCCAACGATTCATTCTTTGTTCGCTTCGCTTTTAAAACATCTTTACAAGCATTTATTGCTACGCGAATAAGCCATGCTTTTTTATGTTCCTCGCTGCGAAATTCACCATCATGTAGGGCATATTTCATAAAGGCATCTTGGAAAACATCTTCTGCTTCTGCTGGTGAAAGATACACAAGGCATGCACGCCACACCGTATCGCTGTAGACGCGCATTGCCATTTCTATGTCCGCTGAAGATCTCATTGCAGTTAAAGTTTATCTTCGTACTTTCTGTTACAAAGTTAATTTCGGCAGCTGTTTTGAATCTGCTTTTGTCTATTGACTAAAGTAATTTGTCAGCCTGTTTATCAGCGCTCACCAGCACCCATTGCTATAGTGACAATTTGCAGAGTGCTTATTACCAAAGTGATGAGCCTTTCCTTGATAGTGATTCGCGCCATTAAGATTACAATTGCGGTTGACGTGGTTATCGCAAATACCATCGCCGTTAGCATCAACATAGTGCGAACAGGTATCTGAACCTACTTTAGAACCAGCATTTTCATTGCCATTAACCTGGTCAATAGGAGTGTTTTGCATTACGCCCGAAATTGAACTGTTTTCAGCATTTGCTGCGTTTACTGCATGCGCAGGGGTAAGAGCGCATCCCGAAAGAACTGCCACGCAAAACAAAATCGCAGCACCTACCAGCATTGCAAGCATTACCTGATTTTTCTTTGCAGTCTTCATCGTAAGCCTCCTTCATATTCTTTGTGAATTTTCCTTTCACTTAGAACACGAATGGGAGGCTTATATCCTTGCAACATTTTTTAAATCGATAACAAGACGCCCTACGGCAGATTTAATCGTTTCACACCCTAAAACAATAAAGCCATTCAGGCTGCTGGAGAAGGAAAATAGGGGCAGTTTTAGAATCCACCCCCTATGTTGCTGACGATTTAATTGAGGATATTCTTCCCAGAGAAGCTATTCTCGAAGAATTTTGCGCTTCTTAAGGTCCTACACTATAGAGAAAAGACGAACGGGTTATCACGTGCGAACCGCCTGCGTGACAAGTGTCCACTTGTCACTGTCCACCTGTCACGCTAGTTGTCGCGCACGAGGCGCTTGAACAAAGCAATGAACAAAACCGCGCAAACGACAATCCATGCAAGCGTTACCGCTAGCGGAACCAACGCATCACTCGTAAACAAAGTACCTTGCATCATAAGTTCCACGAGAGAATTCATACCGCCCGTTGGAGAGTATTGAACAATTTCGGCGATTTCCCCACCATACGCGCCAAATACTGGAGCCAAGGTAATCAAAATTACTGGCACCGCATAAAGCCCTGCAGTCATTTGGTCACGTGCAGCAAGTCCCAAAACCAACGAAAGCAAGATGATAGGAAGTGCCCCTAAAACACCCAAGCCCAAATAAGGCATCAACAGTGAAGCGTCTGCAACATCAGCAATGAAGAAGCATACTGTTGCCACTACCAGCACCATAACCAGAGAAATTAACGCACGAGAAATAATAATCTGACCAGCACTCACATTAGCAAGCATAAGTGTGCGCAAAGTGTGCTTTTCCTTTTCTTCAGCAATGCCATATACCACCGCCATACTTACTACCATACCAATAGCCATGCAAAGCGCCGAAGAAAGCTCGAATTTCGCAAGAATCGCATCCACCGCTGGTCCTGCCGCATGAGGATCTGCGCCAACCGCAGCCACACCTACATCGCCCAACATATATCGGAATAAAGCCGTAAATCCAATGGGCATGAGCAAACACACCAACATGCTGGGGTTTTTAAACATATCGATGAAATCTTTTTGGCAGAGAGCCCCAATTTTTCTCATAGTTGCCTGCATTAGAACTCCCTCCCCGTTAGATCCAAGAATACTTCTTCTAAGTTAGGTTCATCCGAATGGATGGATAAACATTCGCCCGATTCCATCAATTCGCTTATTATCGCAGCACCTGCTGTATCTTTAGTAGTAGAAACAACCCCACGCGTTTTAGTATGAATAGTTACCTTATTTCGTGCGTGAGCTAACTTTAACTTATCGGGCGTATCACATGCCACAATATGACCTTCGTTCAAGATAGCTACTCGATCACATACACTATCTGCCTCCGACATATCGTGCGTGGTCAGAAACACCGTGGTGCCAGCCGCTTTCAGTTCGCCAAGCATGCGATGTACTTCCGCACGAGCCGCAGGATCAAGCCCACTGGTTGGCTCATCCAAAAACAGCAACTCAGGCGAATGAATAAGTGCCGCCAAGAGCGCCGCACGCTGCCGCATACCTTTCGAGCAGTTTTTGATCAGCGTTTTGCGATCGTTACTCAACGCCATACGTTCAAGCAACGCAGGAATACCCTTAGGCGATACTCCGCGAACGTTTGCATAAAACTTCAAGTTGTCTTCGATAGAAAGCCGTTCGTAAAGAGCACTCGTATCTGACAAGATGCCAATACGCTCGTAATCAGCATCACTGGCATTTTCTATCGGACGATGAAAAAGCTGTATTCGCCCACCATCTTTTTTAAGCTGGCGAGTTAAAAGCTTAATTGTGGTGGTTTTGCCCGCACCCGATGGCCCCAAAAAGCCAAATACTTCACCGCGCTGCACTGAAAAAGAAAGATTACTTAGTACTTGTTTATGCACCGCGCGAGGCCCTGAACCTATTTTGAAGGAAAGGTTTACCCCTTCCATAGCCATTACCGCACTCATTTTGCAACCTCTCATTTAACTCAACGAGCCCCTAGCTCTTAGTCCCAGATTTACGATCCTCTGAACGGTTTTCATCTTTTTTGCTGACAAGATAATCAACAATGGACACCGCGATATCGGCAATACCGCTGTCTTTAAGAATGCTCATCAAAAATTGCGAACCCATGAGGTACTCCTTCTGTCTAAAATGCGGCACTCTGATTGAGCCACATAACTAATAACCGTGTTTTGTTTTCACATCGCTTGCGACACCGACAGTTTTTCAGATAAGCCTGATCAAATACATAGTTTTGGTATGACAAGAGCACGTCATCCTACGAAAGGAGCACTGAAGAGCACGACAGGAGCATCGAGATCACTCGTGTACGCTTATTACACTTGGGTCCTGTGATACCATTTCGCTTGACACAAATTTCGGTCAGTAAAATACGAACGCAAGGACAACCGAATGACAGCAAATTCGCCCGACTACAATTCCATCGAAGCGCTTATCGAAGGCGAATCTGGTAAAAGCATCCATATAGAATGCGGTCGAGAAACCAGTCGAAGTGCGCTTGAAGCGGTACGCACTTTCTACGAGACAAAACGCTGTGCCTTTTACTTAGAATCCGACAAAGGCTTTGACCGCGATACGGTTCGTTCTTACTTAAAATTTTTTGCTCGTTTGGCAGGCGGCAACATAACCGCCAACGAAGCTCTGAATCATTTCGGGCTGGAAGAAAAAAGAAACACCTCGGTTTCAAAACTAACTCCCGAAGAACGCGCTTTAATGAATTTTGCACGCATGGCCCTATTTGAACCCGAAGTTGTATTTTGCGAACGGCCTTTACTGGAATTAGGACCCGATACGCGATCGCTTTTTCTTACCTGGATTGCAAGTGAAGCAGAAAAGGGCACTATCTTTATTACGGTAGGCGAACCTCTTCGCGAAGCGTTGCTTATGCCAGGCGACGCGTGGTGGGAAGAAGAAGGCCGCTTCTTCCCCGCACAAACAGTACAGGATGAAGCAGCTACTCAGGATGCAGTTACTTCAAGCAAAAAAGACGAATCAAACGCCACCAGCAACTCCGACCAAGAAACTGAAGACGAAGTTGTTTTTGCGGGTGACGAAGTTCGCGTTTGTAAGGTTCAGGCTAAATCGGGAACATCAACTCTCTTGTTTGATCCACGAGAAATTGACTTTATCGAAAGCGTAAACCGCCAAAACTATGTATCAGTTCGTGGAGAGCTCTATCAAACCCCGTCCACCTTAGACGAACTTGAACGAGAGCTTACTCGTTTTGGCTTCTTTAGATGTCACCGTTCCTACATTGTTAACGTACAACGCATTGCGAAAGTTGAACGTTTTACCCGTAACTCGTTCAATCTTACGCTTTCCGATGTTGCGCACACCTCAATTCCACTAGCAAAAGGTCGCGCCGAAGAAATGCGTGCAACACTAGGGATGAAGTAGCATGAAGATTCGTACCGCGTTCGCTATAGCTTTTCACGAAATTCGTACGCTTGCCGCTAACCCTTCTATGGCCGCTACTGCACTTGTGCTTATTTTCTTTGCGCTGCTTTTTACCGACCTCTTCCATTTCTTTGAATGGTTTTCTGCACCCTTTTTATGCCAGTTGGCTGTTTGCAGCATCGGCGGCATTGGAACCGTTTGTGTTTTAGCAGAAGAACGTGAACGTGGAGCAGAGCAAACCATGTTGCTGGCAGGAGCATCACGCGCAAGCATCACTTTCGGTAAAACGCTTGCCTGTATTGCTCTTAGTGAATTTGTTGCCCTCGTTTGCGCATTCGGCGTGTTGCGCGACATTGCGCTTGCGTGCGAAATCGCCCTATTTCTTCTGTTTACGATCTTGCCTGTTGCCTTTGTATCAGTAGCACTGGGCATGCGTCTAAACGATCAACAGCGCGCCTCTTCTTGGGGAGCCCCTATTCTCTTTATTGGCGTTATTACAGCGGCCTTGAAAACTGTATTAGCTATTTCGCCCTGGGCATTACCCACTGGCGCTGCGCCCGAGCTAATTGATCGCTTCGTATTTGGCAATATGGCACCTACCGTATCGCCCACGATTACGTGCGTGGTAGGGATTGTGTATTGCCTGTTAGCCTTAGGAGTGCTCATTCAAAGTGTACGAAAATCGGATTCTAACGGAAGCACCCTGTCCAACAAACAACTGAATCCGTCATCGAAATCTACATCTTCATGATAGTGGCCAAAATACCAGCGTTTAAATTTAACTGTTTCACGGACGTATTCGAAGTATTCGGTTAGCCGATCTATTTTATAAGTAGGGTTTAGTCTGCCCTGAATTAAGCTTGGCGCACAGTGGCTAATAATGTAATCAACTTGATTGTTGCATTGCGTAAGTACGTCGTTTGCCTGCCGTAATTCTTCATCACTAGGTAATTCTTCTGGCCACCACGAAAGACCAGGCAAGCGCCATTCCTTATCATGAGAAGCTGCGCCGCCAAAGGTAAAAAACGTAGCGCCTTCAAGTGAAAACATATTCCCACGCATAAGATGAACGATCTTTTCAGAAATACGATGAATGCGACCATCATGCCATTCTTCGACAGGATAAGTATTCAACAGTTCAAAATTCTCGTGATTGCCATCTACAAACAACGTGGTCCATGGTTTTTCATCAAGCCATTTCCGCCAATAGCGCTCTTCAGGTTTGTTGTCCCATACCAAACCGAAATCGCCGCAAACAATGACATAATCATCTTCGTTGATGCTCAAGCCTGCACTTCGTAGCTCTTTCGAAGATAGTTTATGAATGTCGACGCCACCATGTATGTCGCCTGTTACATAAATCATTTCTACAACTATTCAGCTCTTTTTTATCCTAGTTTCACTTTCTTAGGACGGCCAGCTTTTGGCTGTTCTTCAAGGCGAGCCTCAATGGAACTGCGCATTACCATGCGGCGTGTTCCGTCTTTCCATGAGGTCAATTTACCGCTTTCACACATCTGAGCCACGCGCGCTGAACTTACTCCCAATATACGCGCCGCTTCTGCTGCCGTCACCGCATCAGCACGCGACAAATCGCAATTAACCGACACCGCTATTATTCGACCACCGTGCTTTGGATTGTTCCCAAGGCACCCACCTGCAGTAATCCTCTCGTGGGCAAGATCATCCATAACGGTTTCATAAAGCCAGTCGCTTGCTGATTCAACCGCATCCTTTAAATCGGGCCCAAAAGTCCCGCCTTCCATATCGCACGGAACTGCCACAAATAGCCCAGTATCACTTTTATAAAACTCAAACTCGCGAATATAAATCATCGCTACACCTCTTTGCGCTATCGCAGTCCCGCCTGCCGCATAATTCTTAATGCTATTTCATCCTCAATTTCACGATGACGCTTTACTAGAACAGTCACTTGCCCATTGGTAAATTTTTCATGCCGCGTACCGCCGACTGACCAAAAGCCATTCTGAACAAGTATTTTCACTAATTCGCGTCTCTTGGTCACAGATTCTCCTAAATATTAGTAAATGCTAATATTTATTTCAAACAATCCAACTAAGAAATGGACTCTCATGACTTTACGCGACGAAATACTTTCTTTTGAAGCTTTCAACGAGCAGGAAGAAAAGGACAAACAAATACTACTGGGCGCTTTAGAAAACGACACCGATTGTTTCAATCGCAGCGTCCAAGCTCATTTCACCTGTTCAGCATGGGCGGTTGATAAGGAGCGAGAAAACACCGTTATGGTATTCCATAACATTTATAAATCATGGAGTTGGATTGGCGGACATGCCGATGGCTGTGAAGACTTACAAGCAGTTGCGCTTCGCGAACTGCAAGAAGAGACAGGCATTGCACAT
>OCQB01001769.1_pt1 | contig 16098 bp, 10 predicted proteins | sample 1538631 | NCBI WGS metagenome assembly OCQB01 (sample SAMN04571713, study PRJEB22368) | human gut metagenome | biome: human gut; material: stool | host: Homo sapiens | place: Luxembourg | collected 2012-10-19
GCAAAAGCAAATTAAGTCATCGTATAAGATGCAGCAGTTCCAGCCACGAATGCGTGAAATTCAGGAGCGCTATGCTGGTGATCAGCAGCGTCAAGCTGAAGAACTGCAAAAGGTATATGCAGAAATTGGTTTTAATCCAATTACCGGTTGCCTTCCTTTATTGATTCAGATGCCTATCTTTGTTGCTCTGTTCCAGGTTCTCCAGGAGATGGGTGGCCGTACGGAAGGTATGACTTATTCCTTCTATAACATTCTTCCTTCTCTTATTAATTCTCCAGGTACCGTATTTAGCCAGGGATTTATGGAGTTCCTTCCTTATGGTATTTTGCTGCTTCTGTTTGCGTTCTGTACCTTCCTTCCTTCAGTTCTTCAGCAGCGCGGAACTAATAACCCCCAGAAGAATCAGATGCTGATCATGATGGGTATTATGTCTCTGTTTATGTTATGGCTTGGTTGGACTTCTCCTACGGGCGTATTGCTATTCTGGGCTACCTCTTCAGTATTTGGTGTTTTACAGCAAGTTATTTCTACGCGAATCTTTAAGCGTCAGGATGAATTGGTTGAAGCTGCCGATGAAACTCCAAAACCAGTTGAGGTTGATGTTGTTCGTAAGACTAAGAAAAAGCGTCCTACTAAGAAAAGCAAGTAATTTTATTTACAAATAGCGTTTTTCGCTACAGTAATAATAGTTAGTACTGCGTTTCTTATTAACTACATTGATATATTTCGTTGGCTCCTCCCCTTCCTTTGTGAAGGGGAGATTTGAATGTAAGGGGTTTTTATGTCAGAAGAAGAAATTGTTGATGAAATTGAATTAGATGATCAATTTGAAGATGATGATCAATATGAAAGCGAAGAAGACGTTCATACTTATACCGACGAAGAGATAGATCAAATTGCGGACACTGCAATTGCTGCTATCAAAGATATTATTAAGTACTTTAATGTTGGAGAAGTTACTATCGACGAATATGAAGGTGACGAAGGAGAACTTATTCTTGATATCACAGGTGATGATTTAGCGGTTCTTATCGGTCGTCATGGTCGTACACTTGATGCTTTACAATTCCTTGTCTCTTCAATAACTTCACGTACTATTGGTCATCGTTATCCTATTGTCATTGATGTTGAAGGTTACAAAGGTCGTCAGCGTCAAAAGATTGAAGATATTGCTCGCAATGCAGCCGATAGAGCTTTTAATCAGGATCGTAGCGTTAAATTACGCCCAATGACGCCTTATGAACGTCGCCTTGTTCACATTGCTTTAAGAGATGATAATCGTGTAGAAACAGTTTCAGAGGGCGAAGGACGCGCTCGTCGTGTTGTGGTAATTCCTCGATAGTGTTTCACGTGAAACAATTCTATGATGTCTTATGAATACTAATACGGTTACACCTTCGATCGAGCAGCGTAAGCTGCTCGATTTGCATTTACAGCTCGTAATTAAAGAAAATAAAATAACTAACTTAACAAGAATTATCGATTGGGATAGTGCCCAGATTCTTCATATTGAAGATTCATTAGTTGGATTACCTGAAATCATCTCCGCTCCATCAGGAAAGTATCTTGATATGGGAACTGGTGCTGGATTTCCTGGTATTCCTATTGCCATAATGACTAAGCGTGAGACAGTCCTTGCCGATTCGGTAGGTAAAAAAACTAAAGCGCTTGATAGGATTATCGATACATTAGATATTGCATCGCATGTATCTACCTATAATGGACGCATCGAAGAACTTTCTTTAATCTCCCCTGAATCGTTTAGTGTAATTTCTGCACGTGCTCTCTCTTCGCTTGCATCACTTCTTGAATTATCCTCACCTCTATTACAGAAAAATGGCTATTTAGTTTGCTATAAATCACAAGATATTGATGATGAGTTAAAGCATGCAAAGTCCGTTGCTGATAAATTAGGGTTTGAATATATGTCTCGACGCGATACGTTACTTAGTGATGGTGTTACTGAGCGATCTATTATTGTGTTTAAAAAGATCCATGAACCTTTGGTTACCTTACCTCGTCGCGTAGGAATAGCTCAGAAGAAACCTTATTAATGTTTTTTTAAACACCTAATACGTATTTAGTGAAGATACTGGTATTCCTTATTCCGTATAGTGGTGGTAGTATTCTTTAGGTGAAATTACTGACCCACTTTATTCTTCGTTATTAGTGTTCAAGAGATGTTTCACATGAAACATCTCTTTTTATTTTTTGAAAGATAATTGCTTGTTTTGGAATTTGTTACCTGTGATGAGAGATCTTAAGCGTTGTTATCTGTTTTATTTCAAAAGAGCTTAAGAATCGCCTAAGGCTTTAAAAAGTACTTAAATTTTTAACTAAAAGAGACGAGTGATGTTTCACGTGAAACACATCAGATATAATGAACCTAATATCGAGGAAAGGATCATTTGTGGGACTATTTAGTAGCCGAAAAAAAAATAAAAACGCAACAACGGCTCCTATGACAGAAACAAAATCTCAAGAGCTACCTGAGGAAGAACAACCTACAAAATTTGATGCAATTAATGAGCAAGCTCAAGTAATTGAACGAGAAATAGATAGTTCTTCTGTAACTCCTTCAAATACTTCAGTTGAAGAGGTTTCTCATGAAGTTATTAGTAGATCTAAAGAAGTTTTAGATTCTAATAAACAAACAACAGGAGCAGAGGAAAACGAAGAGGTTGTAACGGCTCATTATGTTCCTTTCTCGCAGAAACCTCCTGTAACCCACAGTATTGGTCAAACAAAGATTCTTGCAATCATTAACCAAAAAGGTGGTGTAGGTAAATCAACCACCGCGGTTAATTTAGCTGCAGCATTAGGCGCGCTGAATAAAGAAGTTCTTTTAGTTGACTTAGATCCTCAAGGTAATGCCACGAGTGGTTATGGTATTGATAAACGTGAACTCGATGGCTGTGTTTATGATGCTTTGCTAGGGGAAACTCCCGTTGAGGATGTTATTCTTGCGCGTGTAGGAAAAGGTGTAGACGTCTTACCTTCAACAATTAATTTAGCAGGAGCTGAAGTTGAATTAGTAAATGAGATGGCTCGTGAAAACCGCTTAAAGAGTGCTTTAGGTTGTTTAAGGGGACGATACGACTACATTCTCATTGATTGCCCCCCTTCTCTTGGTCTACTTACTATTAATGCTTTAGTAGCAGCAGATAAACTCCTTGTTCCTATTCAATGTGAGTTCTACGCCCTTGAAGGTGTGACAAAACTTCTCGATTCAATGAATCGTGTCAAAAAGATGCTAAATCCTAGTTTAGATATCTACGGAATCGTTATGACTATGTATGATTCTCGTACTAATTTATCTAATCAGGTAGTTAATGAAGTGCGATCATTCTTCGGTAAAACGGTGTTCGATACAATGATCCCTCGAACTGTTAAACTTTCTGAAGCTCCAAGTTATGGACAACCAATAATTGAATATGCTCCAGATAATAAAGGAACCGAAGCTTACAATAATCTTGCCCGAGAGGTGATAGCCCGTGGCTAAACAAAAAAGTGGATTAGGACGTGGATTAAACGCGTTATTTGATGATAGTTCATTAAATCCAATCCAAACTAATCACGCAAATACTTCTGTATCAAAATCAGAAGAGATTAATTCTGAGGTAGAGAAGAAGAAACAATCTAGTCTTCAAAAAGAAGCAAACACTGATGTTTCACGTGAAACATCAAAAACAGTTTCTTCTAATGCGTCATCTTCAAAAGTATCTTCCGATATTTATATTTCTGAAGATGCCCTTGAGAATGCAAAAGTTGTTTCTCGAGAAGCACGTCCAAAAACAGCTACTCAAGAGTCTGCTCGTCAGGAACGTAAACCAAAGTCCTTTTTCCAGCATAAAAGCTCACAAGCTGTTAATAACTCTACGCAAAGAGTCTCTGCTTCACAAATCGCAGACAACCGTTTGCAAGGGACTAAAGCGTCGGTATCGTCTGCAAGTAATCGTGTAGTAAAAGATCAGCCATCTGCTAAGCAGGTACCTGCAGCAAAGCCTGCGCCTATAGATACTAAACCTAAAGATGAAAAAGGTGCGACTGGTGTTGTGCCACTAGAAAAGGTACAGCCTAACCCAGATCAGCCACGCACTAATTTCAAGCCTGAAGAAATTGAAGAATTAGCTAATTCGATTAAAAAAGAAGGTCTTCTTCAGCCGATCTTAGTAAGAAAAGTTGGAGATTATTATCAGATCATTGCTGGTGAACGTCGTTGGCAAGCTTGCAAGAGTCTTTCCATGAAAGAGATTCCAGTACGTTTCTGGGCTGCTGATAACGATAAAGCTTTAGAGCTTGCACTTATTGAGAATATCCAGCGTAGTGATTTGAATCCTATAGAAGAAGCGTATGGTTATAAGCGCCTTATGGAACGTAAGGGTATGACCCAGTCTGAAGTTGCGCAGACAGTGTCTAAGGGTCGTTCAACTATCGCTAATGCCCTTCGTTTGCTTGATCTTCCTGAAGAAGCTCAGCAGCTACTTTTTGAAGAAAAAATTACCGCAGGACATGCTCGTGCAATTTTATCTATTCCTGATGCTGAAGGTCGTAAAACTCTTACTAATAAATTAATTAATGAGAAATTAAGCGTTCGTGAAACGGAACAAATTGCTCGTTTGTTATCTGGTAGAGCTCAAGCTCAAGAAAAAGGATCCAGTAAACGAATTCCAGCTCCTGCAAGTTTCAAAAAAGCTGCACGTGGCTTAACTCGTTTCCTCTCAGTTCCGGTAAAAGTTAAAACTGTCCAAGGAAAAAATAAGATTGAAATTCAATTTAAAGACGAAGAGGAACTTGAGCGAATTTTAAGACTCATTGCAGAAAATTCGGCTGTAAAAGACTCTCAGAAGGCCGATAGTTAAAATACCGAACCCATACTTGAGAAAGATTGAGATCGGGGCTTACAGAGCGTTCTGTGGCCCCGATTTTTTTATCTTGTTTTTAAGTTGACCACAAGCGCCATCAATATCTGATCCTCTTGAATTTCTGATAGTGCATTCTTTTCCAGCTTCTTGTAAAGCATGAACCCAGTGCTTTTGAGTTTGTTTTGAGCTTGGAGTAAAAGAGCTGCCTTCAATTTGGTTGATCGGAATCAAATTGATGTGACAGAGAATACCTTGGCAAAATGAAATAAGCGCGGCGAGGTCTTCTTGAGTATCATTTACTGAGTCAATTAAAAGATACTCAAAACTAACTCGTCGTCCCGTAGAGGAGATGTAGTTAAGTAAGCTATCTTTTAATGCGGTAAGTGGCATATTTGTGCATCGAGGCATTAGCATGTTGCGTTTGTGTTGAATAGCGGAATGAAGAGAAATAGCTAAAGTAAATTGTTCAGGTTCATTAGATAGTTTATCTATGCCAGGGAGTACGCCACAGCTGGAAATAGTAATATGGCGCGCGCCAATTTCTAGCCCGTCTTTGCTATTTGCGAAACGAAGCGCATCTAAAACTGCGTCGTAATTATGAAAAGGTTCCCCCTGTCCCATAGAAACAAGATTGGAGACACGACATTGAAAGTCTTCTTGGACAGCAAGAATTTGAGCAATCATTTCGCCTGAAGATAAATTTCTCGAAAGACCTTCTTCGCCAGTCGCACAAAACGCACACTGCATAGCGCATCCTGCTTGGGTAGAAAAACATACAGTAAGGTGTTTAGGTTCGCTACGTTTATCTTTTTTAGTCAAAGAAGGGATACCTACCGCTTCAACTTGAACACCGTCAGCACATTCAAATACATATTTTCTTGTGCCATCAAAAGATTCTTGTTTATCAACTGTCTTTAATGGAATAAGAGGATATATTTCTTGTAATTGTGTACGAAGTGAAGCAGGTAGATTTGTCATCTGGTCATAAGAATGAACATTATCTCGATAAAGCCAAGTAATTAACTGTTTAGCACGAAAACGTGGTTGTTTGAGTTCAGAAAGTAAATTCTGAATTTCTGAAATATTGTATGTATAAATTGAAGTAACCATACGGGTATTATAAGCAACCAGAAAAAAGAAATGTTGGTAAGTCTTTTAGATATGGCTAGTAAGTTTTAGGTATAGGTAGGTACTTTGATATACTCACGAAAGACCATTAGGAATATCAAACGCTGCCGTGATTAATATCAATACAGGTTGTAATGAAAGAGAGTAGTATGTCTTCTCAACGTGAGCCTAATTCAATAAAAATTGCTTTATTAGCGGGAGGAAAAAGTGGTGAACGTGAAGTGTCCTTGTCTTCCGGTAGAAGCGTTGAACAAGCATTAAAAAAAGTAGGGTTTATCGTAGAAACACTTGATCCTGCAAATAAAAATGATTTACGTACTTTAGTAGCAGAATCCTTTGATGTGGCATTCCTTGCATTACATGGAAAAGGAGGAGAAGACGGAACTATTCAAGGCTTTTTAGAAACACTTGAAATTCCCTATACAGGATCTGGCGTGTGGGCAAGTGCTACAGCAGTAAATAAAATCATCTCAAAACATTTTTACCGAGAGGCCGGAATTCCTACTCCTCAATCAATGAAATTAGAGTCCTCGGATATTTCTGCAGAAACAATAATTGCAACTGTAGGCATTCCGTGTGTTGTTAAGGCAGCAACTGAAGGAAGCGCTTTGGGTGTGTATATATGCAATAGCACTAAAGAGGTATCCCAGGCTGTTCAGAAAGTATTTACGGTAGATAAGTCAGCTTTTGTGGAATCTTTCGTTTCTGGAACCGAATTTACGGTAGGTGTATTAGGAGAAAAAGACCCTGTAGCTCTTCCTGTGATAAAGATTATCCCGGTAAATGAATTCTATGATTACGAATCAAAATATGCTGAAGGTGGTTCGCAACATATTTGTCCTGCACCTCTGAATGAAGAAGAAACAAAACAAGCACAAGAGCTAGCGTTAAAAGCTCATAAAGTACTTGGATGTGAAGGAGTATCTAGAACAGACTTAATCCAAGATAAAGACGGAAAGTTCTGGGTACTTGAAACTAATACCCTACCAGGGATGACTTCTACTTCATTACTTCCTGATGCTGCCCGAGTTAAGGGAATTTCCTTTGAAGAGCTTTGTAAGCAAATGGTGTTTGAGGCTTTGGAAAAGTAAAGTTTTTAACCTTTATAAAAGCAAAGCGCTCTTTAAAATAGCCCGCAAGAGTGGAGCCCAAACACTATAAGAGCAACAAGTGCTAAAAGAAACGCCCAAGCACTAATAGTACAGCCGATGTTACCCTTACGAGCTTGTTCAACAAGAGCTTCAGTACCGGTTCGTTCGGTTTTAACCCAAGCGGTTCCCTTTTCTTTTTTTGGGAGTGCTACACGGTCAGTAGGAAGCCAGTTACCATGAGAACTTATAATAGTTTGGAGTGAATCTGGTCCAAGGGTAACTTTTGGACGAACACCTTTGCTAATCTGTTTTCTAATACCTTCAACAAAAACGGAAAAATCAGACTCGTATTTCGGATCGTAGGAAATAATAACCACTTCACCCCAATATAAGCCAGGAGATGGTTCTTCAGAGAAAGCAACCAGGGCCAAAATAGCAATAGTTGTCCAGCCTTTAGCTTTGCAAAGATCAACTTGCGATGCAGTTTTAGGTTCTAGGTATCCCATTTTTTTGCCGAAAGGATTAACAATCCAGGCTTTATCGGAATCAGGAGTAACTTCATGATCAATAGTAAACGTGTCACCAACAATGTTGTCTGCTCCTAGGAAAGCTGCAGCTGCTTCTTTGTCGACTGTATCAAATCGTGCGTATGTTGCGAAGTAGCCTATTTTTGTCATGATTTCTCCTACAACTAAAGGGTTATGGTTTGGTATCGAATTTTATAAATGATAGTCTTACTGCTATGGAAAAACAAAGCACACATAAGTTAAGTAACCTAGATACGTATATTCTAGAGAATACACCACAACGAACTCGGGATCGATATCACGGGTTGGCAGAGTATGCACAAACCCATGATTTCGGTGTATTAGATGAAGATGTGGTAGTAATCGATACGGAAACAACAGGGTTTTCGTTTAATCATGATGAGTTAATTCAGATTGCTGCTGCAAGAATGGCTCACGGAAAAATTGTTGAATGGTATATAACATTTGTTAACCCAGGAAAACAAATTCCTGAAGACGTTGCTCACCTTACAAATATCAGTGATAGTGATGTAGCAGATGCTCCAAACCCTGATGAAGCACTGCGCGGTCTAGTGGAATTTGTGGGCGATTCAGATCTTGTTGCACATAATGCGAATTTTGACCGTACGTTTGTTACAAAGCGTGAGGCTGGAGAATCACTTAAACAAAATCGTTGGATAGATTCTCTCGATCTGGCGCGTATTGCCCTTCCTCGCTTTACTTCACATCGTCTTTTAGATTTAGTGCGTGCTTTTGGAGGACCTGATTCTACGCATCGCGCAGACGATGATGTTGCAGCAACCTGTTTGGTATATCGAATTCTGCTTGCAGCGGTTGCAACGCTGCCTCAGCCTCTTATTTGCGCCATAGGGGACATGAATGAAGTTGAAGAATGGAATACCGCGTATGTATTTCGTCAGCTTGCTGACCCTCAGGTATGGGAAGAACTTAAAGGCAAGGCTTATAAACTAAGGTTGCATCGTAAGGAATCGCTTACTAAAAATTTAGCTCCTATGAGGCCTGATGCAAATAGTCCCGCAAGTGGAATTTGCTCAGAGGTGAACTATGGAATTTCTGCAGCAGAAAGCAGGGGTCACACCAGGGTCGCCGAAGGCACCGAAGGTACTGAAAGCGTTGAAGCAACTGAAGCCATTGAAGGCACCGAAAGCGCTGCAGAAGAAATAGCCCCTCGTGTGCTTTCTTTTGTAGATAAAAAAGTAATTTCAGACGCATTTTCGCCAGAAGGTTTGCTTGGTTCTTTATATAAAGACTACGAAACACGCGACGAGCAGAAATGGCTCTTGCTGTACATGAAGCATTGTCGCAGTCGCGCAACTTAGCTGTTGAAGCAGGAACCGGTGTAGGTAAGTCCATGGCTTATCTTATTCCGCTTGCTTATGCAGCGAAAGAAAACGGTATTACCGTCGGGGTAGCTACAAAAACTAATGCCCTGTTAGACCAACTAGTACACAAAGAGTTACCTCTTTTGCATAAGGCATTAGGAATAACGTATGCTCCGTTAAAAGGGTTTAGTCACTACCCGTGTTTACGAAAAATTGAAACACTAGTGAATCGTGGACCAAAAACCATACTGTATAAAAAACAGTCTATCAATCAAACACCTTCACTAGCTGCCCTTTTGTCGTTTATTGAGCAGAGCGACTACGATGATATGGACGCGCTCAAAATAGATTACCGCGCTATACCGCGCAAGCGAATAACAACTAGCAGCGCAGAATGTCTGCGCAGAAAATGTCCATTTTTTGGTCGTTCTTGTTTTGTGCATGGAGCACGTGAACAGGCACAACGCTGTGATGTGGTGGTTACTAACCACAGCTTGTTATTCTGGGATGTCCGTTTTGAAGGAGGACTCTTACCTTCTATTCGCTATTGGGTTGTTGATGAGGCTCATGGTGCGGAAGCAGAAGCAAGACGAGCATTTTCTTTATCAGTATCTAGTAATGAGATTCAGGCGCTAATACAAAAAGTAACAAGCGATTCGGCCACAACGAATGTGCTTACCCGAATAAAGCGAAGTGCTCAAGCTCCAGAAGAAGGGCAAGCGCTCTATGATGCCCTAATAGATAAAGCTCAAACAGCAGCAGGTGCCTTTGCAATTTCGGCAGAAGAGTTCTGCTTAAGCGCAAAAGACCTGTTGGTGTTCGACGAGAAATCTCGTTCAAGGGGATACGAATGCTTCGACTTATGGCTAAATACTGAAATTCGCCAGAGCGAAACATTCCAAGGAGTACGAGGTTGCGCAAGAAGCCTGTATGACACGCTAGAGAAGCTTATTAAAGCAACACGGGATATTGTTGCTTATGCTGAACAAATAGAAGACACTTCTAGTGCGCAACGCGAATTAGCTTTAGTGGCTTTGGAACTGCGCGAATTATACGATGCGCTCGAAATAATGTTCTTCCATGAAAGCGACAACCAAGTATATTCAGTTCATCTAAACAGAACAAAGGGTATCTTGGAGGAGGTTTTCAGTGTTCAGCCGCTTGATATTGGAAAATCACTAAACGAATCACTCTACGCTGAAACGAGAAGCGTAATTTATACGTCTGCTACCCTATCTATTGACGGTCAATTCGAAGCATTTAATAGAGCGATAGGGTTTAATGAGTCAGAAGAGTCACAGGCCGATACACTCCAAGTGGAATCGAGCTTTGATTTTGATACTAATATGCATGTGTATGTGCCCACTGATATTCCAGAACCTCAAGAACCTGGATATCTTGAAGCTTTGGAATCATTTTTGATTAAATTGCACCGTGCTCAGCAAGGCTCTCTGCTCACTCTATTCACTAATAGACGTGAAATGGAGCATTGCTTTGAGGCGGTTCGTCCTGCGTTAAAAGAAGACAATTTAAGGTTAGTATGCCAAAAGTGGGGCGTATCCGTTAAAGGATTAAAAGACGATTTCTTAAAAGATGAACATTTAAGCTTATTTGCATTGAAGAGCTTCTGGGAAGGTTTTGATGCGCCTGGTTCAACCTTGAAAGGGGTAATTATCCCGAAATTACCTTTTGGTTTACCAACAGATCCTTTATCTTGTGAGCGCCAACAGCGTGACGATCGCGCATGGGCCCATTATTCTCTTCCTGCAGCGGTAATTGAGATAAAGCAGGCGGTAGGAAGACTGATTCGGACTTCAACAGATAAAGGTATAGTTGTTTTGGCTGATAAGCGTCTTATTACCAAATACTACGGAAAGAAATTTTTAAATTCTCTTCCAAGTCATACTATTTCATATCTTACATGCGACGAAATAGCAGAAGATGTTTTCTTGCATCATGCTACAAACAGGTGCAATTCATCAAACGAAGAGTAACGATGAAGCGAAGGTGCGTTTGTGGTTAAAAACAAGAAGACAAAAAAAGTTGAACCTTTAAGAGGACTAGGTCAAAAGGAACGAAAGTTTCTTCATTTAAAGGAATTTTCTCAAGGAAAGCCTAATGAGCTTTCTTTAAATGTGTTAGAGCAAAAAGTTGCCGACCTAGATGAGCCCCCTCGTAGATTCAGATTTTGGCAGAAAAGAACAAAGAGCCAGACAGACGCTTCGCCTCTACCTTCTTCGCTTCCAGAAAACGGTAGTGCTTCGGTAAATCAAGCAGAAAGCGTAAAAAAAACTAGCCGTAAGACAAAAGGTTTTAAGCACACTGTAAAAGAGTCCAAACACTCCTCAGAGCATTCCAAATCGAATTCAACATTTCTCGGGATGGATTCTCAAGCCGAAATCGCCCAACGTCAAAGACGTCGTAAGCGATATCGTCAGGTAAGCATTGCAATAGTTGCAACATTATGTATCTGTGCTGCTGCCGTAGGCGGTTCGTGGCTGTATCAAGAACAAGTTAGATTAAGCACCAGTGTTGGTGTTCTTCACGAAGCATGCGACACTATTGAAAAAAGCGACGAAATTACCGTTGCTATAGATACTTTTTTCCAGTCCCCTTTTGATGACAATACTGTTTCAACAGCAACTTCGTTGATTGATTCGATACCGAGTGTTCGGGAAGATCTTAGTACAGCACGTGGTTATGCAGAAAAAGCCCGTAACGAACTAGAAGCTTCCCAGCGCGACAAAGAAGCGGCGGATCATGTACTTGCAACTATTGTTTCGCGTGAAACAATGCTCGATTTTGCAGAACAACGCCTCAATGACGACATAGCAGCTAAGCAAGCTCTCGATTTAGTAGAACAAGCCCAAAACGCCATAAATGAAGGAAATGCTTTACTGGCTCAATCAGCGCAAGTTATTGCAAATACCAATGAAGAAACAGTTGCTCAATCCACGGAGTACACCACTTCAGCAAAAGGTAAATTTGAAGAAGCAAAAACACTAATAGAACAAGCTCAAGACTGCTATTCTTCAGCAGATTTTACGGGACTATTGAATTATGTAACCAAGAAAAGCGAAGCAGCAGGAGAAGCGCTAGCCTCTAACGCGGCTATTTTGATTCAAGACAGGGCGACCGCTGAAGCACACAATGATGCCTATAACGCAGCAGATACTGAAGCTAGTACGTTGGCGGAATCTCTCCCAAGCGATTTAACTGAAATAGTGGTTAATGCATATGTTTCTTCCCAAGAAGCGCTCACTCAAGACTATGAAAAGGCACGGTCTGACGCGGCTACTCACGATGCGTTTTTGCGTGAGTACCTAGGAACCAATAGGTAGTATCAAGTGCTGTGTGTAGTGAAATTATGAAGAAAACGAGAACAGGTTCAACTGAGAGCGTCAGATATGTATTGAAAAGTAAATGGAGTATAGAAATGACGTATACTTATAGGGTCTGTATACATATTGAACTTCGCGCAATAGATGCGCAACACATATAACTAAAGGGGCTTCCATGGCTGAAATAATGGATGACATTGTTCATCTGTCTCAAGAGATTGGTCCTCATCCAGCAGGAACTGAAGAAGAACAACAGGCAGCACTGTATTTGGCGGAGGAAATCCAAAAAGAATCTGGTTTTACTTCTGTTATCGAAGATTTCCAATGTGTAACTAATTACTTAATTCCTACATTTGTATGCTTTGGATTAGCTTTGGTTGCGGTTATTGTTTCAATCGTGTTGCCAATAGCGGTAATTCCTTGCTTCATTGCTGTTGTATTAGCGGCAGTATTGTTTGGTTTAGAAGTATTTAAGAAGCCTGTTCTATCTCGTTTTTTGCGTACGGGAGCTAGTCAAAACGTAGTAGCCAAATATCAGCCAACGCCAATGGGTGGAGTTGCTCGTAGGCGCAAAATAATTTTGGTAGCAAATTACGACACAGGCAAAGTTTTAAAAGAGGAAGAATTGCCCATAGCAGGCATTCTCCCGCTACTAAATAAAGCATCTATCATTGCTCTTGCTGTTGCAGTGCTCGTTTTATTTTTACGTATGACATTTTTTGCAACTGATACTGGTGCAATATCTTCCATTTTGGTAATGCTTCTTGTGATTTGCGCTGTTCTATTTGTTATTCCTCTTGCTCGTGCAGTACTGCACTTGGTGGCACCTTATAGCCAGTCTGCAAACAACAACGCTGCGGGCGTTGCGGTTTTAATGGATGTTGCCCGTCAGGTGGGTACTGGCTTAGTAAGCAACGAAGAAGTGCTTGAGCGCGCTAAGCAAGAAGGAAATTATGTTCATGGTGAATCTGCCGCACGTGCGGCAGGAGTTGTTCCAGAGGGAGCTTCACTTGAATATGATTCAAACCTTAGCCCACAAGAATCCCTTGCTGCTGCAAAGGCAGCAATTGCGGCACTTACAGGAAAGCCAGTAGCAGATAAGGTTCCAGTTACTGATATTTCTTCTCGCCTTGTTAAAGGCGGCGGTTTGGAGCCTGTTGATGAAGAGGCTGTTTCAAGCGTCCATTTTGAAGTAAGCGAAACTCCTCAAATTTCTCCAAATAAGCAAAGACGTTTCCGCACCATGGTTTCCATGGATAATGAAGCTGAAGCAGGAGAAGTCGCATCAGCAACGCCTCGTTCACGAGTAGAAGATCAGGTTCAAGAAGAGCATATTCAATCTGAAGCTCAAGGTGTTGAAGAAGAACAAAATGCTGCTCAGCTAGATTCCTACTCAGAAGCAGTATCCTTTGAGCGTCCTGCTCCAATGGCTATGGTGGATAATGCTGCTGCAATGCCAAGTGCTTCGGTGGATAAAACACCTGCATGGGCAAAAGCAGCTCAAGCAAAAGCACGAAAAAACAAGCCAGAAGAAAGCCAACCACGCAAGGTTTCTCGTTCTCGTTATGCGGATACCGTGGCAGCACATTTGATGGAAAATCAAACTGCTCACCAAGTTAATACAGGAATGCAAGCATCACGGATTCAAACAGATTCTTCTGCTAACGTATCTGATTCAGAGAGTGAAAACCCTGAATTGGCTTCACGTCTTGCGGCGCTTAGATCTGAAATTGAATCAGCTGAAGCTCCTCATATTACCGATTCCACTCAAGCAGTTCTGGATAATATGGAAATTCCCGCTGACCCAGTGGAAGCTGTTTCTGGGGCAACCAAATCTGAAGATACTCAGGTTCAAAATACGCAACTTCAGAATGCTGCGCGTCAAGAAGATCAACAGGAAAAATCATCGAGCAGAAGTTTTTCTCAATCGGTGCGTAAAAGCGAAACGGGGGCTCGTGCTTTTGCCTCACGCTTGAAATCGGTTACTTCGCGTACTCACGTTGATGACGATCAGCCTACACAGGCAACCACTCAAAATACATCGGTGTCTATTGAAGGATCCGAGGAAGAAGAAATATCTGATAACCTACAGCCAGAAGCAGCAACTAAGAAAGCAGCAGTGGCGTCTCCAGGTGAAACCGCAGCTATTTCTCCTATTGATGTGTCTCAATTCATGAACAAAGAGCAGTTTGATGAAACTGATCTTGTTGAAGATGATGCTTTCGATAACAGCGATATTTATGGCGATGTTGACAAGTATGTGCCACAACCCATCAGTCGTGGCACGCTTGATGTGGATCGTAGTGCACCTGATGCTGAAGAAACGCAGAAAGTTTCTTCAGAACAAATCCAGGAAGCTATTCAAGAGGCTAGCGCTCATGAGCCAATAATTGAACCTCGAGCACAGGAAGAATCGGTAGAAGTTGCTTCCCCAATTATGGGTATGGAAACAATGATCCCCCAGGTTCCTTCAGCAGAAGAAGTTGAGAGCCAGCAACAAGCAAAACGTCAAGTAATTGTTCTGCCCGATGTGGTAGCTCCCCAAGCAACTTCTGGCGAAGCTGCTAAACAGCGTGCTCCTATGGCAGAATCAAATGAAAGCACAAAAGCGGGTTCTAAGGCATTGTTGTCTAACATGCTTCCACGTATCGGTGACACTAATGGAATAGAGCCAGTTGAAGTTGAGAAAAAAGACACCTTTGGTTTGAATTTGCCCTCTTTGGATAATTCAACTCCTGCTAACACTACTGTTTCTGCAACAGGATCTTTCTCAACGGTAGGAGGAACAGGTTCGTTTGCTCCTGTTGGTGATGAACTTGTGGCGGATGTTGCTCCAGAAGATCTGTATATTGATGACGCTGATGATTCCGCCTATGACGAAGACTATACCGAAACAGGCGCGTATGCTGGTCGCGGTTATGTGGAGATGCCGAAATCACGTGCGGGTCGTTTGTTCGGACGTTTTCGTAAGAAAAAGAAGGATAAGCAAGAAGACGTTTCGGTTAATGATTGGGTCAATGTAGACGATTCTTACGATGCTCGTAGTGTGGGCAAGGCACGTGGTGATTGGTCAAGCTTCCGTCAAGATGATAAGGAAAATGCAGCACCAGGTGCTACTACACAGATACCTCAAGCAAACAATGATGGATTTGTTGACATCGATTATCACGAAACCGATTTTGATAACAGGCGTGGTTGGAACGGCGGCGCTTTTTCGTTGAGCCGCTTGAAGAGAAGTCAGAATAAGGCAGAAGAGCCCACACCAGAGCAAGACGAAATATATGATGACGTTACACTCGAAGAAAGCCAAGCGCTCGTTGAAGATAATCCCTACACGCATACTGACGATGATGCTATTACCGCAGAGCAGATAAACCGCGAATTGCGTAAGCTGCAAGATTTCCGTCATCCTGATATCGATACTGAAGTGTGGTTTGTTGCGCTTGGATCAGACCAGTATTCGCATTCTGGTATTACGGCATTTTTGGATGAACATGCTGACGAAATGAAGGGTGCGGTAATTATTAATCTTGAGGCTCTTGGTGCAGGAACTCTTTCGGTTGTTGATCAAGAAAGCGAAACTTTCAAGACCCATCGTCCTTCTTCTCGTATTAAGCGTTTTGTTCGTCAGGCAAGTGAACGTTCTGGTGTGGTATATCACACCGCTCCGCTTACTTGCAGGGAAACGCCCGCTACTATTGCTATGGCTCGTGGTATTCAGGCCTTTACCGTGGCAGGTATGGGTGATGGCAATACAGCATTGTATTCTGCAGAAAATGACATTGTTGAAAACATCGACCCCG
>OCQB01001770.1_pt1 | contig 16090 bp, 13 predicted proteins | sample 1538631 | NCBI WGS metagenome assembly OCQB01 (sample SAMN04571713, study PRJEB22368) | human gut metagenome | biome: human gut; material: stool | host: Homo sapiens | place: Luxembourg | collected 2012-10-19
TTGGAACAAGAATACTTATCATTTCATTCTTCTTTATTTCTCCTCTGATTACATCGTCAACAGTGACAGTGACGATAGCCCTGTCTTTATATGTTTACCCAACTACAAATTTACTTTTTAATTGTCAAAATAATTTCCACAACCAAAACAATAATTGCATAAACTATTAACGTCCATAAATATGGAATATTTAACAAATACACAATCAAAGAACCGAGACTTGCATAGACGATAATATTTAATCTCAAAAATTTTTTTATATAATCATATTTAATCTTGTTTTTAGACATAAAGAAAATCATTGTTCCTACTATCATGAAAATAACAGAAATTACTTTCACTATGACCATGCCATTTGTCATCACATCCGGCTGCCATTTCCATGTATGAAATGCATCAAAAAACATTATTACCCAGCCAATATAATTAAATGCTGTTGCCAAAATAAAGTTCTTTTTATTTTTTTCCTCTCCCTTTAATATGTAGTCCACAGTAACCCCAAAATATTTGCTAAGTGCAATAAGTGATGCAATATCTGGCAGCTCTTTATCCTCTTCCCATTTGTCTATCGTTTCTTCAGAAACACCTATTATTTCTGATAGCTGCCTTTGTGATAATTTTTTTGATTTTCTTAAATCAAAAATTATACTTCCAGTTTCCATTATTAAACTCTCTTTCTATTTTATTTGACAATATATAATTTACCGCTTTCATTTTATAGTCGAATACTATCTAGCCTAATATATTGCAGCTATTGCTACTGCAATTCCTACAACAATACAAACGATACCACTATCTATATCACAAAACTCATCTCTAGATAATATAATAAACTCATTTTTGTTTCATAGTTTTTTTGTTTCATTTATCAACAAAAAATCCAGCGGAAATATATTGATACTTAGAATTCTTTACCTGATACTCTCCTTCTTTTGCTACCTGTCCATTATCCTTTAGCGAATATTTTAAAATCATATCTCCGGTAATGACAACTAGTTTGTTGTTTTTAACCTCAAATTGCATTAAACTTGTCTTTACCTTATATGTATCCATTACTTTCTTTGATTTTAAATCGTATTTTATGATTTCTGTGTTATCATTCTGCTCATAAAATTCCGCTCTTGATATATATAAGATATCACCATCTTTATAAATGGATTTAATGTCATTTTCCCCTTCGGGAATATTTATTGTCTCTGTATTTCCCGTATCCGGCGAAATCAAAAGCACATTTTTTGAAGTTGCCAAAACCAATTTTCCATTATACTCCTCTGAAAAAATCGGAATCATCTCACCAATGTCTTTTATTTTTGTTAACAATTCTGTCTTTTTACCCTCAAAATCACATTTATATAAACTTAAACTGCTTTCCAAAATTCCATATAATAAAGTATCTCCTACATTATATATATAAATTCCTGTACCGTCTTCAACCTCCTCTTTCATAGTAACTATATCTTTTTTTCCACCATTAATAGGACACTTTTCTATGTATATAACTCCGTTTAAATTACTAATAGCATATACATACTTATTGGTCACGGCTAAGTCAGTTATATTTGTTCGGTCAAAATCGTATGATTTACACGACCAATCATTATCATCTATTTCAATAATTTTAGACGGAAACATTTCATCTCCATAGGCCTGGGATATTTCATATGTTTTGCCATTCATATCCATTGGGATGTTAAATCCGCATCCACCAACATTTCCATAATCAATTTCCTTTTCTCCGGCATACTTTAAATTCTCATCTAGCAAAACAATCTGCGTCTTGCACTCCTTATACTTTGAAGTGCGAATTACCGCATAATCCGGCTTTCCTACATTTTCTTTCTTAGCATCCCCACTACACGCACTAAATACACACGCAATTAAAAAAATGCATACTCCTGTTTTTAATTTTCTATTTATCATTCTTTTACCTCAATTTTTTTTAAAGTCATTATAATTCAACAATTATAATATAATACTTATTGCAATAATAAAAATTACAATACTATATCTCATAATTATTGATAGTTGATTTTCAATCATATAAAATGCAGCGAATGGTACAAGCAATAAATAGAGAAAAATAACATTTTCTGTTAGCAAATAACTTGTTCCTATGGCAACAGTAATAATTAATGAAATAAATGCTATTATAATCTTTAATTGCTCACAATCTGATTTTTTACCTATGTAAAAAGTATTAACACCTGAATTAAACAACTGACATTTTCCAGGAGTAACATTTAATACCTTAAGCACATTCCAATAATCGCCTATTCCACAACATATTTCTAGTACTCCAAAGCATAAAATTCCCGGAGATATCTTACAATTTGCATTAACAGCTGCAATATATAATATTACAGGAATAATTCCTAAAACCATATTAGGGAGTATACTCATAAATATATATCGTCTACGGGTTATTATATCTGTAGTTGTTGCCAACATCCCTTGCGAGAAAAAATATATATATTTTTTTGATTTACAGGGCATAGCTATTGCATGTAATAATTCATGAATAGGCATCATTATCAAGCTCAAGAACAAAACCAGGAAAAAGCAAATTATGTCAAGCTCTACATAATATGTAAAAGTTATAACGAAATACATAAATAAAATTCCTAAAGGTATCGCATATATATATATTTGTTTCATTATTTCATTTATGTCATTGCTATTTTCTAATCTATTATATTTTTTCGCCAAATCATTTTTAGGTAAAGCATCAATATCTTTAAGATATCCTTTAAATTCAATATTAAAAAATTTCATATATTATTTCCTTTAATTCCACCATCAACTGAATCCATTTCATTCTTTGACATTTCGTCAAATCCTTTGTTTAATTTCCCATTTTATTTCTCCTCTTTCTGCTGAATAATTCTACGCTCTATCTCTCTAACCGGTTCAAATAATCCCAATAAAGTAAACGAACTACTTGGATTCATATTTTTGTTTAACCAATCAGCATAGTCGCAATCATATAGCAAATGTTTTGTCAACTTAGTATAATACTCATTTGATGGCATACCTTTCAACAACTTCTTTGATGACCTGTTCATTATTTCTTGTAATACACACTTTTCAACCTGTCCATCCTTTAATAACTTGTATACCATATGATAATAGAATATATCCCGCTCTTCACTTTGTGGATATTCTGATAGTATTTTATTCTCCTCAAACATTGATTTGAGAGTTCCATTTATTCCATCATCCAACTTAAAAACACCCAGATACTCCATCTGAATAAGCCAGTCGAGCATCCCAAGGTTGGTTGAATCTCCCGGTTCATCATTAGTTTTTCTTACATATTGTAATATTTCATCCACAAGCCAATCACTATCCATTATTTTCTGTTTCCAGTTATTTGCAAATATCAAATACTGCCCAAACTGAAGGATAGTCAACTTATCATTTTCCTTATACAGTTTGTACGCAGGAAAATCACCATAAATATTTTCTGCTTTTAGGAACGAGGAAAAAAATATTGTAAGTCCAACAAAAATACAAAACACTAAAAATACACTTACATTTGTATTCTTCGTAGATAGTCCCGAAAATAACAATGTAGAGTATGCGACCACTGCTACTATCGCCTCAACAAAGGATATTATTGGTGCAAACAGCAATGCTCTGCTGTATATTTTTCGGATTTTTTTAAATTGACTCTCACTGTTTATTGCCGGAAGATCCGGTATTGCAATTCCACCTGTAAGTGTTATTTTATTTGGGTAAAATATATATTTACATTTCTTATTATCCTTGTAAAAGCCAAACAAAAATATGGCCACAAACCTAAGCGGAACTTTATTTATCCCAAAATAAAATGCGTGAGACAATTCATGAAGTGCAATGGAAAATAACATTGCCAATACAAACAATCCTATTATTGTAACATAGTCGATTCTAAGTTCAAATAGCTTATCTATCTCAAGCTCAGTCATAAATGTTCCAATTCCTATTCCAAATAAAATGCATATCGTCAGAGCTAAAATATACCGACAAAACTTTTTCATGCAATACCTCCAACATCATACTTACACCTTCTTACGGCAAGTTTATTATTATCAACATAATAATAGTAAATTGCAAGTATTAAAGCTTTATCGACCTGATTTGTATAACATATACCCATTACTCTGCCAACAAAACAATTTATATACCTGCAACTCACCTTCCGGGATACCTTATTTCAGATTATGACTAACATACTCATTAAAGCTTTATTTTATATATAATTATTTTTCCATCTCTTTTGACATTAAAGACACTTTTTTCTTTTGAACATGAAACCATAAATATAGCCAATATAGTAAACAATAACATTATTGTAACCAATCTATGTATTATCCTTTTCATATCCCTGTATCTCCACTATTTCTTAAAACAAAATCTTTACCTGACAGCCAACTGTTCTTTTATATAATTACTTACTTTATACAAATCTTTAACATCTGTCAAATTATTATATATGCCCTCTTCAAATACTACTTTCCCATTTTTTTCAATAAATAACCAGTACACACCATTTAACAATCCATAATCAGATATATCCTTTAAAACCAGCTTATCTGATCCGCTTTGCACAAAATATTTTTCTCCTTTATTATCGTACTTTACAGGCATAAATATTCCTTCATCTCCAACCTGAAGTTTGCTGGAAATTGTTGCAATTGTCGAATTAATTGGAACAAGAATACTTATCATTTCATTCTTCTTTATTTCTCCTCTAATTACATCGTCAACAGTGACAGTGACAATAGCCCTATAATCTTCCTTTTCACCAACCTTAATTCTTATTGGTTCTATTGATTTTACCTTTCCCCTTACAATATCAGTATCATAATCATTAAAAATTTCATATATAGATACTGCCTGCAAATCATAACTCATTCCCCTACCAATTTCGTTATCCTTTATCGATGTAACCCTAACTCTTCCAGTGGATCTTTTTAATTTATAATCTGATTTTTTGTTATTGAGTAAATATATTCCACCTATTAAAAAAATACAAATTATAATAATTATGACTGCTATAATTTTTTTATTTAATACTTTAAACATTTATACGCTCTCTTTCATAACATTTGTTTTATTTTATTCCTGAATGCAATTATCTATATCATCTTGTTCTAATTCATAAACAACTTTCTCCCCAGCTGAAGCAACATCACTATCTGATAAATTACGAATGTATTTATCATCATATTCTTCTTCAAATATACCCTGATATAATCCTACTGGATTGTATTTTTTTAATTTCTTATTATATGTTGCAAAAACAATATATGTTTCCCCCGTCTTCATAGACGAAATACCATTAACTTTCATATCAATAACTTTTTCATTTATCTCTTTTTGTTTAAACTCATTTTCCCCAATCATTGAATCTTTAGCATCCACTTGTTCTAAATATTCTGCGCAAGTAATGGTTCCCCCAAGAGATTCAAGATGAATCACGTCTGGCATATTATCTCCCTTGTATATTTCCTCAATTTTCACCTCATAGTCCGTGTAAATACTTGATCCAGTTTTTACAAAAGCTTCTTGTCCAATAACATTACATTTAATTATAATATCAGCACTATCACACAATTTGGGAACATCATTGTATATTTCTTCCATATCGCATTTACATTCTAATTCTACCAATATATTTTCATCGTTTGCTTCGACTTTAGAATCATTGTCATCAATATTTCCTTCATTGTTATTTATTAACTTTTCATTATTATAACAAACAAATGATGTACACATAACAATTCCTACCACAAACATTATCATTCGCTTAAGTTTCATATTATCTTATCTCCCATCTAATCATCTTATTTATACAATTTTTTTATGCCTTCAAAATCACACGATTGTACACTTGTTACAGATCTCCCATAAGCTGCTTGGCACATAATTGACTTTTTATTTGTATTATTTTCATCCAATCCAAAACAATGCCCTATCTCATGTGCATATACCGCAATAATTTTTTTTCTATCTTTTTTCTCTAATCCATTATCTAAATTATAGTATATCTGACCATATTTCCAGTTTGATTCATCAGGATCAACACTCGAAAACCAACTCTTTCTAAATACTGTATATGCGTTATATCCCGATTCTTTTCCATCATATGAGCCATATATGTCCACAACACTTTCTGGTCTTTTCGATGTTATATAAAAATTAATATAGCTTGCGTTGTTTGTCCAATTTAACATTGCATCTTTAGCACAGTTATACATAAACCCACTTAAACCAGATGATATCCAATAACGTTTCTTATCCTTTTTACTTTTTCCAACTCCACCCTCAAGATGGTGTTTGTCCTTAAAATACACATATTGTTTTGGCTTTGATTTTGAACTTGTTGCCGCTTCAATATTTACTATAGAATGAGATGATATCGTTATTAAAATTGCCAAAGTAACAATTAATATCCTACTTTCTATCCTCAACTTACCGTTTAAACTCTTCATCTTAAAGCCTCTCTTTCTTTATTCTTCACATCCACAGTCTATATTATTTCTTTTATCCTTTCCATAACTTTTCGACGAACGGTCTATTTTTTCGACAAACGGTCATTTTTTATTTGTATTTCTGAATAAAACATATTATTCTCTACTTTACATAGAAAATTTCCATCATACTTTTTAACTGTCTTTTTTATATTTTTTATTCCAAATCCATGGTTTCTTTTGTCTTGTTTATCTGTTTGAAATCCACTGTACTTTGTAAAACATGTATTCTCAACAATTATATATGTATAATATTTTCCACTTTTTATATTAAAATTAATTAATTTCTCACATTTTTTGTTTATCTTTTTTATTCCCTCAACCGCATTAGACAAAAGATTTGATACCATTATACATAAATCTCTATCCTCAATATTGATTGTTTCCGAAATATAACCTTTAACATTAATACTGCAATTATCTTTAACTGGAATTAGGTAATGATTCAACAATATATTTACTACCTCATTTCCAACATCATAATTATAATTGCTGATTAAATCTAATTCATGTAAGGATTCTGCCACGTATTTATCTAGTGCCTGATATTCCTTCCGCTCCACATAAGATTTAATCTGCATTAATTCTGCCATAATATCATGCCTAAACTGCCGTGTTTTCCCTTCCTTATTTAATAACATTTCAAAATATTCTTTTTGCAATTCTCCGTATTCACTTAAATGTTTAGACCTCTTATAATACTTTTGCTTGGCATTCATAGAATATATCATTATTAACACCATTGTTAAAATAATAATTCCACCTACAATTGCTAATCCAATTGCGACATGAGGGTACCGTATGTCTGCTGCTTCCTGTATTATATATGTAAAATATACAAACATTATAACAATTGTAAACATTACAATAGATAGCAATGCGTTTATTTTTTTCGGTAATATAAAGGCTTCTCTATCTAATTTTTTCCCAATAATTTCATAAAATCCCCATATTAAAATAACAGTAAGTATAATAGAAAAAATACCACTTTGATCGTCATTCATTTTTGTGCATGAATCTATGAAAAAACCAAATATACTCTCAATAATTGACAACAATGGAAATGTGAAGAAAAAGGTGTTTAACATCTCTCCCCATTTTATTTTATAGATTAGCATAACATGTATAAATGACTCCATTGCCGTTATGCATAAAAATATTAATCCGGATTTTTCAGACATACATTGTATAACCATTGCAATAATATCCCCAATTGCTAAACATATATAAATCTTTTTGTTTCTATTTAACTCTCTTTTTCCCAAAAACACGTAATAAAAAGAAAGATATTCCGCAACTATTATCAGACATGCTGCTACATTAATCCACTGCATATTTTTACCCTTCCCAATTTTTATCAAATTCAATTATTTTTTGATGTACCTCTTTATATTTTCTTCGTGAAACAGGTATCCTTCTCCCACCATTTACATATAGCCATTCTTTATCCATATCTAAAACATATAATAAATTAACAATTTTACTTCTGTGTGTCTGTACGAAGATTCTTTGGTCCAATTTTTCCATAAATATTTTTAACGATTCATTTATCTCAAAATCGGTTTTATAAGTATAAATTTTTAAATAATCTTTTTTTGACTCTATATATTTTATTTCTCGTTGAGATATTGTACATTTTTCACCGTTATTAGATACTTCAATTAACCCACTTCCTGCCAAAGAATATATTACGGCACTTAGTGCCTCATAAAATTCCTTTTCATCAACAGGCTTTGTAACAAATCTTTTTGCTCCTATTTTAAAAGCATCTTTAAACCTTTCTCGTTTACTGCTAAGCATTATTATTTGGGGATTATAGCCATTTTTCAATAGTATCCGTGCTGCTTCAATGCCATCTTTATCAGGCATGTCGATATCCAGCATTAGCACATCGTACTCAATACTAAAACTTATAAGTTCCTCACCATTATAGCAATGAAAAACCTTAAACACATATTCATTTGTTTTATCATAAGTTTTAATTAACTCTTCTACTTTTTGATGTATCAATTCTTCATCATCACAAACCAAAACCCTGATTTCCTGCATTCTTCAACTCCTCTTCCGTATAAAAACTTTTCATTCCACAATATATTACCATACATTTTATATCCTGTGGTAATTTTTTACAAAAAACAGGCACAGAAAAACAGGCTCTCCTGCCAACAACCTCAGTCATTAGCAAGAAAGCCTGTTATTTATACCGTTGCCCTGTGTAGGCAATATTCTGTTTTACTGTGCCAGAGTTACTATTTCACTCCATTCAAATTCCAGTTTTTTGTAATCTTTATTTACCACTGATAAAATCTTATCGTAAATAAAATTATATCCCTCAAGAGAATTCATCTTTTTATTCTGATAAATGTAATCAGCAATTTCATAAATTGAAAACTCACTTATTGTACTGTATACATAAGTTCCATCTTCAAGAATTGCATATGCCCTTATTTTATATCCTGCTGTAAGGGCTGTGGCATTTGTGTTACCAAAGGACATTGTTCTTACATAATTTGTGCATGTAGCTGAACCTCCCAGATTGGTTGGAAGCGTACCCTCAGCTGTTGACTGATAATGAATAACTTTGTTGCTTGAAGAATCAATAATCATATCATCATCTGTAACACCTGTACTTTGGTTATTTATGGTTGCGAGACCGTATATAAATCCCCAGCCTGTAACTTTCTTACCGTTTATTTCCGGTTCAACTGCTGCAAGAACCCTGAAACCACCTTCCTTGTTAAATGCCTTATCACTTATCTGGTATCCTAAAACTTCAATATCATCACTTACTACAATTGTATTATCTTCATATAATTTTGCATTCTTTTCCGTGCTTAAAATTGCAACTTCACATATCTGAATACCATATGTCGGTGTTGTAGGATAACATACCTTGACATATCTTACTGCCCCGGTGTTACCTGAAACATCAGTAGCAACGCAATTGTCACTGTCTAAATCATTTGCAGTAATTGTCTTTGAAGTATAAATAGTTTTGAAGTTCTCTCCGTCTTCAGAATACTGAATATTATATGTCCTGCCAACTACAGTATCATTATCATTATTGTCTTTGTACTGTACCAAAACTTCATCAATGGTAGATGCGTCATATTTAGCTCCTAAGTCAATAGTTATATAACTTTCTCCTGAATATCCCCATCCACTTGATATGGCACAATGAGTTCCTCCTGTTGTGAGTTTTCCATCTGTAACACAGTTTTCGTCACCTTCAGCTACTCCCGGGCTTATTTCAAAACTCTTATTAAGTGCCACATTGCACTTGGTACTTGATACCATTTCCTGATTTGTTGCTGCCGGCCCTACAGTTACGTGACATACTGCCTTATGTTCTCCCACCTTAACTGTAATATCAACTTCACCTTCATTTTTAGCTGTAACTGTTCCTGCATTACTTACAGTTGCAATTTTTTCATTGCTTGAGCTCCATACAGCTGTTGTGTCGTCAGTAGTATCTGCCGGATTAATCTTAAGCTCTAATGTTTCCGAAGTTTTCTTCTTCATTGTATAAGTTTCCGGAATGCTGATAGAGGTAATGTGTACCGGTTCCATAACTGTAATCTGACATTCTGCCACCTTTCCACTTGGTGTAGTTGCCGTAACCTTTGTAGTTCCCGGATTTTTACCTGTAATCTTTCCTTCTTCATTTACAGTAACAATTCCTGTATCTTCACTTTTCCATGTAACTGTTTCGTCACTTAATGCTGCTAACTGCATTACTCTTCTAATTGCGATTTTAACTGATGAAGGATTAATTGAAATTGTTCCCGCAATTATAATATCCGATTCTGTTACATCAGATAAAATCATTCCTTTTCTATAAGTAACTGCCTTAACTATAGTTGACTTATTAACCTTTATTGGTTCAACATATGTAGCTGAATCCTCTGTTGGTGTTGAGCCGTCTAATGTATATTTAACTTCGGCACCCTTTACTGCCGTTGACATTGTAATAGTCTGTTCACCTGTATATTTTCCACTAACCGGTGAAACTATAGGTGCATTAGCCTTTAAGGCTCCATATACTTCCATCTCGTAAATTGAGTATCCGTACCGGGTTCCTCTCTTAACACCCTGCATTCTTACATACTGTGCCTTAACTGCTGCAAAGCTTGATGTGATTTCTCCCACCTGTCCGCTTTCTGTTGCAACTGTAGTCCAGTTTTCTCCATCTACAGAAACCTGAATCTGATATTTTTCCGCATAAGCTGTTTCCCATGTAATTTTTACTGTATTAACAGCCTGAACACTTCCCAAGTCTACCTGTAAATATTCATCATCTGCTGACTGTGCCTGCCATCTTGTGCTTCCATCTCCGTCAACTGCCAGTTCTGCCTTTGCCGCACCATCCTCTGATGATGCAGTAGCCGTCTTTCTCAATGCAAGATTATTGCTGCTTTGTACTGTATCTCCGTTGATTTTTATTGATGCTGATGCATAAGCAGAATCTATTGAACCGCTTTTAACTGCAATGGCTTTCAGTACAGTGTCACTTGATACCAATATTTTTCCATTGTACCGGTTAGAAGCTGTAGTTGGAACTGTTCCATCTGTTGTGTAATAAATCTCTGTTCCTTCATCTGATGAAAGTTCAACAAACTGTGTATCGTCAAAGTTCTTTGTTCCTGTTATATTGTCAGCCACTTTTCCATCAGCAATTGCTGTTGCCTTAATTACCGGTGTACTTACCTGAGAAATAGCAAATTCCTCTTTTGTGTTAATTTCAAATGCTACAGTAGCCTTTGAACCTACAGTGGCTGTTCCCACCTTTGTTCCGTCAGCCTTCTTTACGGCAACTGTCTGGGTAACTGATGTAGGATTCCAAACCTCTGCTGTGTACGCCCCGTCTTTAACATATACGGAACCCTGAATATTTCCAACTACCATGTAGTCATTTGTTCTGTGACCGATAGAATCCATTGCTGAAATAAACCATAATGTATTTGCCCTGTCTTCTACCTGAACCTTTGAAACATTTGCCTCAAATTTGTCATAGGCACGCTTTGCATCTGTCTGTGAAAGATACGGCCATGTAATATGCTGCCATCCATTGTCCGGTGTTGCATACTCATCATCATCTGTTATATTTCCCAGTCTCTTTTCTATACTGATTGCGTATGCAGTATCATCTTCCAGACCTTTATAGATTTTTGCACATTTTGTCTGATTCATGCCATAGTTTGTAAGGTACTCCGAAACAGGAAGCCACTGAATACCGTATACATATACCGGCTGTCCTCCAAAATATGTACCATATCCCATTGATGCACCATATATCTGACCTGCTGCCTGGAAAGGATAATCCGGCAACCAGTTATCTTCGTCATAATCAAACCAGTATTGCTCAATTGCATCCATTTCAGTAGTAAATCCATAAGCACCTGCATCTATGTATGTTTTATTCTGAGTTGCCTCGCCCCAAAGGTACATTCCAACCCAGCTAAACAATGCTTCTGAAGCTGATTCCTGGTTGTTACCTGAATCGCTGTCTCCATATCCTCCTGCCCATGAATGTCCTGAATACTGGTCAAAAGCCCTGAACTTGCAGAACATGTTTCCGTCATCTTCCGGGTCTTTTGGATCAGCATAATCTCTTACCAAAAGTTCAATCATGTCTCTGTAATCATTTAAGAACTCTTTATCGTAGGTAGCCAGAACTGCTGCACCAAACATAAAATATCCGTATGTGAAATGGTGGTCACATATTGCGGCGTTTGCGCCGTAAGCACTGTCAGGATAGTAAATTGTTCCCCAATCCTTATTATATATAAGGTAGCATCTGTCATCCGGCCCGTCATAGTTAAACCAGTCAACCATAATGCTCTTTAATTTAGCCAGTAACTTTTCCTTAATTTCCGTTTCACCTAACTGGTCTGCCATTATTGCACTAATTGCCAACGGATGTACATTTTTACCTTCCCAATATGCATCTGATACAGGAGCGGTATTTACCTTAGACGCAACTACCTGATTTAAGTAGTCAATCATTTCCTCTGTATCCATCATGTCACTGTCAGGCTTTGCAAAAGTTGGAAGCAAGCCTGAAAACTGCTGGGTTGTACTATATGTATTAGCCCAGATTGACTTCATATTGCCTCTGATTGATGTATATGTAGCCACCGGTGAATCTGCTGCAGTGCTGTGTTTCCACTGATGCGGTAATAAGCAATGCATGGTTTCATTGGAAAATCCTGCTCTCTTTAAATCTGTTGAAGCAGTATATATAGTTGTAATTTTTGAATTATCATGGTTATACTCGTAATCTACAGTAGTATCTGTAACAAAAGCATATCCATGCTTATAATATCCATCAATATTTTTTAAATCCGTCATTGCGGCAACAGACATATAATTTTCAGCCTTTGATGAGAAAGTAACCTTAACCTTATAATTTGACTTTCCAATCATTACTTTAAATGTTGTGCCTGCCGGAACGTTTACCTCAAAGTATGAGCCTTCATTGCCTGCTTTTGTATTTTCCTTATCAAAAGACTTAAAAGCAATGTGATCTGTTGTTATTGTATCACCTTTATTTCCAAGAATTGTGTTTCCTTTTCCATCATAAAATTCCTGAATGCTGCTTCCACTTATAAATGCAACTGTGTTATTGCAAAATTCATTGAAAATATATGGTGAACCCTTTACTATAGTTGATTTCATCTGAACTGCATCTTCATCTGTAAGTCCCAGTTCAACTGAATAATCTCCATAATTTTCTACTCTGTCATATCCTGTTTCTGTATCAAAATTCTCCGGTGAAATATAGAAATCTCTTTCTGTCTCTGTACTTTGATCTGTTCCCAAATCATTTTCAGTTCTTGTTCCCACCCATCCTGATGTTGCCAGCAAAAATCCCAGACCTTTAGTTGAAAAACTTGCTTTTAAAGGTGTTGAACATAATAAACTGCTGTACTTCTGAACAAGGGCAGATGACCACCAGCTGTTAGAATCTATAGGTGTTTTAATATTGTCTTCATTAACAAATGTAGGGAGCTTGTTCTTTTCATTGTACATTTCTCCCGTTACATAAGTTCCCTTGCCTGATGCACTTTTTAAAATTTCCTGTTTTGGAAATTCTGTAATTGTTTCATTTGTCTTGCTGTCACCTTCTACATATTCATACACTGACAACTCTGAAATACCAAAGCCACTTCCGCTTTCTACCTTTGTATATCCTAATACCTTTACATATCTTACATTTTGCTGATACATAGTGCAGTTATCCACCATATATGCGTATCCCTTTTGAACACGGTGAACTGTTTTCCAGTCTTTTCCGTCTGAAGATACCAGAACGTCATATATTTTTCCTGCATCTGCATTCCAATTTACAATAACTCTTCCTATTGTATATGCCTGTCCCAAATCAACGGTAAGCCACTGGTCTGTACCCTGATAAGATGTAAATGATGTTTCTGTATTTCCGTCTACTGCATTTTCAGCCTTAACATTATTATATGCACTTTCCATTATATTTCCGTCTTCATCCTTCATCCACCACTCATCTCTTATTCCTGAACATGTAACTGTCTTATTAAGAGCAAGGTTTTTGCCATAATTTGAAGGACGTTTTCTTGCGCCGTTAGTTCCATAAACCTGAAATTCATACATTGAACATCCATAGGCTTCCATGGCTCTTTCATTTACTACCATTCTTACATATCTTGCCTGCTTCTGTTCTGCTGAAAGCTCATCAAAGGTAATTGTGTCTTCATACTTGTTTGTGCCTTCTTTAGTTGTCTCCTCAACTGTTGTAGCTTCCTCCGTAAATTCCCCTTCTATTGTTCCTTCTCCTAAAACCTGCTTTGTTTCTTTATCCAAAGCATAAACCATAAGCTTATGTTTTCCTGCGGAAAGAACAATCTGTCCCTGATTTACATTATGACCGGTAAAACTATATCCGTCCGGCGCCTTGGCAATATTTTCTTCACCATCAACGCAAACCTTATATATTGCTCCGTCCACAGAATCCCAGTTTGCCTGAATTGTGGCATATCCCTTTTCAACCTTTTGAACTGAATATGTAATTTTCAGCCCTGTAGTTTCTCCCGGTTTAGTTGTTTTTCCCTTTGTATATACTGTAGTCCAGTTTTCTTCATCATCTGAAAACTGGATTTCATATGACTTTGCATATGCGGCTTCCCAATGTATAAACAAATGGTCGATATCTGCCTTTTTTCCCAAGTCAACATATAACCACTCATTTGTATCATCACCGGCAGCCTGCCATCTGGTGCTATCCTTGCCATCCACGGCATTTTCTGCGGAATCATTTCCGTTCTGTGAGCTGGCATATACCGGTCTTCCATATGAAATATTATATGGCTCTCCATCCATGGTATCTGCTGCTGATACATTAGTATAGAAAATCTGTCCCTTAGGACAAACTGTTACAGTCATGGCAACGCACAACGCCAGACTGCATGCCTTTTTAAGGAATTTATTCATCATTTTACCTCCGAAATCTTTTCTCCTACTATTAATTATAATTTTTGGTAAATTAGTGCACAAGTGTAAAAAAGTTTTTCCTTAATTTAGGGCATATTACACAATTTTTTAACTATATATTCTTAATGTTCCACCTGTTTTTATGGTAATAATATCTAAATTATTTTTTCGGCAAAAAAATGTTTTTACTACTTTTTTTGTGCAATTTGTTTTATTATAAATTTTACGTTTTTTTCTTATGGTTTTGTTTGAAAAACCATAAACCTTATACTATAATTTAACTGATGTTAAGTGTAACAAATTTAACTATGATTTTACTATAATTTACGAGGTGTGGTATGAGTGAATATACAGCCACCGTCAAAGATGGCACAAAGGTTAAGTTAAACAGAGGTTTTAAAAAATTTGCTCAAAAATTTCGTATGAGCAAGGATGACAAAATTAAATTTCAATATCATAATTATCTTTCTCTTCCTATTAAAGATAATTATATTTTTTATGAAGCATTTTTAGGGCTTGGTATTTTAGACAGCCCCCGTGCGCTTTTCAATTATTTATTAGATTCTAAGGATGCCAGTCAGTATACCCATGTGTGGGCTGTGGCTGACATTGAAAAAACCGGTGATAATTTAAAGGAATATTCTGAATATTCCAATGTTATTATTGTTCAGAAAGGCTCTGATGATTACTACAAATATTTAGCCACATGTAAATATTTAATAACCAACTCTTACTTTGATTATTTCTTTGAAAAAAGAGTTGATCAGGTTTACATAAATACATGTTGTGGCATTCCTTTTAAGCACGTAGGCTATGATAATCATTCCCAGCCTGTGGAAAACAGCAAGGATTTAGTCCGCAACTTCCTTATGGCTGATTATCTGTTGTCTGCCAACCGTTTTATGACAGACACATTGTACAAGCATGCCTTTATGTTAGAGGGAATTTTTCAGGGAAAGATTCTTGAATTAGGATATCCCAGAATCGATACTATTTTAAATTCCAATACCGCAGTTGTGTATAAGCGGTTGGAGAATTGCGGTTTTGACACTAATAAAAAAATCATTTTATATGCTCCTACATGGCGTGGAAATGTTAATTCCGTTGAC
>OCQB01001772.1_pt1 | contig 16059 bp, 15 predicted proteins | sample 1538631 | NCBI WGS metagenome assembly OCQB01 (sample SAMN04571713, study PRJEB22368) | human gut metagenome | biome: human gut; material: stool | host: Homo sapiens | place: Luxembourg | collected 2012-10-19
TAATATATTTTCCCTTTTAATACTATTGTCTTTGGTTCTAAAACTTTCAGAAAAATATAACTCAAATTTATTATATTAAATTATAAATATTTTTTTGATTAATCATGTTACTATTTTTGTATGAATTCATAAAATCTAGCTTTATTTTTATCACTTAAAACATTCAATATCTCTTCTTTAAATGCACGTTTACTCTTGTAACTTGGATACATTTCCTTTAACATTTCAAAGATGAAATCTTCAGAATTGTTCAACTCTCCCATCTTTTTAATATAAACACATAATTCTTGATAACGCGTTCTTTCTGACACTATTTTCGCTTGCTCTAGTATTTGCGATTTATAAAAACATAATAATTCTTCACTATATTTATCTTTTAAACATTTTTGATATCTTGCGATTTTATACATACTAGGATTCTGTTTCAGTAAATCAAAAAGTTTAGATATTTCATTTTCTTCCATGTAAACATCTTCTAAAAAGCAATCAGTGCTTGCATTTGCGCTTGCAATAATCTTTTCTTTTAATGTCTGCCATTCTAGTTCATCACACATGTTTTTTAATTCTTTATATCTTCTAAAATTAGACGTCTCTATAATTACTTTAGGTAATAGCTTTTTCTTTTCTTGGTACATGTGGTTTTCGTCGTAAATATTTAGTAATCTCTCATATGCCATATCTTTTCTTACATGATTTTTAATATCATCTTTTAATATTCTTACAACTTCATCTATTCTATGATTATTTTTTAAATACTCAATTAATAATTCTTTTACTCCATAATGTTCTATATTTTCGTAACATAATTGGATAGCGTCATCTGCATTGATATAATGATAAGTTAGTGATATTTTATCAACTATCGGATCTACAAAAAAACTATAATCCAATTCTATGTTATCTAATATTTTAATTACTCTTTTAGCTGACTCTTTGTCATGTACATAAAGCAAAAATGCATATAGTGGTGAATCCAAAAATTCATCTAACGTATTGTTTAAAATTACTTCACGAGTGTATTTTTCAAAAATATCATAATACTCTTTATCATATAAGAGTTTACTGGCACCTTTACTAACTAAGTAGAATGATTCTTGATATTCTCCATTCGATCCATCCATATTAGCATTTTTAATTAGTTGATATGCATATTTATAGTTTTCCGCATGAATGAATTCGACTATATTGTCGGTGATGTCTGAAATCAAATTCACAAAATATCTGCCGTTGTAATAATCAATATATCCGTCCCTATCGCTTATTTTTCTTAATTTATTATTTATTTTCGAATAAATACTTGATAGATTCGATTGATTCTGAGCTTGCTGTTGGTTTCTATTATTTAAAATTTCTAACTCTGGAACATCGTTTTCTCTTAAATAATATAATACAGCTGCAATATGTTTGCACAAAAATTCTCCATCTTCACAGTATGGGCAAGTACAATAATGGTTTAAAACTTCCTTATTACTAATTTCTAATTCAATTTTATAAATTTCAGTTCCATCCACATAGGCAGTTATTGAATTATCTTGACACCAAATATCTATGATTCTATTTTCTTTGTAGTATTTTTTTCCGCGAGCTAAGATATGAGGTTCAAATTCATCTTCAAAATTCACTAAAAACTTTTTCATATGTTACCCACTATTCAAATTCAATGTTGTTTTTTTGGCACCAAGAAATCGCGATGTCTTGGTACTTTTCATCTCTAAACTTGTACCAATCATCAATTATATTAAAATTAATGCATGTATCTTTAAATCTTCTAAACGCACCTTTCCCATTTAAAGAAATATACAATTGGTTTTGTAATCTTGTATCTGTTATGGTTTCTACAAAACGAACCATAATATCATATTCATGTATATCGTATCTCGTAGGTAGTATAATTGATTTTTCAAATAATTCATCTAGCTCGTCTTCATCTAAGTTATTAAAATCTCCAATGTTGGACATAAATATTTCTTCCTTATCTGGATTATAATAGTATTCTATTTCGTTATTAGTGCTATTCATAGCATCCACAACTTCGCTTAATTTCACTTTCATGATTACTGTACCTCCAAAATCTTTTTATTTATTCTACCAGAAAATGCTTTATTTTCGCAACCTGTACAATAATTCTACAAATTTTATGTTAAATCATATTTATTTTTGTTCTTAAAAACACTAAAAAGAAGCACTTTTTATGCTTCTTTGGACAAATAATCAATGGCTTCGATAGCACTTTGTGTGCCGTCTGCAGTAGCCATTGTAAGTTGTTTGATCTTCTTCGTACGGCAGTCGCCTGCGACAAAGATTCCAGATTCTTTGGTCGTAGTATCCGTAGAAAGAAAATATCCATCCGAGCTGCATTCAATGACATTTGAGAATGATTCCGTGGCAGGTGTTTGGCCAATTGAGATAAACATTCCATCTAGAGAAATGGTGCGGGGTTTACCATTTTCTAGAATTTCAATGCCTGTTAAGCCGTTCTCGTCATGATTTAGTTTCTTTACTTCTGCATGATAGATGATTTCAATATTTTTCTTTTGTGAGAGGTCTTCTTTCATCTTTTCTTCGCACGTCAAGAAATCTAAATTTTGAACGATGTACACTTTTTTACACAAGTCGGATAGTGAGATGGCATTGATGGCAGCGGAGTTACCACCACCAACGACAGCGACTACTTTGTCTTTGTAGAACGCGCCATCACAGGATACACAGAAAGAGATTCCGTTTCCAATTAAATCTTCTTCGTCATCTAGATTTAAGCGACGGTATTTACTTCCAGTGGCTAAAATAATAGTTTTGGTTTCATATTCATTGTCTGTTGTTACTACCTTTTTCGTCTTTCCAGGAACAATTTTTACGACTTCTTCTAGTTCGATTTCGACTCCTAGATTTAAGACTTGTTCATATAAGGCATTGGCTAGATCCATCCCGGAAATTGATTGAAATCCGGGATAGTTCTCCACTTTGGGAGATGAGGCAATTTGACCGCCAATTCCTTCTTTTTCTAACATCAATACTTTTTTATTTGCTCTAGCTAAGTAGATGGCTGCGGTGAGACCTGCTACGCCGCAACCAACGATAATTGTATCGTACATTATGCTGTTGCAACCGTTGAAATGTATTTTTTAATGTTAGAAACGTTTACGATTTTTTGTTCTTTTCCACCTTTTGTTACAAACATAGTAGGTGCTTGTTTAACGCCTTTTTCTTTCGTCAATTCTTTTTGCTCTTCGGCATCAACGACCGTGTATTTAATGTTTGCTTTATCTAATAAAGATTTTGCCATTTTGCAATTTGGACAAGTTTTCGTTGTGAATAAAACGACTTCATCTTTTGTTTTTTTCGTATCTTTCTTTGCTGCTTTCGTTTCTTTTTCTTCTGTACAATCACAGTTTTCGAATACTTCATCTGTGTGATCATGTGTCAATTTTGAGTGATTTAAGTCGTAACTCTTACGCATGTCGTATTCTTCCCGTTTACCATCATTCCAGTTTTTAACAGGGCGATAGTATCCTGTAATTCTACTGTATACTTCTGTTTCTTCACCACATTTTGGACATTTGAAATGTTCGCCAGCAATGTAACCATGATTCTTACATACAGAATAGATTGGAGATAATGTATAATATGGAAGTTTGTAATTAGCAGCAATCTTACGAACTAAGTTAGCGGCAGCTTTCCAATCTGGTAAACGTTCTCCTAAGAAGGCATGGAATACAGTTCCTGATGTATAAAGAGTTTGTAATTCATCTTGAATATCTAATGCTGTAAAGATATCATCTGTATATCCAACTGGTAAGTGAGAACTGTTCGTATAGTATGGGGTGTGTCCTTCTTCACTTGCTGTAATGATATCTGGATATCTTTCTTTATCGTGTTTTGCTAAACGATAAGATGTTGATTCAGCAGGTGTTGCTTCTAGGTTATAAAGGTCACCGTACTCTTCTTGATAATCAGATAATTTATCACGCATGAAGTTTAGTACATCTTTGGCAAATTTTTGGGTTTCTTCATGAGTTAAATCTTTTCTCAACCAACGAGCATTTAAACCTGCTTCGTTCATACCAACTAGTCCGATTGTTGAGAAGTGGTTATTGAACGTTCCTAAATATCTCTTCGTATAAGGATATAGGCCTTCATCTAGTAATTTGGTAATGACATTTCTCTTGATTTTTAAACTTCTTGCTGCAATGTCCATTTCGTGTTCTAGACGTTCGTAGAATTCTCTTTCGTCTTTTGCTAAGTATGCGATTCTTGGTAAGTTAATCGTTACAACACCGATTGATCCGGTTGATTCACCGGAACCAAAGTATCCACCACTCTTCTTTCTCAGTTCCCTAAGATCTAGACGAAGACGGCAGCACATACTTCTAACATCGCTTGGTTCCATATCACTGTTGACGTAGTTTGAGAAATATGGAGTTCCGTATTTAGCAGCCATTTCAAATAATAGTTTATTGTTTTCTGTTTCGCTCCAATCGAAGTCTTTCGTGATGGAGTACGTTGGAATTGGGTATTGGAAACCACGTCCGTTGGCATCTCCTTCGTTCATGATTTCGATGAATGCTTTGTTAATCATATCCATTTCTTTTTTACAATCTTTGTATTTGAAATCAACTTCTTTACCGCCAACGATACAATTTAGTTCCGCAAGATCGTTTGGAACAGTCCAGTCTAGGGTAATGTTTGTAAATGGTGCTTGTGTACCCCAACGAGATGGAGTGTTAACACCGTATACGAAAGATTGAATGCATTGTTTTACCTCGTGATAATCTAAGTTGTCGATTTTTACGAAAGGTGCTAGATACGTATCAAATGATGAGAATGCTTGTGCACCAGCCCATTCATTTTGCATGATACCTAAGAAGTTAACCATTTGATTACATAACGTAGATAAGTGTTTTGCAGGAGATGAAGTAATCTTACCTGGAACACCACCCAGTCCTTCTTTAATTAGTTGTTTTAGACTCCATCCGGCACAGTATCCTGTTAGCATGGATAAATCGTGGATATGGATATCGGCATTTCTATGAGCATTGGCAATTTCTTCATCGTATACTTCACTCAACCAATAGTTGGCAGTGATAGCACCAGAGTTACTAAGAATTAGTCCTCCAACTGAATACGTTACCGTAGAGTTTTCTTTGACACGCCAATCGGTAACATTGATGTAGCTGTTTACGACTTGTTTGTAATCCAAAACCGTCTGTTTCATATTTCTCTGTTTTTCATGTAATTTACGGTATAAGATGTATGCTTTGGCAACATCGTCATATCCGGCATGAATTAAAACTTTTTCGACACTGTCTTGAATATCTTCTACATTTACAATGTCGTCTTTAATTTTATCTTGGAAGTCAGATGTTACTTTTAAGGATAAAAAGTCAATGATGTCATCCGTGTAATTTTTTTCCTCTGCATCCATAGCAGCTTTGATTGCTTCTTGAATTTTTTCAATTTTAAAACTTACAATTTTCCCTTCTCTTTTTCTTACTTTATACATATAACTCACTCCTTTTTCTCTATATCGATTCCTCTTAATTTGGTATTTGGGAACTTATTTGCAATGGTTTGATAAATTAAAATTAGTTCATCATCGCTGTAACTTTTTAGTCCTTGCTGAATGCAAGTGTCACTGTCAACATACTTTTGTAAATAATAAGGACTATCCCCTACAAGCGATGCCATTTCTTCGATATCCTCTATGGTGTGATATTCTTTGATGACGGTCGTTCGAAATTCGTGTTGAATGTTACTATTTTTCAGTAACTCCATACTTTTTTGAATCTTTTTGAAATTGGGCTTTACTTGGATTACGTCTTGGTATTTGGATGGGGCATGTTTGATATCCATCGCAACATAATCTAGTAAATTCTCTTTTAACAAGTCTTCTAATACATCCGGATTGGATCCGTTCGTATCCAATTTTACTTTGATACCGATTTCTTTTACTTTCTGGATGAACTCTTTTAGACCTTTTTGAATGGTCGGTTCACCACCACTAATGCAAATGCCATCGATGAGACCTTTTCGTTTTTTTAAATAGGCCAAGATTTCTTCCTCTTCATATCTCGTTTGATCGGTTCCCAAAACGAGACCTGAGTTTTGGCAATATGGACATTTGAAGTTGCAACCGTTTGTAAAAATGGTACAAGCGACTTCGCCCGGATAATTTAAAATACTTACTTTATCGAATCCAGATATTATCATGTGCCATCCCTCACTTTCATATCGAGATATCCGATATCATTTTGATGGGCATCTTGAATGATTTCTTGAATTTTCTTTAACGAAACATTTTTCGCTAACTTGATCTTCAGTAGGTGGCCACCATTCGTTAGTTTTTGATATTCTCCCGTTCGCTCTAAGCGATGATCTTGATCTGCTAGGAATGCATCTGAGAACGTATCGTATCTTTCTTTATCAGTTACACCAGGAATAGAACCGTAAATTGATTTGTCGATGGCTAAGAAATAAGACCTTACTTTTTCATTTAATGTTTCGCTAACGACGAAATTCAATCTTTCATTCTGTGAAATTTCATCTGCTTTCTTACGAATAAAGGTTAAGATTTCTAATGCTAGGGAAGAAGATGCTTCTTTCTCTAAGTAAAGAGATGCTTCATAAAGACCTGTAATATTAATATCTAACGTTCCACTTCTTAGAATCTTTCTGATTTTTCCATTCGTATCTAATTTCTCAGAGTCTAAGAATATGTTTTCTTGAAACAGATATTTAAAATCATCTTTATATTTAGAAGCAACCGATTCAAATGCTTGTAGCAATTCGTTTTTGGTATGTTCAATTGCTACGGCAAGTTCGGTATAGAATGCTTCTTTCTCTTTTGTTGCTAGGGCGATTCGGACCAGATTGATACTGGTCGTGGCTAGAAGAATTCTTCCTTTACTTACCCGTTTATCTAGATTGATATTGTCTAGGATTCGCTTTCCAGATGGCAAGTACTCTACTTCACAACCGCTTTCCGTCTGATTAAATGTTGCATCTAAGAAAGAAAGACGAATGTTTTTATTTTCATGAATGCACTCGATTACTTGTTCCAATAGATCTGTTAACGGTCCTGTTTTATAATTGATTCCTTCTTTGACTTTAAAGATTAGATATACTTTACGGAACGATTCTTTCTTATAAATTTCTAAGATGATTTGGTTTAGCATACGTCCTATCGTACTGCTATTTGTACCGATGCTAATAGCATAATTGTTAGAACCGATTGCCGTATCGTTATGTTCTAACGACATCAGGCATAGAAATAATTCTTTCTTTACCCAAACTTTGGTGTTTCTTAAGGCTTGATCCATAGAATTTTTCCAAATTTCTTCGACTTTTTTCGACTTGATATATTTTTTAAATTGCATGAAATCGATTTCTATCGTATCTAATAGTTCAATCTCATCTTCAATACTATCGAAATCGATGTATTCTAAAATTCCTGCTTCTTTAAATTCTCGGTTCAATTCTTCAATCAAATATTTTTTATAAGTATCTACAAAATACGGCACTAGTTCATAATCCAAACTTGCGATGGTGTGTTCTCCATATTGTTCTTTCTTAATATTGACTAATAAATTTGTTAAATATGGCATATAATTGTCGCGAGGTTTTATTTTCGATAAATCGATTACTGAAGACTTTGTCGTTCCCAACACATACTCATCTAAATTGTGAATGTAGATGCTGCCCTCTTCATGACTTCTCACGTACTTTGCATCGATTAAATAGGCTTTGGCAAATTCACTGGAAATGATTTTACCGAAACTTGTCAATGTTTCTAATGGATTTTGCTTGGTATCCTTCTTTGCACTTAAGATTAACCGTTCCATTGCCTTGACAAATTTATGTTGTTGTTTTACTTCGAATACTTCTCGTGACGCTGCCCGTTTTAGACGATATTCACTGAATGCTTGATATACTTCTGTATAGTTGCTTTGATTTAAAACGGTCTCGATGATGTCTTGAATATCCTCTACATTAATTGTTTTCCGATCTTTATAATTTTGCTCTATATTTTTTAAAACTTTTTCATATATTTTATTGACGTCTTTAGGATCCGTCTCTTGATTTACACTATCGAATGCTTTCTTAATTGCTAAGGCAATTTTGGTACCGTTGAAACTAACTCGTTGTCCAGTACGCTTTACGATAATTAAATCGTTTAGATTGCTATTCTCCATACCTCACCTTGCCTTTCTGTGCTATATTCATTATGGCACAGAGAAAAAAATCATTCAATGTTTTTTTTGAACTTTTTTGTTCGATTTTCACTTCTTAAAGAAAATAAAAAGAACGTTTTTTCTAAAAAAAACATTCTTTCAAAAATGATACAATTGTTGAAATCAATGGTTTTGAAAAGTTTTTAAAAAGTCAATACCCAAAATAAAGAAAATATTTTTTTGAAAAATTTTACATAAATTTTATTTTTTGTTGACAGTCATTGACTTTCAAAAAACACTGTGTCACGTCGTGAAACTACACTTTTTGTAAGGAAAGTTTTCGGTAATCCTGTTCTAGTAGTTCTAGAGAGATGCGATCATAGTATTTTCCTCCTACTAAAACACATTCGTGACGTCTGCCATATTCTTGAAAACCTAGTTTTTGATAACAACGAAGAGCGTTTTCATTGTAACTGATGACACTTAAGTTGATGTTATGCAAATTTAAATAATCGAATCCATAACGAATGATGGCACGTAGTGCTTCTGTTCCATATCCTTTGCTACGATATTCTTTTTCACCGATGTAAATTCCAATGGTAGCTGTCCTATCTAGCTCGTTAACAGAAGTCAAAATGATACTTCCAATTGCTCTGTCATCTTCTTTTAAAATGATTTCGAACGATGGCTTTTTCTTATCGATGATCGATTCTAGCATTTCTTCAGCAGAATCTTCCGTCGTAATCGTATGCGTTGTATGAAGACCAGCCGTTACTTCTTCATCATTCAACCATTTAGCAAACAGAAGAGCATCATCTTTGACAACAGGAGATAAGTAGATTCTTTTTTCTTCTATTTTCTTAAAGTATTTCATATTTCCTCCTTGTATTTTTTCTTGTTTTCATTATAATTATAACACGTAAGATAGGAGTTTGATTTATGCATCCATTTAAACATTTACAAGTTGTCAATCATCATCGTTTTGAAGTTTTTAAACTGTGCGTACGATGTGGTATCATTTGGCGCGGTCTTACCCATGATTTATCGAAATACTCGAAAACAGAATTTGTAGAAGGCGCCACTTACTTCTGTGGAAATCGCTCACCGATTCAAAAATGTCGGGAAACAAATGGCTACAGTCTCGCTTGGGTACATCACATTCATAGGAACAAACACCATCCAGAATTCTGGGTCGATTATCCTTATTATATCATGATGCCTTATCCATATGCGGTCGAAAGTATTTGTGACCGCATCGCCGCCTGTAAGATTTATCATAAAAAGAAATATAAAGAAAAAGATGCTTTAGACTATTGGAACAAAACAAAAGAACATACACCAGTTCATCCCAATATGGCAAAGTTTTACCAAACAGTCTTTGAAGATTTGGCAAAATATGGGGAACCTTATATTTTAAATAAAAAATACATGAAAGAAACATATCAAAAATGTACAAAAGAAAGCAAGTAGATACATGTCTACTTGCTTTTTGTTAGAAAAAATTTTGCAAGTTCATTTGCAAAACTTTTGATTTTTGCGAACTTTTGCAAATTACTTTCTAACAATATAGTCTTCTTTTCTTGGTTTCGCCTCTGGTTGTTCGTCTGGATATTCCAAAATAATATTGGCAATTCCTTCTTCCGTTTCCTTGATACCTAGTTCGTCTCTTAAAATTTTTCCTTCTTCAGTTTCTAATTCTTCCTTCGCACGGTAAATATAACAACTTCCGATACCGATACTATAAGCCTCATTCATTAAGTTCGATGCTACTAGGACACCGTCATCATGGTAAGTAGAAATTTTTTTATCGGCCACGACAACAATTACTGTTGAAGCGCCATAAAATGGATCGATGTTTTCATTGTTCATAATACTGGCATTAGATTTTCTCAATCGTTCCCTCAGTTCAGGATTTTGAACAACAATCATTCTAGCAGACTGTCTTCCCATTCCAGATGGCGCATACATACCTGCCTCTAGTATTTTTTCTAGTTCACTTTCTTTAATTTGTTCGCTTTTATATTTTCGAATGCTTCTTCTACCCTTTAGAATTTCTAAAATATCCATAAACTCTCCTTAACTACAAATCGATTCGTTAATGCCGTCTTCTAATGTACGATCTGTCTTTTTAATTTCTACTAAATCAGTGTTATCAAAAATACTTTGAATCGTGTCTTCGATAATGGAATTGCCTTTTCTAAATACAAATTCATAGATTTGACCTTCTTCTAATTCTAATTTTTCTTCATTGTTTACTAGTACTGTTTGAACACCTTCCGTATTTTGTAACGTAACATAGAAATCATCTTTGTTTTCCGTCGGTGTAATTAATAAAAGTCGATACGTTCTCGTAAATTCACAAGTATTGTCATTTTCAACATTATCTTTATAATGGTTCCATATCGTAAAACAACCGAAGCAACCGATTAGTCCCAAACATACTAAAATAAAAATTGTTCGTGCATTTCTGCGCATTGTATCACACTCCATGTATTTTTTATTATAGCATGTTTCTCAAAAAAATTGACAAAAAAACACCTTATCCAAAGATAAAGTGCTTGTCTTTTAAAGTTCAATTAGTTCGTATTCACGAGTTCCAACACCAAGGTCTGCCGCTGCTTCTACGGTATGAACACCATGAAGAGATTCAATTCTAGCAATTAGTTTGTCCTTACCTGGATCTGTAGAATTGTATACCAAATCTAAGCATGCTTGATCTACTGCAACTGGATCTGCTGATGCAAGAATACCAACATCTTTCATACATGGTGCAGATGCGTTTCCGTCACAATCGCAATCGACTGAAATGTTTTTCATCACATTGACAAATACAGCGTTACCTTTGAAGTAATCTACAACACTAGCTGCTGCATCAGCCATTGCTTCTAGGAATCTGTCTTGTTCTGGTAAATTAGCAAACAACTTCGTTTGATCATTCGTAACTCCTGCTGTATGAATTAGAGTTTTACCGGCAGATGATGCACAACCGATAGAAAGTTGTTTTAAGGCACCTCCAAAACCGCCCATAGCGTGGCCTTTGAAATGTGATAAAACTAATAGAGAATCGTAGTTTGCTAAATCTTTTCCGACGTAGTTCTTTTTTAGAATTTTACCATTCGGAATATCTAGTTCCATGTCTGGTCCTTCTTCATCTAGCAGATCGAATGGGAAATATTTGTTCCATTCATGTTCTTCAATTAACTTTTTGTGTTTTTCGGTAGAGTTTCTTGCTCCTTCATAAGCAGTGTTACACTCCACTACTGTACCATTTACATAGTTGATTACATCTTTTACGAACTCTGGACGTAAGTAGTTTTGGTTACCTTGTTCACCAGAATGCATCTTAACAGCAACCTTACCTGTCAACTTCTTTCCTACTGCTTCATAAGCTTTGATAATATTCTCTGGTGTAATTTCTCTGATAAAATATACTTTTGCTTTTTCCATACTTTTTCCTCCTTTTATGACTTATGTTCGTCATAGTATTTAATTTTTTCTTTTAATTTCTTTCTGACTGTTTCCAACTCTGCCATTCGTTTATCGATTCGCTCTAGTTGTGTCGTCAAAATACTCCGTCTTTCCTTTTTGGTTTTATCGCCTTGACGATTCAAGAGCAAATACCTACGAAGTTCCGGAATCGGAATATCAGCACTTCTCATACAAAGGACGAATTCTAGTTGTTTTAAATCTTGTTCCTGATAATTACGAATTCCAGATGCATCTTTTTGGACTGGTTCTAACAAACCTTCCTTTTCATAATACCGCAATGTGTCTGTCGTAATATGGTACATATTGCTGACTTCTTTTATTTTCACTAGAATTCACCTCATTTTCATTGTAAACCTTAAAGTCCACTCTAAGTCAAGTTTTTTTCGTATAAAATTGCTTTTAAACATACACTATGGTATACTTAAAAGGACAAAAACGGAGGTTACTTATGCAAGAATTTATTATTTCACTGATGGGACAATTTGGATATTTTGGAGTATTCTTTTTAATCGCCTTAGAAAATGTATTTCCACCGATTCCATCGGAAGTCATTTTGTTATTTGGCGGTTTTATGACAACTTACACCAGTTTGAATATTGCACTGATGGTCGTCGCGGCTACTTTAGGATCTTTGCTTGGGGCAATCGTCTTATATTATATCGGTAAAATTTTAAACAAAGAACGACTTAAAAAAATTGTTTCTGGAAAAGTTGGTAAAGTATTACGATTAAAAGAAAAAGATATTGATATGGCAGATCATTGGTTCGATACCAAAGGAAATAAAACGGTTTTCTTCTGTCGGTTTATCCCAATCGTGAGAAGTTTAATTTCCATTCCGGCTGGTATGAGTGAAATGCCAATGGCTAAATTCTTACTTTATACGACAGTTGGTTCTGCTATTTGGAATACTGTTTTGATCGTTATTGGAAATCGTGTTGGAGAAAATTGGGAATCGATTTTAGGGGTTTTCGACCAATATTCTCATATCGTATTGATTCTGTTAATTTTAATATTTGTTTTATTCATCGTTTGGTTCTATACAAAAAAACAAAAGAAAAAGAAAGCATAAAAAATAATGGTTCAATGTCAAGTAGTGTTGGTGAAACCAAAAACTAATGATAAATGAACTGTTGATGGGAAGTGTTTATAACACTTCCTTTTTTATGCAGCTAAAGGATTAAATAAACCTTTAATAAGCATAATTCTCGCTTTGAGATGGGAAAATTTTCTGTATCCATAAGCAGTATGTTTAATTTGTTTGATTACATTATTTGTTCCTTCGACGATACCGTTAGAAAAATCATAATCAAAAGCATTAGCTAGATACTTTTTCATGTCCAATAGAGTTTTATTACATTTTTTAGCATAGATGGATATATCAGAAGAAGGATTATCAATAATAGAAAAGAATTTATTCTTATCACGATTTCTAAGAGATTTTAGAAGACCTTGATAATAATTGTAAGTAACAAACAATTCATGATTAGTGTTAATGAGATAAGTTATAATATAATCTTCCGTGACATATTTTCTAAAATAATGAGAATAAAATTGAGTTGAAGTGTCTAAGTCATCTTCACATTTCAGAATTAATTTCCAATATTTTTTGAATTTGTTATAGTTTTTATTGGATTTCTTACATAATTGAATTCTTGTTTTATCTAATGCATTTCTAAATTGAATTACGATATGGAAACGGTCGGGGACGATAGTTGCATTTCTGAAAAGTTTATGCATTAAAATGTAGTATGGCTTGTAAAGATCCATAGTAATAAATTCAACTTTATCTCTTTCTTGCTTTGAATATCTTTTAAAATAATGTTCAATATCTATAGATTTCCTACTATTATTAATGTCAAAAATACGTTTAGATGAATGATTTACAATAATAAAAGCCATTCTGCTGATTGTATCTTTGGTGGCAGAAAATTCATCAATGCCAAAAGAGGTAGGTAAGAGACCATTATTCTTTATTAATTTATCTTGAGAGATATCGTGTAAAATACGATTAACAGAATTAGTGGAAATATTGTTACGTTTAGCAATCTCTAATTCGCTTCCTTTATTCATTAAGTCTAAGATAACACTTGTTCTAGTATTGATAGAAATTTGTTTGCGAAACTTAACAATGTTAGTAGAAGCAGTAAAAGTAGAATGACAATGTTTGCAATAGAATCGTTGTTTATCTAAAATTAACAAAGTGTTATAGTTAGAAACTTTAGGCAACTTAATTTTACAGTTCTTTTTCCAGTTCCATTTGATAATATCGTCAAAACCTTCATTAACGCATCCACATTTGGGACAAAATTCTGGTGTATAAGTTAGATAACCACGAAAGATTTTAGTAACAGTATTGTTAATTTTGACATTTTCTAAACAATTTTCATAAAAATAGATATTATCATCTTTAATATTTAGAATATTTTTAGTATAATCAGTATGAGTCATTTAATCAGATCCCTTCAGTGTTTTTTTTGTTCAAGTTACATTGTATCATAGGTTTCTGATATGACTCTTTTTTAATTAAAAATAGTGTTGATGATTTTTATCCACCAACACTATTTATTATAGAACCAAACAGGTAGAGTTTTCTATCTGTTTTTTTGTGGCTTGAAAATGTAAGGATAAAATGATATAGTATTTCTAGAATAAAGGATAATAGGGATATGAAGAGTTTATTATATTTTGAATACAAAAAGAATCGCACCATATCGACGATATTATTAATTATTGTTATTTTGTTTGCAGTTACTAATTTAGTTGTTTTTTTGGCTAGTCAACAATCATCGGTTGTAAGTGTTAGTTTTGCTTTAGATCAGGTAAATTATCAAGAAGCAGGTGAACAAGCAGACCAGGAATATCAATCAAATCCTACTTGTGAATCCTTTTATAAATATGTCTATTTTTCAGAATTAGCAGATATCCAAAAATTGTATGAGGAAAGTTCTCATAAAGGGGAAGATTACATTTATTATCTAAATTTCGATTTATCAACAATCATTGCTCAAGGATCTCAACGTGTTGAATCGAACTGCAGCTCGTCTGGACAAGAGGTGTATCCATTTGTTGGTCAAGAAGAACGTTTGCAAAAGATAAGAGAAGTTTTTATGGGTGATTACACGGACTTCATAGAATATATGGAATTTGATCAAAACGAAAAGTTAAATGATGAGACGATTACACAAACGTGGAAAAGTTTTTATGAAGAAAACTTAGATCTATTAGAACAGTTACGTGGCCAAGAGTTACAAGACTTTCAAAAAATAATGTTACCGACACTGATTTTAGCAGAACCATCTGAATCTTTTGCTGTAAGTGAAGAACAGTTCAATCAAAATATTGCAATGATGGACCAATTTGGTAGTTATGATGCATATCTAAATTCTCTAGACGACAGTGTAGAAACTGCTCGTGAACAACGAGAAATTAAGAAATATCAATTATTGAATGCCATTGAACCTTCTGTCAATGAGAGCTTTTTATACAATGAAAAGAACGTTTACGGAAAACTACTAGATTATTTACCAATCTTGTTTATAATCAATACGTTATTAGTAATTGGCGCTTTTGCTGCTAATACAATAATCGATCACAAAAAAGGTAGAGATACAGTTCTACTTACAAAATCGTATAGCCGTAGTAAAATCATGGCTAGTAAACTTGTTTATACAGGGATGATTTTATTGGTTACAACCTTCTATTTGCTAGTATCCTTATTAGCTTCCATGTATTTACAGGAATATAATCCAGAATTTATCTATACATTCTATCAAAATGGTGGCGTCGTAACCTACAACTTAATTACGGTATGGGCAATGAATGCTGTGATGTATTTCCTATTAGGATTAATTAGTATTTCGGTATTTTATTTGATTGCCTCTCTTAGCAAGTCGATGTTTCTTTCATTATTGTTGTCACTTCTTGTGACAGTAATTCCTACTATTTTGTCATTTACGATATTTAAAGTGCTATTTCATAACATTTTTTACATCGATTTAGTGTTACTAGTAGTTGGTGTTCTACTTTTGATTTTAAGCTGTATCGTATTTCAAAGGAGTTGGTCTAAATGAGTGTATTAGAGGTAAGGGATATTCATAGGAATTACGGTAAAAAAGAAGTATTAAAGGGTGTGACATTTCAGATAGATTCTTCCGAAATAGTCGGATTAATCGGTAAGAACGGAAAATCTACATTGTTTAAAGTGATTGCAGGTCTTTTGAAACAAAAATCAGGAACAGTTAAAATTTTAGACCAAGAAGTGTCCTCTAAAAATCGAAAAATATTCCAACAAGTTGGCTGTTTAATCGAACAAGTTTCTTTATATCCACACTTGACTGGATACGAACATATTCAAATTGTAGCAAAATTGACGGATACAAAAATAGATGAACATGTGGAAACG
>OCQB01001776.1_pt1 | contig 16037 bp, 11 predicted proteins | sample 1538631 | NCBI WGS metagenome assembly OCQB01 (sample SAMN04571713, study PRJEB22368) | human gut metagenome | biome: human gut; material: stool | host: Homo sapiens | place: Luxembourg | collected 2012-10-19
CCACCAGCCGGTGCGGCTTGTAGGCCCGCAGGGTAGTGAGCAGGCTCTCGGTGGAGACCTCGTTGTGGGCGTAGTCCAGCAGGATGGTGAACTTTTTGCTGATGGGCACCAGCTCCACGCGGCCCTTGACGACACACTTGCCCAGACCCTCGTGGATGGCGGCATCGGGCAGGCCCAGCACCTTGCCCACGGCCAGCGCGGCCAGCGCGTTGTATACGCTGAACTCACCGGGCATATTCACCCGGACGTCCATGTCGTCCTTGCCGGAGACGTGGAAGGCCACCCCCAGAAAATCGTGGGTGCGCAGCAGCTCGCAGCCCTCGGCGCGGTAGTCGGCCTTCTCGCTGCGGCCATAGGTCACCAGCTTGCAGGTGTGGCCTTCCAGCAGGGCCTCGGTGTTCTCGTCGTCGATGTTCACGACGCCGACGTCGCACCGCTTGAACAGCTGGCCCTTCCAGCTGCGGTATTCCTCAAAGGTCTTGTGCTCGCCGGGGCCGATGTGGTCCGGCGAAAGGTTGGTGAAGACGCCGACGTCGTAGTGGATGCCCGCCACGCGGTCCATCATCAGGCCCTGGCTGGACACTTCCATCAGCGCCACATCACAGCCTGCATCCACGAACTGGCGGAAGGTCTTTTGCAGCTCGTAGCTTTCGGGAGTGGTGTTTGCGGTCTCCTGATGGCGTCCCATGAAATAGATGCCGTTGGTGCCGATCATGCCCACCTTTTTGCCGGCGGCTTCCAGCACGCTCTTGATCATGTGGGTGGTGGTGGTCTTGCCCTTGGTGCCGGTGACGCCGATCACGGTCATCTGCCGGGCCGGGTTGCCGAAGAGGTTGCAGCTCATCAGCGCCATGGCATAGCGGCTGTTCTCCACCTTCACAACGGTCACGTCCGGCATGGCAGACAAGTCGATGTCATGCTGGATGACCAGCACGCTCACGCCTTTGGCGGCGCAGTCGGCCGCGAAGGTGTGGCTGTCGCGCTGGGTGCCCACGATGCAGACGAAGGCCATGCCCTCGGCTGCCTTGCGGCTGTCGTAGATGATATCGGTCACTTCGGTCTCCAGACTGCCCTGCACAAGGGCAAAGGGGACGCCTTCCATCAATTGTTCCAGTTTCATACATGAACCTCGCTTTTTCAGTTTGCAGCCCCGGTGCCTGCCGTATCCTGTGCGGCGGGGGCCGGGTCTGTCTCTGTGGTCGGAGCCTGGGCATCGTCCGCAGGCTGTGCAGCGGCGTCCGCCGGGGGCGCTGCTTCATCGGCGGCACCCTCTGCGGTGCTGTCCGCCGTTTCCTCTGCCGGGGCCTCCTCCGGTGTCGTCGGCTCCGGCACGACATAGCCGGACGGCAGCTCCGGCTCGCCCTGCGCAAAGGTGAATTTGCGGGTGCTGGACATGCTGATGTGGGTGAAGTCCAGCGTACCGGTGTCGGTGGCCGCACAGCCCTTGCCGTCCTCATTGAGCAGCACATGCCGGGCTAGCTTGAGCTTGTAGTCCAGTTCGTTCAGGGTGCCCAGCCGGACGCTGATGCGGTCCTGATACAGGAACGCCATCTCCTCCGGGTCTGCGAACTCGATGCGGGTGACATCCCCGCGCATCCCGGCGGTATCCAGCGCCGTCAGCAGGGTGCTGAGAGCCTCCAGACGCTTATCGCCCGCCTCCTCTTCCACGGCAGCGGAGGCGCTGGCCGCGTCGGAAGTATTCTCCGAAGCGGTGCTGCTGTCTGCCGGTGTTTCCTCCTCGAAGCACAGCTGCTCGCCGGGGTCCGAGAAGACCGGCTCGCCGCCGTACAGCGTGGGCAGACCGGTGGGCTGGGCGGAGTCCGCCGCCAGGATCTTCAGACCGGCCGAGAGGGTCAGCCAGCCCTTTGCCGTCTGCATGGCGTAGGCGGGCTGGGCTTCCGTCACCCGCACGACCACGGTGCTGGGGTAGTCCCGCTCCACCCGGATGTCCTCCAGCATGGGGAAGACCTTTTCCAGCGCAGCGGCTTTGGCAGCGGGGTCAAAGCTGAAGATGTTTTCTTCTTTCTGGACGCCCAGTGCCTGCAGGATTTGCTCGCTGGAGTAGCCGCCCGCTTCGCTCACCACGCCGTCCGCCGTCCGCACCTCAATGGTGTTGATCTTGAACAGCATGGTGACCGTCAAATAGATGCCTGCCGCGATGACGCAGAGCAGCATGGCCAGCGCGGTCAGGCGCTGGATGGCTCTGCGGCGTCGGAGGGCCTTGCGGGTCATCTTCCGTTTCTTTTTTCCTTCCCGGCGGGCAGGGTCCCGCAGGTTCGCCTGCGTAGGGCGGAGCCGCTGGCCGCTGGCCGCTGGCCGGGCGTTCGGGTTCTGAGGCCGGGCCTTCCCATTGCGGGGCCGCTGGCTCTGCGGGGCGCTCGTTCTCCGCTGGTTCTGGCGCGGCGCATTTGGTGCCCGGTTCCGGGAGGGGTTCTGCTTCTGGGCGGGGCGGCCTCCGGTGGGGAACTGGATGCTGTTGTCCGGGTAGCTGCCGGAGCCGGTATCCCGCGCCGCATAGCGACTGGGCCGGGGCGCATCGGGGTCATAGTTCGGGTTGGTCACCGGGTGTCTGCCGGGCGTCGTGGCGCTTGGATATCCCACATTGCTCCGGTCCGCCGGGCGGCTGGGCCGGGTGTCCCGCGCCTGATCGTAGACCGGGCGGCGCTTCCCATTTTTCTTCCGGTTCTGGGGTCGGTCTGCCATTGGGCCGCACCTCCTTTCCTTTGGATTTCACGTTCTGTTACGGGGTCTTGACCAGCCGGAGCAGGGCATTGGCGATGCGGTCCAGGCTGTCGTCCACCGAGAGCTTCCGGGCGTTCTGGCCCATCTGCGCCAGCTTGCCCGGCTCGGCCAGCAGGTCGGCCACAGTGGCCACAAGTGCTTCGCCGGTCAGGTCTTTTTCCTCAATGACCACCGCAGCCCCGGCTTTTTGCAGCTCCATGGCGTTGTAATACTGGTGGTTCTCGGCCACATTGGGGCTGGGGATGAGGATCGCAGCGCGGCCCACAGCCTCCAGCTCGGCCAGCGTCAGGGCACCGGCACGGCTGATGACGAGGTCTGCCGCAGCCAGCAGCTCCGGCATGTTGTTGATGTATTCCTTCACGACAAGGCTGTCGCCGGGGGCAAAACCCTTCTCTTTTTCGAGGTTCTGGAACAGCTCCACGCCGTACTGGCCGGTGGCATGCAGGTGCAGCACCGGCTTCTGATTTTTCTGCTCCCAGGCGCAGAGGTCGGCCACGACCTCATTGACCCGCCGTGCTCCCAGACTGCCGCCGAACGACAGGATGACCGTACGGTCCCCTGCCCCCAGCTCGGCGCGGATGGCGTCACGGTTCCCGGCCTGGGCGAACACCTCCGGCCGCACGGGGTTGCCCACCACGCGGGTCTTTTCGGGGGCACCCAGCTTTTCCACGGCAGCGGGCACAGCGGCGAACACGATGTCCACATCCGGGGCCAGCAGCTTGTTGGTCACGCCGGGGAAGGCGTTCTGCTCATGCAGGGCGGTCTTGATGCCCATTTTGGCGGCGCAGCGCACCACCGGGCCGGACACATAGCCGCCGCAGCCGATGACCAGATCGGGCTGCACCTCCCGCATCATCTTCCGGGCCGTGGGGCCGGAGAGGGCCAGGTTCCACAGCGTGATGAGGTTCCGCTTGATGTTGTGCAGCGAGAGCTTCCGCTGGAAGCCTGTGATCTCGATGTGGTGGAAGGGATAGCCCGCCTGGGTCACCAGACGGTACTCCATCCCCTCTTTGCGGCCGGCAAAATGGATCTCGGCCGTCGGGTCTGCTTTTTTCAGTGCACCGGCAATGGCCAGTGCGGGGTTGATATGGCCGGCTGTGCCGCCGGCAGCGATCAGAACACGCATCTTGGTTCCTCCTTATGATTCGGTCCGCGCCCTGCGCGCGGTATCCAGCACGATGGTCTTTTCCCGGCGGCGGGCCTCCCGCTCCTCGTGGGCGCGGCGGCGCTCCTGACGGGTGCGCTCACCGTTGCGGCCAATGTTGACCATGACCCCCATCTCCGCCAGCAGCAAGATCAGGCTCGTGCCGCCGGAGGAGAAGAAAGGCAGCGAAATGCCGGTGTTGGGCAGCGTGTTGGTGACGACCGCGATGTTGCAGAACACCTGCCACGCGATCTGCGCCATGATGCCGATGCCCACCAGCGTGCAGAAGCGGTTCTCGGCGTGGAAGGCCAGCCAGAACCCCTGCACGAGGAAGACCACGAACAGCACGATGACCAGCACGGCCCCCGCAAAGCCCAGCTCCTCGCAGACGACGCTGAAGATGAAGTCGTTGGTGCTTTCGGGCAGCCAGAGCTGCTTTTCGATGCTGTTGCCCAGCCCAAGGCCCGTCACGCCGCCGGAGCCGATGGCATACAGACTTTGCAGGGTCTGGTCTGTCATCTTGGTCAGGTCCTGCGTCCAGCCGTCCAGACGGCTCTGCAGATAGGGGATGGAGTCGATGTGCTGCAAGATCGTTTCCAGCAGAAAGATGCCGGCTGCACCGCCCACCCAGGTGATGACGCCGCCGTTGCCGCCCAGCAGCAGGATGGTGCCCACCATGGCGGTGGTCAGCACGATGCCGGACATGTGCGGCTCCATCACGAGCAGCAGAATGACCGGCAGCAGCGGGAGCAGCGGCAGGAGCCACGGCCCCACCGGCACCTGGCCGCTGCGGCTGGGGTCCAGTTTTTCCAGCCGGGGGGCCTTGGCCGCGATGTGGGCCGTGAGCAGGATCATCTCAAACTTTGCGATCTCCGAGACCTGCACCGTCATACCGGCCACGCGCAGCCAGCGCTTGCAGCCGTTCAGCGGGGTGCTGAACAGCACCAGCACCAGCAGCGCCAGCACAAGGAAATACCCCGGCCAGACCAGCCTGCGGAGCAGCCGGTGGTCTACATAGGAGAACAAAAACATGGCCACAAGGCCCAGCCCCAGGCAGAGCACCTGGGATTTGATGTAGTGCAGGCTGTCGCCAAAGCGGAGATAGCCTGTGGTATAGCTGGCGCTGAACAGCATCACCAGCCCGAATACGATGATGACGCCCAGCGTTGCCAGCCAGTAGAGCAGAATGGGAGACCAGGGGCCGGGGTCCCGCTGCAGCAGCGCGAACGGCTCCGGCTTTTTTCGGCGGATGGTTGCCATCTGCACACCTCCTCAACTGATTTTTGCCCATTGCAGGGCCAGCGCCGCGCCCAGCAGGGCGAGCACGCAGAATGTATAAAAGATCTGCACCGCACTGCTGCCGCGCAGCTCCATCCAGCGGTGGAGCGGGGCCGTGCGGAAGAGCTGCTTTTTCCCATGCGTGGTTTGATAAACCACGATCTGCACCGCCACCATGCCGCCCTCCAGCCAGTAGGGCAGCCCCAGCGGGAGCGCAAGGTCCGGCCAGCCGATGCACAGCGGCGCACAGCCCAGTGCCCCGGCCAGAAACAGGCTGCCCACGCTGCCCAGCCGCAGCCGGGCAGGCGGGAAGTTCCAGAGCAGGAACGCCATCAGCGCACCGGCCAGCGCCGCCGGGAAGACGGCCAGCGGGAACCAGCCGAGGATGGTCATGCAGAGCATCAGGCCCAGCTGGGCCGCAAATGCGGTGCCGCAGCACAGGCCGTCGATGCCGTCCGCGATGCGGACGCTCTCGGCCAGCGCCACAAGGCCCGCTTCCCAGACCAGCGGGGCCAGAACGCCCAGCTCCACATAGCCCAGACCCGGCAGGGCCAGCCCGGTGGCAAGGCAGCGGCTGGCCCCCAGCAGCAGGCGGGTGCCCCGGCGCAGGCCCAGCGGGGCACGGCGGCGGATGCGGGCCAGGTCATCGGCCAGGCCGACGCCGCCGAACAGCAGCGCCCCGAACAGGGCGATGAGCAGCCGGGTGGAGAGCAGGCCCTCCGTGCCCAGCAGCTGCGGTTCGGCCACGCAGGCGGCGGTCCAGCCCACACCCACGGCGGCCAGCACCCCCACCATCAGGCAGAGTCCGCCCATCGTGGGCGGCTGGGCCGGGCGTTCCGGGTCTTCGTCCGGGTCCGGACCCGGCGCAGCGTCCGGCCGTTCCGGCTCCGGCGGGCGGGTGGGCTGCTGGCGGCTCTGGAAGGCCCGCAGCAGCGGCACCATCAGATTCCCCATCGCCGCCGTGAGGACGAACCCCAGTGTCGATGCGACGATCAAGGCAAAGCGGATCATATCACTGCTGCTCCTTGTAGAAGAGTTCCAGCACCTTTTCCAGCGCCATGCCGCGGCTGGCCTTGACCAGCAGCGCATCGCCCGGCTGCATCAGCCGGAGCAGGGCGTCGGCGGCTTCGCGGTAGGTGTTGGCGTGCAGGGTGGTCAGGCCCTTGGCCGCAGCTACCACAGCCGTGCGTCGGGCCTGCTCGCCGTAGGTGATGAGGGTGTCGATGCCGCTTTCCGCCGCCTGACGGCCCACTTCCTCGTGGGCCTCACGGCTCAGGTCTCCCAGCTCCAGCATATCGCCCAGCAGGGCAAAGCGGCGCTTGCAGGGGTACTCCCGGAACATGGCCAGCGCGGCCTTCATGCTGTCGGGGTTGGCGTTGTAGCAGTCCTCGATGACATCCACGCCGTTGCTGTGCACGATCTTCTGGCGCATCCCGGTCTGCTCAAAGTTGCTGATGCCCCGCAGCACCTTCCGGGCATTGAGGCCCAGCCGAGTGGCGGCGCAATAGGCGGCCAGCGCATTGGCCACGTTGTGGCGGCCCATCGCAGGGATGTGCACCATAAAGGTGCCCTCCTCGTGGTCTTCGAGCACGAAGCTCATGCCGTCGGTCTCCTGCTGGATGGACAGGGCGCAGACATCCGCCCCCTCGTCGCCCAGACTGAACCAGACGGGCCGGACATGCTCCGGCAGCTCTGCCTTCCGCAGGAAGGGGTCGTCGCCGTTCAGCACCAGCGGAGCGCCCTCCGGCAGACCGGCGCAGATCTCCAGCTTGGCCTTGCAGATGTTCTCCTGACTGCCCAGGTTGCCGATGTGGGACACGCCGATGCAGGTGATGATGCCCACATCCGGGCGGGCGCAGCGGCTCAGCCGCTCGATCTCGCCCAGGTGGCTCATGCCCATCTCGACGACGGCATATTCGGTCTCGTTCCCGATGCGGAACATCGTGCGGGGCAGGCCCAGCTCATTGTTCTGGTTGCCCTCGGTCTTGATGGTATTGCCGAAGCCCTCGATGGCAGCATAGCACATCTGCTTGGTGGTGGTCTTGCCCACGCTGCCCGTCACACCCACGACTCTGGGGTGGAACTGGCTGCGGTAGTTGGCCCCCATCACCATCATGGCATGGTAGCTGTCCGCGCAGAGCACGGCCTTTTCCGCCGGGACGCCCTCGACCGGGTGGTTCAGCACCACACAGAAGGCCCCGGCTTCCAATGCCTTGGCTGCAAAGTCGTGGCCGTCGAATCGTTCGCCCGGAAAGGCCACAAAGATGCAGCCGGGGCAGACCTCGCGGCTGTCGGTGGTCACAAGGGACACTTCGGCGTCCCCGGTGTCAAAGCCTTCCGGCGCAAGGCCGTTCAGCAGAATGCTTGCTCTGATCTTTTCCATACGATACTCTCCCTTTTCCTGATATCACTCGATCGTCTTCCATACGAGATGCCGTTCCTCTTACCAACAGCCCCCAGCAGATTGGATCCTCACGACCCGGCTGCCAATGACTCTCCCTTGGGGAGAGCTGGCGCGAAGCGCCTGAGAGGGTTTACCCGCAGGTGATGGTCACAAGGGTGCCGCGCTGGACGCTGGCCCCCGCCGCCTCGCTCTGCTCCTGGACCAGGCCGTTCGCATCGCCGGCCACAATGCAGTTGAGCCCGGCTGCTGCCAGCATCTGGCGGGCAAAATCCGCGCTCTTGCCCGTCACATCCGGCACCTCCGTGTGCCTGCCTTCATACGTATCGGTATACAGATACACCGTGGTGCCGTAGGGCACCTCCGCGCCTGCGCGCGGATATTGGTAGGTGACCACCGCGCCCGCCTGGCTGGCGTCGCTCTCGGCCAGCTGGTGCTTGAGGCCCTTGATGTTCAGCGAGACCTGCGCATTGCTCCACTCGTTGCCGATGAGGTTGGGCACCTTGACGATGGTTCCGCTGCGGTCGGTGCCGTCGGCGGCGATGCCAAGGTAGGGCGCGATCTCACTGATGATGTTGCCGACGACGGGCGCAGCCAGAATGGACGAGTAGTCCGTTCTGGCGTTGTTGGGGTCGTCGAGCATGACATAGACGAGGATCTCCGGGTCGTCGGCGGGCAGGACCGCCACAAAGGAAGCGACCTTCTTGTAGTCACCATCGCTGCGGCGGTCCATGTTCAGCTGCTCGGACGTGCCGGACTTGCCGCCGATGCGGTAGCCTGCCACGTAGGCGCGTCCGCCGCCGCCCTGGGTGCCGTCCGCCACTTCATATTCCATGATCTGGCGGATGGCCTTGCTGGCGCTCTCGCTGATGACCTGGCGGCGGACGTTTGCCCCCACCTCTTCGATGACGTTGCCGTTCTGGTCGGTGATCTTATCCACCACATGAGGGGTGACGAGATAGCCGCCGTTGACGGCAGCGGAGATGGCCGTGCAGACCTGCAGCGGCGTGACCGCCATGGCCTGACCGAAGGCCGACGATGCCAGCTCGACTTCACCCAGGCGGCTCTTGCTGTAATACTGCATGAAGTTCGTCTCGCTGGGCAGGTCCACGCCGGTGCGCTCGGTGAAGCCGAAGGCGTCAAAGTAATCATAGAACAGGCTGGAACCGATGCGCTGGCCCAGCTGGATGAAGTAGATGTTGCAGCTGTTCCGCAGCGCTTCGGCCAGATTCTGGACGCCGTGGGCCTTTTTGCCAGCGCAGTGATAGGTCTCCTTGGCGACGCCGTAGGCACCGGAACAGTTCAGCGTGGTGTTGATGGTCGCCTTGCCGGAGTCCACCCCCATGGCCGCCGTGATGACCTTGAAGACGCTTCCGGGGTAGTACAGCTCGGTGATGGTCTTGTTCTTCCACTGGATGTCGCGGTAATAGCCGGAATAATCGCCCTCCGGGTCCAGCACCTTGTTGCCGTTCGCATCTGTGACATAGCTGCCGTCCTCATTCTTGAGGTAGATGCCGTAGAGTTCCGGTTCGGCGTGGACCAGCTCGTTGAGATAGGCCTCGTTGGCGGTGTAATCCAGCGCGTTATTGGGGTCGAAGTCCGGCTTGGAGGCCATGGCTAGGATGGCACCGGTCTTGACGTTCATCACGATGGCCGCGCCGCGGTTCTCGACGTTGTTGGCCGAGATGGCCTCGTTCAGGTAGCGCTCCGCCACCTCCTGGATGTTCACATCCAGCGACAGCACCAGATTGGAGCCGTCCTTGGCAGCGTAGGTGGTGGCGTTTTCGTCCGCGATGGCATTGCCGTAAGCGTTGCGCAGGGTGATGGTGCGGCCATTGACGCCCGCCAGCGTGGATTCGTAGGATTTTTCCAGGCCGTAGGTGCCGTAGCCGTCGGCATCGCAGAAGCCCAGCACCGCTGCCGCAAAGGCTCCGTAGGGATAATCCCGCTGAAAGCTCTTGGTGGACGAGACAGAGATGCGGCCCTTGCGGATGCCCTTGTCGGCATCGGCCTTTTTGTGGGCCTTGTTGTACGCGGTGACATATTGTTCAATGGACAGCTTGATGGCGTTGTTCACCTTGGTGGCCAGCGTCTGGTAGGCCGAGTCGCTCTTGGACAGAGCATCGTACACCGCCTGATACTGGGTCTGGTAGGCCGCCGAGGAGGTATCCACGCTGTCCAGGCTCTCACCATCGCCGGAGAGCAGCCGCAGGGTGATCTGGGTGCTGACCTCCTGCAATGCGGCAGGGTCGGCCGTCCTGGTCACCTCGCCGGTGTCGTCGTTCTTGCTGCTGGTGAACAGGGCCGTGCTGTAGCTGGGGTCGGCCCAGATGGTCCAGACCACGCTGGTGGAGGCCAGCGTGATGCCGGACGTATCATAGATCTCGCCGCGGGTCGCCTGGATGGTGCTGTCCAGCAGCTGCTGCTGGGCCGCATACTGACGGAAGGTCGCGCCGTTCTGGATCTGGATATTGTACAGGCTGTGGATGACGATGCCTGCCGCCGCCACAACGAACACCACCGCCGCGCCAAAGCTGAAATGCCGCAGCCGTGCGCTCAGCCGCTCGTGCGGGTCGGCGCGGCGCAGCCGGTAAAGCCCTTTTTTGTTCTTGGAGGATGGTTCCTGCATGTTGGTTTGACTCCTGAGAAACCGAAAAAGCGTGCGCTGCCGCACGCTTTTCCTGTTTTATTTTAGTTTGCGCGGTTCACGCGGCCCATGACCATCATGGCACCGTCGTGCAGCAGGTCAGTCCACTGCCGCACAGCGGACTCCTTGCGGACAAGGACGCTGCCCTCGTCCAGGCGGATGTAGGTGATCTGGCTCTGGTCGATCTTCATCAGACCGAGGCGGGTGGCCGTCTCTTCCACGCTGGTAATGTTGGTGCGATTGTTCAGTGCACTGTTGTAGTAGGTGTACTGGCTCTGCTCGCTGACGAGTTCCGCCTTGGCGTTCTGGATCTTACTGTTCAGCTCCACCAACTGGGACTCGCTCCACAGCAGGCTGACGGCAAAGCCCACCAGCAGCGCCGCCGAAAGCAGCTGCAATGCGTGCTGCATGGCAGCGCGCACCGGGTTCAGCCGGGGCTTGCCGCCTTTTTCCACCCGCAGCGGAACGTTCCGCTGCGTCTGGGGTGCTCTTCTGCGGCGCACCTCTGTCATATCATATGCTGCCTGGCCCATGGTACTCTCCTCCTCACTGATACTCCGCGGTGGTTAAATTTTTTCAAGAACGCGGAGATGTGCCGACCGGCTGCGCCGGTTCTCTTCCAGCTCCTGCGTATTTGCTTCGATGGGTCTGCGGGTGATGAGTTTTGCTTTGGCCCTGCCGCCGCAGACGCAGACCGGGAACTCCGGCGGGCAGGTGCAGGCGGTGGCCCAGCGGCGGAACTTGTTCTTCACCAGTCGGTCTTCCAGCGAGTGGAAGGTGATGATGCACAGCCGCCCGCCGGGGGCCAGATGCTCAAAGATGGTGTCCATGCCCTCTTCCAGTGCGTCCAGCTCGTGGTTGACCGCAATGCGCAGCGCCTGGAAGGTGCGGCGGGACGGGTTCTTGTTCTTGCGCCGCTCGGCCGCCGGCATGGCGCTGGCCACGATGTCGGCCAGCTGCAATGTCGTCTCGATGGGGGAAGTCTCCCGTGCCTCGACGATCTTGCCCGCGATCTGCCAGGCGAAGGGTTCTTCGCCGTAATCCTTGAGGATGCGGGCCAGCTCCTCCCGGCTCTCGGTGTTCACAAGGTCAGCGGCAGTCTCGCCCTCCTGGCTCATCCGCATGTCCAGCGGAGCGTCTGCCCGGTAGGAAAAGCCTCTGGCGGCATCGTCCAGCTGGTGGCTGGAAACGCCGAGGTCCAGCAGCGCTCCGTTGATCTTGTCGATGCCCAGCTGTTCCAGAGCTTGTCCCGCATAGCGGAAGTTGATCTGCACCACGGTGGCAGGCAGCCCGGCCAGCCGCGCCCGCGCGGTCTGCACCGCGTCCGGGTCCTGGTCCAAAGAGATGAGCCTGCCGCCCTGTTCCGCGTCCAGCCGCAGCGCGATCTGGCGGGAATGCCCCGCACCGCCTGCGGTGCCGTCCAGATAGATGCCTGCCGGGTCAATGGCAAGGCCGTCCAGGCACTCGTTCAAAAGCACAGGCACATGCTCAAACGAGGCCGGGTCAAAGGCTTGTCCGATCGTTTCACTGCCCATAGGGCCCAGCCTCCTTTCTGTCATTTCAAGTTGCGTATCATCCGGCGATTTCACGCTGTTTTTTCCGTTTTTCGCCGTGTTTTTCTGCCCGCAGGCACACACTGCCCCAAGGCATCTCTCTGATACAGTTTTATTGTAACAAAACCGCCCTGCGAATGCAAGGCTTTTCGGGCTGGTTTTTCTCTCAAAATGTCACAAAAAAAGCCCCTGCAAGCCGTCAATTTTGCTTGCAGGGGCAAATGGGTTTTTCCGACAAACTCCGCTCACTGGGGTTTCCGGGGCGTCTGGCGCAGATTGGCGCGGACGTTCCGGACCTGCGCAGCGTTCTCTGCCATGGTCTCCTCGGTGGTCTTGAGCATATTATCACAGTAGTCGGTCACGGTCTGGCGGACGGTGCGGGCCTCAGTCTGGGCGGCTGAGACGATCTCGGAGGCGCGCTGCTGGGCCGCCTTGACGATCTCCGCCTCGCTGACGAGGATGCGGGCGCGATCCTCGGCCTTTTTCACGATGGCCTGGGCCTGGGCGTTGGCCGAATCAATGAGCTGGGCGCGGTCGCTGACGATGGACTGTGCCTGCCGCAGCTCCACGGGCAGGTTCTGGCGGATCTCGTCCAGATAATCCCGGATCTGCTCCACGTCCACGATCCGCTTGCCGCCCGAAAGGGGCATCCCGGCGCTTTCTTCCAGCGCGTCCTCAATGGTATCCAAAAGCTCGTTCACGTTCATTCCGCATCTTCCTCTCCGGCAGGCTGCATGGGCTTCGTGTACTTCCACAGCAGCACCTTGCCATACTTATACTGTTTCTTCAGCGTCAGGCTGCCCACCTCGGCAGGCAGCACAAGGCCGGTCTCGCTCTCGCACAGGGCGATGCCGCCGGGCGCCAGCACCTTTTCCACGCTGGGAAGGATCTTTTCCAGCGTACCACCGTGGAACGGCGGGTCCAGCAGAACCAGGTCGAACTGCTCGCGGCAGGCGGAAAGATACCGCGCCGCCTCGCCGATGTTGACGCGGCTGCGGTCGAACACGCCGCAGGTCTTGCAGTTCTTCATCACGATGTTGACGGCCTCGCGGTTCTCGTCCAGGAACACGCACCGTGCTGCCCCGCGCGAGAGGGCCTCGATGCCGAGCTGGCCGCTGCCTGCGTACAGGTCCAGCACCCGTGCGCCGGGCAGGTCGAACTGAACGATGCTGAACATCGCCTCCTTGACCTGGTCGAGGGTGGGGCGGGTGATATCGGTGCCGGGCAGGGCCTCCAGCCGTCTGCCCCGTGCGTCTCCTGCAATGACTCGCATGTGGTTGCCTCCTTTTGCATTCCGTTTTTATGTATCTTTATATTATTGTCAAGACACCGTACTTTGTCAAGGCCCGCGTTGCACTGCGGCCGCAAGTGTGCTAAAATCAGGGCAGAGCGCCCCCCTGTTCCGGGGCGCATGGTCAAAAGGAGAGATTCAACGTATGAAAGTCCTGCTCATCAACGGCAGCCCCCACGAAAAAGGCTGCACCTACACCGCTCTGTCCCTCATTGCGGAGGAGCTGAACCGCGCCCACATCGAGACCGAGATCTTCAACGTCGGCACCCGGCCCGTCGGCGGCTGCATCGGCTGCGGCGGCTGCGCCGCAGGCAACGGCTGTGTCTTTGGCGGCGTGGTCAACGAGGCCATCGAAAAAGCCAGGACCGCCGACGCCTTCGTCTTCGGCAGCCCGGTGCACTATGCCTCGGCCTCCGGCAACATGACCAGCTTTATGGACCGCCTGAGCTACGCAGGCGGCAAGTATCTGGCCTACAAGCCTGCCGCCATCTGCTGTTCGGCCCGCCGCGGCGGCACCACCACCACGCTGGACCAGCTGGTCAAATACCCGGAGTTCTTCCACATGCCGCTGGTCAACGGCTCCTACTGGGCCATGGTCCACGGCTCCAACCCCGCTCAGGTCCTGCAGGACGAAGAGGGCTGCGCCGTGATGCGGGAACTGGGCCGGAACATGGCCTGGCTGCTCCAGTGCATCGAGGCCGGCAAGGCCGCCGGCATCCGGCACCCGGAGAATCCCCGCCGCCCCATGACGAACTTCATCCGATAAGCAGCCCCGCCCGCAAAGCCTGACCGGCACTGCCCGGCCGGGCTTTTCTGCTGCCATCCGCCGCTTTTGTTTCAGAAAAAGTGAGAAATCCCGCAGAAACAGCGCCTGCATCCTTTTTTCGTTCATAACTTTGTGGTAGCATGAAGATAAGTATTTTTTACCATGACGGAGAGCAGGCTATGGAACACTACGATTGGAACGACGGCTGGACCTTCACCCCGGTATTCGACCCCGCCATCGTGGGGCCGGAATGTCCGGATCTGCCCCTGACCCCGGTGCGCATCCCGCACACGGTCAGGACGCTGCCCTACAATTACTGCAATGAGAACGATTACCAGCGGCTCTGCGGCTACCGGCGGGAGTTTTTTGCGCCCAAAGAGTGGCAGGGCCGCACGGTCCTGCTGACCTTTGAGGCCGTGGCGCACGACGCCACCGTCTTCTGCAACGGCCGCCGGGTGTTTCATCATGGCTGCGGCTACACGGCCTTTACCGTGGACCTGACCGAATCCCTCCGCCTGGGGGAGCAGAACGTCGTGGCCGTCCGGTGCGACAGCCGGGAAGACCTGAACATCCCGCCCTTCGGCGGGCAGATCGATTTCCTGACCTACGGCGGCATCTACCGCGCCGTCTCGCTGGACGTGAAGGAGCCTGCCTATCTGCGGGACATCTTCATCGAGGCGCAGGCCGAGGGCGATTTCCGCATCTACACCTCCACCGTGGGCGAAACGGTCGGCTGCACCTTGCAGGCCGAGATCCGCAGCCCCGCCGGGAGCCGGGCACTCTACAGCGGCGAGCTGTCGCTGCCCATCGTGGGCACCCTGAACGGCGTCCACCCATGGAGCATCGGGCACCCCTTCCTGTACACCCTCACCGTGCGGCTCATCCGCCCCGGCACCAGCGGCCTGCCCGACCGGGTGCTGGACGAAAAATCCACCCGGTTCGGCTTCCGGACCCTCCAGTTCGTGGCGGGCGGGCTGTACCTCAACGGCCAGCGGGTGGAGCTGCGCGGCCTGAACCGCCACCAGAGCTATCCTTATCAGGGCTACGCCATGCCGGACAGCATCCAGCAGCTGGATGCCCAGATCCTGAAAAAGCAGTTGGGCTGCAACGCAGTCCGCACCAGCCACTACCCCCAGAGCCAAGCCTTCCTCGACGCCTGCGACGAGCTGGGGCTTCTGGTCTTTGTGGAGATGCCGGGCTGGCAGCACATCGGCGACGAGAGCTGGCAGGCGCAGGCATTGCAGAACTGCCGCGAGATGGTCTGCCAGTGCCGCAACCATCCCAGCGTCTTTCTGTGGGGCGTACGGGTCAACGGCAGCCCCGACGATGAAGCGTTCTACAAGCGCACCAATGAGGCCGTCCGGCGGCTGGACCCCACCCGCCCCACCGGCGGTGCCCACATCCGCCGCAAAGACCAATTGCTGGAAGACGTTTACGCCTACAACGATTTTTCCTACACCGGGCGGGGGGCTGGCTGCGAGAACCGCTCCGCCGTCACGCCCGACCTGCGCAAGGGCTACCTCATCAGCGAGTTCGGGGGCCAGCAGTTCCCGGCCAAGACCTTTGACGACGAACCGCACCGGCTGGCCCAGGCCCTCCACCACGCGGCCGTCCTGAACGATGCCATCGCCCAGCCGGGCGTGGCGGGCAGCTTTGGCTGGTGCATGGCCGATTACAACACCCACCGGGAGTTCGGCAGCGGCGACCGCATCTGCTACCACGGTGTGCTCGACTCGTTCCGGAACCCGAAACTCTCCGCCGCCGTCTATGCCAGCCAGAAGACGCCCCGCTCCCCCTCCGACATCGTGCTGGAAGTTTCGTCCAGCATGGCGCTGGGCGACCACCCCGGCGGGTTTGCCGGGGCCTGCTGGGTGTTCACCAACGCCGAGAGCGTCCGGCTCTACCGCGGCAACGATTTCATTGCCGAGTTCAGCCCGGACCGCCGGGGCCGGTTTGCGGCGCTGCCCCATCCGCCCATCGAGGTGCAGGATTTCGTCGGCTCCCTGCTCGAAAAGTATGAGGGGCTGGACCCCGTGGTCGCGCCGCAGGTGGCCGCCATCCTCAACGAGATGCGCCGGGACGCGCTGAGCCTTTCGCCCCTGAGCCGGGCGCGGCTGCTCTCGCTGCGGCTGAGCTGGAATGACCTGCTCCGGATGTACTACAAGTACATCGGCGTCCTCGGCTCGCCCTCCAGCGTCTACCGGTTCGAGGCCGT
>OCQB01001787.1_pt1 | contig 15945 bp, 16 predicted proteins | sample 1538631 | NCBI WGS metagenome assembly OCQB01 (sample SAMN04571713, study PRJEB22368) | human gut metagenome | biome: human gut; material: stool | host: Homo sapiens | place: Luxembourg | collected 2012-10-19
TGACAATGCATTTGTTGAGAATGGATTATCACTCGCAAGTTCATTATATCACCTTGTTTATTAAAAAGAAAGGTTGTTAACAAAAAATTCACTTTGTCAACAACCTGAGTATCATTCTATTGAATGATACGAAATCTACTATAATTGTAGCATATTTTTAAGAATTAGTCTTCATTCTCGATGATTTTTTCTATTTCTTCACCAATTTTTTCAATAACACCAACAACAAGTGCATTTCCCATCATAAAGTTTCTTTTTTTCTCCGTCATTCCTGTGTTAGTCCAATTATCTGGGAAGCCATTTATTCTTTCACATTCAATAGGAGTTAATAATCGAGGCTTTTTTGTTTTAAAATCTTCGATGACATGAGTTGTTCTACTAACACCACCTTCGCTAGTAAGCATTGTTCTAGCTGGGGCATCTAAATTATCAGGAAATGGCATTGCACCTTCTGAATAGTAATAAGGTGTACCATCTGGTTTAGTTCTAGGAATTCTTTTACTTCCTTTTAAATAAGCAAATTTTTCTATTTGTTGTTCTGACAAAAAATATTTCTCATCAATTTCTTTTTCTTCTCTAATCTTTCTAAGTGGATAAATTAAATTATAATCTGATTTAGTTTTTACTGTATATATACCACCATTTACCATAACGCCAGCATTATAAAATTCACATTTAAAATTATTACTTACATCTATTAAGTCTTTATAATCAGAAATGCATGATTCTGATATAGCTAAATAAGAATCTTTTATTGGAAATTGTTTTACAAAAATTCCTTTTTCAAAAATAATATCTCTGTCTCTAAATTTTTGCATTTCTTTATAATAATTAGTAGTTTTATGATAAGCAAAAATGTAGGTTCTTCTTCTTTTTTGTGGAAGTCCATATTCACCAGCGTTAATAACACGCCATTCAACATCATATCCATTTTCATAAAAACTTCTTAAAATCATTCCAAAGTCTCTTCCTCTTTGCTTTGCAGGTGATAATAGTAATCTATCAACATTTTCTAATAATACAAATGGTGGTTTTTTAATTGCTAATGTTTCTTCAATTGCCCACCATAAAACACCTTTTTTTCCCTCAATTCCTTTACTATTGGACAAAGTTTGAGCAACAGAATAATCTTGACATGGAAATCCTCCAACAAGTAAAGTATGGTCAGGAATATTGTGTTTATCTACTTCGAATATATCAACATTACTCACATCATCAAAACCGAATCTAGTTCCATAACAATTATATGCATCTTGTGTTTTAGTAGATGGTTCCCATTGATTTGCCCATAAAAATTTCCAATTGCCATTTTCTATAACTTTATCATTTTCGAATGAAACTTTATTTAATCCACATCTAAATCCACCAACTCCAGCGAATAACTCAACGCATGTCTTTTTCATTTTATACCTCCTCATGTTGTTTAATATCAATAATTATATTATAATATAGTTAATTGAAAAGATCAACCTTACAAGAAAATATTATACTAAATTTTCTCGTAAAGATCAACATTTCTATATAATATTTTATCTTATTTTTTTAATTAAAACAAGATCGAAAGGAGAAATTTATGAAAAAAGGAAGATTGTATAATAGACAAGAGATAGAACTTATTTCTAAATCTGCAATAGGAAAATCTGTAAATGACATTTTAAATGAAGAGATTGTCACTGTTGAAGATAAAGATGCAAACAAAGGAGGACTAGGTCAATTAATTGAAAAATATTTATTTGGTATGGATAACAATAGCGATTCTGAACCTGATTTTATGCCAGCAGGTATAGAATTGAAAGTAACTCCTTATAAAAAGATTAAAGGTGATAAATTATCTGCTAAAGAAAGATTAGTACTAAATATTATTGACTATATGACAGAATATAAAAATACATTTAGAAGTAGTCATTTTTGGTATAAAAATAATAAAATTCAATTATTATGGTATTTATGGGAAGCTAATAAAGATAAAAAAGATTTAATTATAACTCATGAAAAATTATTAGAGTTAGAAAAAAATGAAGATTTAAAACAGATTGAAGAAGACTGGAACTTTATTATCAATAAAATTCGTGAAGGAAAGGCACATGAAATTTCTGAAGCAGATACAATGTATTTGGGTGCATGTTCTAAGGGGGCTAATGCATTATCTACAAGAGAACAACCGTTTAGTGATATTCCAGCAATGCAAAGGGCATTTTGTTTTAAAAATTCATATATGACTCAACTTGTTAGAAAATATATTGGAAATTATTCTAATGTTGAAAAAATATTAAAAGGAACAAATGATACATTTAATGAATTTGTACTTAATATTATTGCTAAATATAAAGGAAAATCTCAAAATGAACTAATGAAGGAGTTTAATATTGATACAAAAGCTAAAAATGTTAATAGCATGTTGATAAGTAGAATGTTTAATGTAAAAAGTAAATTATCTGAGACAGAAGAATTCCAAAAGGCAAAAATTATTCCTAAAACTATTAGAATTGAAGAAAATGGTAGAATAAAAGAATCAATTTCTTTTCCATACTTTAAGTATACTGAAATAGTTAATCAAGATTGGGAAACTAGTGATTTGAGAGAAGAACTTGAAACTACTAAATATATGTTTTTCATATTTAAAATGGAAAACGGTGAGTATATATTTAAAGGTATAAAATTATGGAATATGCCAGAAATTGATATTGAAACATCAGTGATGGAAATGTGGAAAAAAACATATAATACTATTAAAACTGGTAATATAGTAAAATCAATTGAAAATGGAATCAGAAAAACTAATTTTGTTGGGATGAGCGAAAATAATGTTTGCCATGTTAGACCACATGGTAGAAATGCTAGTGATGTCTGTAAATTACCTGTTGCTGATAAATTAACAGGTGCAACTGAGTACACTAAGCATTGTTTCTGGATTAATAACAATTATATAAGAAAGATATTTAATGAATACATATAATTGGTATAGTTTAAAAAAAGATGATTATCATAATTCGAAATCGTCTTTTTCTTTTATAGTATTTTTATTATTTAAAATGTCATCTATGGTATTATCACTGATAATTCTATTGTTGTGCATATCTTCTAATACTTCTAAATAAGATTCTTTTTTGCTATCTTTTTTAATCATTCTCTTAAATAAATTTACTAACTTCTTAAAGAATTCTTCTAATTGTTGTAATCTGTATTTAAGATTAAAATTATCTTGTTTTAAATCACTAATTAATTCTTCTTGATTTTCTGTTTTAAAAGTGAGATTTTTAACTCGCAGTTCTAGCGCTTTATTATTTTCGGTAAGTACCTTAATTGCTTTTTTATCTTCTTTTATGGTTTGATTTAAACTATTAAGTGAAGAGGAAAGACCATTTATTTTTTTATATTCGTTATTAGTTTTATCAATTTTATCAATATAATTTTCTAATATTTTTTTATCTTCGTTTGATAGGAGATAAGTATCTTTTTTTAAAGAAGCTTTTTTTAGATTTAATATTTTATCTTTTATATTGATTGTGTCTTTATCAAGTTCAATAGAATTGTTATTAATGATTTCAAGATTCTTTTGATTTTTTTTAATCAAATCTTTAGTGTCTTGATAATTAATCATATCAGATACATGAATATCTTTATTTCTACCTTTTAATTTTTTCTTTAGAGTAGCATCTAAATCGTATTCTTTATTATATTCTTCAATACATAAAATTCTCATTTTATCTTGTAATTCTTTTAGGGAATTTCTCGTAAAAACATCAGTTTTACCAACTTGCATAGACATACCAGTTTTACAATTATATTTTATAGGTACACCAACTATATGAAGGTGTGGAGAAGTTTCATCATAATGAATAATAGCACTACAGATTTTAAAGTTTGGAAGTAATAGTTCTAAATCATCAACTTGTTTTATAAAAACATTTGTCATTTTATGCTTATATGTCATTGATTTAGTATCCCAGAATTTTTTATTTCCAAGTTCAATTATTATTTGTACTGCTAAATCACTTTTTGAATTATTACTAATTTTTTTGAAATAATCATCTATTTTTCTGTCATCTCTTGTTTGATTATTGTTATATTCTAATCTTGCTTCTTCAAATTCATTTTTATAAAAATGCAGTACATCATTATATAGTGAAGTAGTTCCTTTTATAACCACAATTTCATCTTGTCTATTATCATATTTTCTATAGTTATGTTTATCAGCTGTTGATAATTGTTTAGCATTTTGAATAGCATTATTACTCATAGAATTAGTTCCACTAACATTATTTTTTGATGTTAATCTTACACTATTTTTCTTGTTTTTATCACTTCCAATATGGAAAGAGTAAGAAAGTTCTTCCATTTTATCACCATCCTTTTTTAGGTATATTTTGTTTTGACATAATATATAACCCCCTAGGTATCTTGTCATACTAACAAGATACCAGTGGGCTAAGGTTTAACACCTTAGAATCCGTTTGCTTTATTTCGTAATATTTCAAAACTTTGTAATGAAATAAAACTACATAAAGAATTGATATAAAATACTATCGCCACTTTCATTGAACAAGTTCAACAAAACGTGCCACATATTTTATTTTTTTATTAATTCCATTTTAATAGGTTTACTAGGAACATCTTTTAAATCTCTTAAAGGTGTAAAAGATGTCTCGGTAGGAATGTAGTTAAATAATTTATCTAACTCATCTTTATTTTTAGTTACAACAATGTTATCTTCCTTGATATATATAATTCCGAATCTATATTCTTCCATTTTTACTTCTGGATCCTTTTTATAATAATCTTCTAATGGGAATACTCTTACAATAGCAGAATTATCTTTTATAAAGTTAAAAAAGAAAACTTGATTTTTAACATAGTATGTTGCTTCAGTATAAGATACGTTGTAGAAATTTTTAAGTCTCATAACAATTTCTACAACTTCTTCTTCAGGTAAGTAATTACTAAACCTTAATTCTCCAACAACATTTCCAAATACAGCAGGAGTTGGTCTATCAATATAACCTTTATCATATAGTTCGTTGCATGGTTTTGCAATTGATTCTCTAAAGTTGATATTTTTAACAAAGCATTCTTTTCCAACTAATTCAAGTTCAATAGTATCTACATAATTCATAACTAAAGTTGCTTTTTCTTCACGAGTTCTTTTATTCCAAGTTTTAATTCTTTCTTGATATTCATCAGGATGAAGCTTACTATTTATAAATGCGATATCACGAGATATCAATATGTCTTTTGCTGAATAATTAAATACTTCAAATTTATCAGCAGTATTTATTTTTTCTTCCAGTGATTTAATTGTATCTTCAATTATTTTTGCATTTTCTTTATAATCATCAAGAGTAAATGCACCATCTACGTAAGCAAGCTTAGCTCTTTCTAATCTTTGTTTTTGTGTATTAATTTCCTTATATATTTTGTCTCTTGGTTCGTCGAAATTTTTAATTACCATTGGAACAAAGAACTGATTAACAATCGAATCATATTCGGTTAGTTGATCAACAACTTCTTTAAAACCTCTTTCAATTTCTGATTCTTTTATATTTAATTTACAATCCCTGCAATAATAATAGAAATATTCATTACCTTTTTTCTTACATGCTTTTCCACCTAAAATTCTTCCACATTTAGGGCATAGACATTTTTGTAAAAATATATAAGTCAAAGTTCTAGAATATGCTCTTGAGTTATTTCTTTTTTGATGTTGACATTCTTCCCATAATTCTTTACTAATAATTGGTTCAACAACGTTTTCATAATATGTAGGATTTTTAGTTCTTTTACCATGAATGAAATCTCCTTTATATATTTCATTTTCAATAATATGCAAAATTGTATTATCTCTCCAATTTTCTTTACCTAGAACTTTTTCTTCTTTAAATAAATTAGCAATTTTTTGATATGATAATCCATTATGATACAAATTAAAAATTCTAATAACAATATCTTTAGTTGATTCATCAGGAACAAGCATTTTATCTACATGTTTATAACCAATTGGTGCTTGATGTGGAATGTGTCCTTGTTTTATTGCACCAGCAAGTCCAACTTTAGTTCTTTCAGAAGTTCTTTCTATTTCATTTTGAGATACACTCATCATAATACGTGAAATCATTCTTCCATTTGAAGTAGTGGTATTAATATCATCATATACAAAATCTAAATAAGCTTCATTTTCTTCCAAAAAACTTAATATATTTTCCCAATCATAAATACTTCTAGTGATTCTATCTTGTTTTAAAGCAATCATTGTATTAATTTTTTTGCTTTTAATATCTTCTTTTAATCTTTCCCATTCAGGCCTATAGTTTCCTTTTTTAGCACTAATACCAGCATCTTCATAATAATCTACTATTTCAAAATTATTTAACTTGCAGTAAGCTTCTAATCGTTCTTTTTGCTCTGGTAAACTAAATCCTTCACGAGCTTGGTCTTCAGTTGATACCCTCATATAAAGACCAGCACGAACTTTAATGTCGTTATTTAATATTCCCATAAACTCAACTCCTTTACAAAAAAAGAGGAGAAAGTAGTATTAGTAAAGTCTAAATACTACTGACTCCTCAAAACGTTAATTATTATAAAATTTTGTTTACATATATATTTTATCATAGATGTACCTCTCTTTCTAGAGAATACTCTTTCATTGGTTATTTATAATATCATTTTTGAAAACAATGTCAATAGCTTACAAACTTTTAATATATTCTTGTAAGTCACTAATATTAATGCGTTTTTGTAAGTTTTCTACATATACATCTTTGTTATGATTAAATGCAAGAAAAGTAGTACTTTTAATTATTATTTTATTTGGCTCAATATAATTAATATTTGTTTTTTCAATTTTACGAATAGAACCGTTAATAAAAATTGGTTTAACATTACAAAAATCACAAATAAATTGAATCTTTGATTGAAGTTCTTCGTCAATTGGAACTTCTTTTGTAATAATATTTAACATAAATAAAATCCTTTCTTATCTTAAATCTTCATCCCATTCAGTATATGGAACAGGAGCAACTATTAATTTTTTAGATTCTGAATCGTACTTAATATATTTGTTGATTCTTAGTTCCAGTAAAGCATCTTTTATTGTTTCTTTATTATCAGTACAATATTTTTGAATGTCTAATCCAATAATTCCATCATTAAATAAAATAATAGTTAAGAAACCTTTAGCATTTAAAGATAAGTTTTTATCTGTTAAATATTTCATTGTTGACTTGTAAACATTAAATTGTTTCATTATTTTCACCATCCTTTCTTTTTTGGATGGATGATTTATAAACACAAAAAAATCATTCTTTCGAATGATTCATATATGTAAGTTCGGATTTTCCGAACAGATTCCTCAATGGAGCCTTAACTATGCACGTTTACCAAATTAAGACTATAAGATTTGATTAAATCTCTCTGATAAATTAATTGTATCATTTGTTTTTTTAAAATGAAATTATACAAAATCTTTATTACATATGATATAATTCTTATAGTGAGGTGCGTTATGAAAAATAAAAAAATAATAAGAAATACATAATTATTGGTGTTATATGTTTATTTGTGGTGTTATTTTTAATAATTTTATTTGTAAATAAAATTGATGATGATTTTAGTTTTAAAACAATATCTAGTACTTGTGATGCTTTTAATATTTCTGGTAGTATTGCTTATAATGATAAGAAAAGTGCTATTTATATTACCAATATTAAGTATTGTGGCGGAGATGATACTAAAGAATATGAAAAAATAGAATGCATGTTATATGAGTCACATGAGGATGTAGAAAAAAGGATTAGTTCTTATGAATATAGTGATGGTAAGAAAATTAAATTAGAAAAGTTTTTAGAAAATGTTACTTTTACAGTTAATAATTATAAAAAAACTTGTGATGAACATAATAATTTATATTTGTTAATAAATGCAATTGATAGTAGTAAAAATATAACTACTTATAAAGTACCACTTGAAACACAAAGTATATGTGCTAAATAAAGGAATTGATAATTATGAAGAAAAAAATTAATGTACAAAAATTAATAAAAATGGCTTATAAAGAAACTAAAAGAAGTTCTTTAGCTATATATTTAATATTAAGATTTTTGGTTATATTATGTATGATCTTACAAATACTAAGAGGAAATTTTAATAATGCTTTACTCTGTTTATTATCACTTGTCTTATTATTTGCTCCATTATTTATTCAAAATAAATATGAAATAACATTACCTGATGGTTTAGAGATTAGTATTTATTTGTTTATTTTCTCTTCAGAAATACTTGGAGAAATAAATAATTTTTATGGTATAATTCCTCATTGGGATACTTGTTTGCACACTATTAATGGTTTTTTAGCCACTGCGGTTGGCTTTTCATTAGTGGATTTACTTAATAAAAATAGTAAAGATATTAATTTATCCCCATTTTATCTGTGTTTAGTTGCTTTTAGTTTTTCAATGACTATTGGTACTTTATGGGAGTTTTTTGAATATGGAGGAGATAAATTTTTAAAGTTTGATATGCAAAAAGATACTATTATTACAAGTGTATCTTCGGTTGCAATGAATCCTAGTGGTGAAAATAAACCTGTTATTTTAGATAATATTGGTAAAACTTTAATATATGATACTGATGGTAATTTACTTTATACTGTTAATGATGGTTATTTAGATATTGGTTTAAATGATACGATGAAGGATTTATTTGTTAATTTTATCGGTGCTGTTTGTTTTAGTATTTTTGCTTATATAGGACTTAAAAACAATAGAAAAAGTTCTGTTGTTAAAAAGTTTGCTCCTACGAAAGGAAAAAGAAAAATGGCTGAATCTGTTAAAAATAGGTTAAATAAGTAAAATGGAGGATTATTATGGCTTATATAGAATTTAAAAATGTAAATAAAGTGTATAAAATGGGTGAAGTTGAAATAAAAGCTTTATCTAATACATCTTTTGAAATAGAAAAAGGAGAACTTGTTTGTATTTTAGGTCCTTCTGGGGCTGGTAAAACAACTTGTTTAAATATTTTGGGAGGTATGGATACTTTAACAAGTGGAAATGTTTATGTTGATGGTAAATGTGTTAATAAATTAACTGGTAAGAATTTAATAAAGTATCGAAGAAATGATATTGGTTTTGTTTTTCAATTTTATAATTTAATACAAAATTTAACTGTTATTGAAAATGTAGAGCTTGCCACTCAGCTTTGTAAAAATTCTTTAAAACCAGAGGAAATATTAAATAAAGTTGGACTTAGAGATAGAATGAATAATTTTCCAGCTCAACTTAGTGGGGGAGAACAACAAAGGGTTGCAATTGCTAGAGCTATTTGTAAAAATCCTAAGCTTTTGTTATGTGATGAACCTACGGGGGCCTTAGATTATAAAACCGGTAAACAAATACTTAAATTGCTTCAAGATACATGTAGATTAGAACATATGACGGTTGTAATTATTACACATAACTCTGCGATTAGTCCAATGGCTGATAAAGTTATAAAGTTTAAAAATGGTTCTGTTAGTGATATCATTATTAATGAAAAACCTATGGATATAAAGGATATTGAGTGGTAAAATGAAAACTATGTTATTTAAACATATATTTATGAAGATAAAGCAAAATTATAAAAGGTTTTTATCTTTATTATCTATGGCCCTTCTTGGAATTGGTTTTTATGCAGGGATTGAAGCTTGCAGTCCAGATATACTTAAAACTTTAGATAAGTTTTATGATGATAATAATGTTTATGATATAAAAGTTGTTTCTAATCTTGGACTTGATGATAAAGATATAAATAGTTTATCTAAAATAGGTGGATTTGATAAAGTAATTGGTTCATATGAAACAGATACTTATTTAAAGTTAAATAATGAACAATATGTTGTTAAAGTAATGGGGTTAAATAATAGTATTAATAAAGTTTATTTAGAAAATGGTAGTTTACCTAATGGTAATAATGAAATTGTTGTTGAAAAAAAGATGCTTTTAGATAATAATTTAAGTATTGGAGATTCTATTAATATTTTGGGTAGTAATAAAAAAATAGTAGGAACTGTTATAAGTCCTTTGTATTTTTCTTCTGAAAGACCTAGTACTAATTTAGGTAGTGGTAAAGTTAATTATTATGCTTATACTTTGGAAGATGTATTAAAAAGTGATTATTATAGTGCTATTTATATAACTTTAAATAATACTAAAAATATGCTAACTAATAGTAAAGAATATAAAAATGTTATTGATGATGCTATTAATAAGATTGATGTTATAAAAAAAGAAAGAGAAGATGAAAAATATAATGAGTTATATGACATAAGTATAAATGAAAATGAACTTGTTAAACCACATTGGTATCTTTACGATAGGTTAGATAATAATTCATATAAAGAACTAATTAATGCAAGTGATAATATAAAGAATTTAGGAAATGTTTTTCCTTTAATATTTTTTGTAATTGCTGTTTTAGTTAGTCTTATTTCAATGATGAGGATGATTGAAGAAGATAGAACTGAAAATGGTACATTAAAATCTTTGGGTTATAATAATTTTTATATTACTTTAAAATATGTTATTTATTCACTTTTAGCAACTGTTATTGGGGGTATTTTAGGTGTTTTTATTGGTTCTTATTCAATTCCTTATGTTATTTGGAATATTTATAAAAAATTATTTAATATACCGATATTTATATATTCAATTAATAGTGCATATAATATGATTGGTTTTTGGATATGTATATTATGTATTTGTGGTACAGCATGTTTTATATGTATTTATAATTTAAAAGATGTTCCTGCAAATTTAATGAGACCTAAAGTACCTAAATCTGGTAGAAAAATATTACTTGAAAAAATATCATTTATTTGGAAAAGACTTAAATTTTCTGATAAAATAACTATTAGAAATATTTTTAGATATAAATCTAGAGTCTTAACAACTATTTTGGGAATTGCTGGATGTACAGCACTTATTTTGGCAGGTTTTGGTTTAAAAGATTCTATTAAAAATATAAATGATTATCAATATAGTAAAATATTTAAATATGATAAAATGATGATTATTAATGAAAATGGTGATTATGAAAAGTTACTTAATAAAATTAATAATGAAGAAATTGTTAATAAAGCAGTAGATGTTAATTATCAAAGTATTAGTGTTTTAAAAGGTGATATAAAACAAGATGTATCTTTGATAGTACCAAATGATTTTAATAGGTTTAATGAGGTTGTTTCTTTAATTGATTATAAGAATGAAGATAAAATTTATGATGATATATTAGATGATAGTTGTGTAATTAGTGAAAAAACTGCGAAACTTTTAAATGTATCTATCGGAGATGATATTACTTTACTTGATAATGAAAATAATAGTTATACTATAAAAGTATCTTATATTGTTAAAAATTATATTAATCAGTATATGTACGTAAATAAGAATACTTATAATAGTTTGTTTGGTAATTATAAAGTAAATTCTTTTCTAATAGATTTAAATGAGTGTACTTCAGATGATAGTAATGATTTTGATATGAAGTATATTGCTAGTAAGGATGCTGTTTCTATTATTAATAATAGTGATGTGAAAGATGCGTTAAATGATATGTTATCATCTATTGATTCTATAGTGGCTATTTTAATTATTGCAGCAGCAATGTTAGCTTTTGTGGTTTTATACAATTTGTCTAATATAAATATTAGTGAAAGAAAAAGGGAAATAGCTACACTTAAAGTGTTAGGTTTTTATGTTAAAGAAGTTGATAAATATATAAATAGAGAAACTATTATATTGACAATACTTGGCATATTAATTGGTCTTTCATCTGGCTCTTATTTATGTCATTATATTATTTCTACTTGTGAACCTGATTATTTAATGTTTGATAGAGAAGTGTTTCTTTTAAGTTATGTTTTTTCAGCTTTAATTACTATTATTTTTACTGTTATTGTTATTGTTGTGACCCATTTTAATTTAAAGAATATTGATATGGTTGAATCTTTAAAGAATGTTGAATAGTATTTGATGATTATATGGTTATCCATGTACATAAAACTAGCAATTATGATGATGGTGAGTTACTAAAGAAAGAAAAAACTAAATCAACTTCTGGTAAAGCTGCATACAATGAAAAAGGCATCTTTGCTTGTTATTTGGATAACAATGATAAAGTATTAAGATTTTATAAATAATTTTATTGTTAAATAGATTACAATTTGCTAGTGAGATTAGTTTGAAATATAACTAGTCTTTTTTTTGAAAGTAAATTTATTGTTATTTTTTTAATTCTTTTGCTTCTATATTTAATATAAAAGGGGCTTCTTTATATAACAAAAAAACTAATCCATTTCAGATTAGTTATTTATCAAAACTCGAAAAGTTCGAGCAGATTTCACTATGGAGCCTTAACTATACACGTATGCGAAATTAAGACTATAAGATTTGATTAAATCTCTCTGATAAATCAATTATATCATTTTATTAGATTATTTCAAGGGAGTATGGAAAAAAATTGATATTTATAGTATAATTTTAATAGTAATTATCGTTAATTTCATTGGAGGAATAGTATGTTTGATTTAGAAAATATATTAGTATATGCCAACTCTAATATTCAAATTATTGGTATATTTATAGCAATTATCGGTGGATTGGTTGCTAGTAAATTATTAAATGCAAAGATAGAAAGAGATACATTGGAAGAAAAATTAAATAGAATTATTAAAGAAATAGAATTTAATACGTTAAAAAAATCTGGTAAAGAAAATAGAATTTATTTGAAAAAGAAAGAAGATTACATGTATTATATTCATGATAAGATAATAGAAGAAGATTTTGATATTTCTAATTACGATGATTATGATTTAACAAAAGAACAGAGAACAGTAATTATAGAAGAAATAAAAGAAATTATTCGAGCAGCATTAGTAATTTTTAAAGAACCGCATACTAAAAGTGAGGTTGAAAGTGTTTTGAAACAAAATCATATAAAAGAAAACACTATAGAATATGATATTTACTACTATGTTGGCTCAGAAACTGGAAAAAGCACAAGTAATAGTTTTGGATACCCTGCATTATTACCTAATTTACAAGATGTTAGATTAAGTTCACACTTTTCATCTCTACAAGAAAATTTAGAGGAAAGAGATTTGAATAATCGTATTGATGAATTAAACGAACTATTAAAGTGGAAAATAATTGAAAAAGAAGATATAGAATCAAAAATTAAAGCAATCAATTCTAATTTAAATATCAAAAAAGATGTTTTACTTTTTATTTTTATTACAATATTTGCAATTATTATACCTCAAGTAATACTTTCAATATATCCAATATTTATTAATTTTAAGTGGTTAAAATATGTTTTCGCAATATATAGCATAAATTCATTTCTAATTTCTATGTGCTTAATGCTATGGTACATATATAAATTATTTTTAAATATATCCAAAAATAATGCAAAATAAATAAATGAAAGGAAGATTAAATTATGGATAATAAAAAAAGTTATATAAAATTTTTAAGACAATATGTTGGTCATAAACCAATATTAACTGCGGGTGTTGGTTTATTTATTTTTAATGAAAACAATCAAGTTCTTATGCAACTTAGAACAGATTATAATCAATGGGGATTCCCTGGCGGAGCAATGGAACTTGGTGAAAGTTTTGAAGAAACTGCAAAAAGAGAACTAAAAGAAGAAACTAACTTAGACATTATTGATTCAACAATGGTCAAAGTATTATCTGGTAAAGATACTTACAGAGAATATCCAAATGGTGATAAATTATATGATATTACTGCAATTTTTGTTATTACAAATTATAGTGGAGATTTAAAGGTAAATGATGAAGAATCAAAGAAATTAGAATGGTTTAGCATTGATAAATTACCAGATAATATAACTTCACATACAAGAAATTATTTAGAAAAATACGGCGATATATTAAAAGAAGCGTTGATAATATATGAAAATAAATAATTATAAGAAAGGAAGAAATAATATGATTGATTTACATATGCATACAAAATATTCAGATGGCACAGATTCAGTACAAGAACTTTTAAGTAATGCTACTAAAGCAAATTTAGATACAATTTCTATTACAGATCATAATACTTGTAATGCCTATGAAGAAATGGAAAAATCTAATGTTTCAGAATTTTATAATGGAAATATTATTGTAGGTTGTGAATTTACTACATCATTTGATAATAGATTAATAGAAGTTTTAGGATATGGATTTGATTATAAAAAGGTAAATGAATATTTAAACACTTATTATACTCCTGAATTGGTAAACGAAAGAACAACAACTCTATATAATCGTTTAATAGAAAAAATCAAAGATATTGGCTTAATATTTAATTTAGAAGATGTAAGAGAAAAGAAATTTGCTAATGAATTTTTTGAACGCGGTATATATGATGAATTGGTTAAGCATCCTGAAAATTTTGAACTTTTAAAAGAAGATATTTGGAATTCATTTAGCGACTTTTTTAGAAAAGGTCTAACAAATCCAAATAGCAAGTTATTTATAAATCATGCTGAATTTAAACCGACACTAAAAGAAATTATAAATTTAGTTCATGATAATGGAGGAATAGTTTTTTTAGCACATGCATATCAATATAAATTCGATGATACAGAAGAATTCTTAAATAAAATATATGATGAAAATAATTTTGATGGTGTTGAATGTTTTTATACAACTTTTTCAGAAGAACAATCGCAATACTTACTTGATTTTGCTAAAGAGAGAAATTTATTAATTTCAGGTGGTTCAGATTATCATGGATTAAATAAGAAACAACATGAATTAGGAATTGGTAGTGGTAATCTTAATATAAATAATGATATAATTTCTAACTGGACTATATCTTGTTATTAATAGGAGGTTATATATGGAAGAAATTTTTGATATTTATACACGTGAAGGATTATATTTAGGAACAAAAGAAAAATCAATATGCCATAGTAAAAATCCAGGATTTTATCATAAACCAGTTTGGATATGGATTATTAATAGTAATAATGAGATTTTAGTTCAAAAAAGATCTCATCTTAAAAAGAATCATCCTAATGAGTGGGATATGCCGAGTGCGGGACATGTTATTGCAGGTGAAACTTCTATCCAAGGTGCTATTAGAGAAACTTATGAAGAGTTAGGCATTAAAACAACTGAATCTGATTATAAATTTATTTGTGAATACATTGCTGATAAATCATCTGAAATTGCTCAGGTTTATTTATTAAAGTTAGATATTGATATCTCTGATTTAATATTACAGAAAGAAGAAGTTTCTGAAGTAAAATGGTTAACATATGAAGATTTTAAAAAGTTATTTTTTTCTAAAGACTTTGTTCCTTTTGATAATGAATATAGAGAATTAGTTTTAAAAATGTTAAAAGAAAATTTTAATTAAAAACATTAAAGACAATGCTAGTTGGCATTGTCTTTATCGTTTTCAATAGGTATATATTTTTTTAGTGTAGTATTTTGTAATTTTAAATATTCAATTTTAGTTCCAATTGCTCGTTCATCTTCAAAGTATCCAAGATAATGAAATTTATTTTTTACTTTGATTAAGCATTCAATATTTTCTTCTAGTGCTTTAGCAATGTTTTCAATAACATATTCATCTTTTTTAGGTTTAGGTTCTTCTTTAACTTCTGGAACTTTAATCTTATATCCTATAATTAAATTTCTAATATATTCAGATTGAGATAAGTTTAGTCTTGAAGAATCTCTTTTCAAAATAAATTTTTCATCATCACTTAAAAACACATTAACTTTATTATTTCTTATTCTCATAATTTAAAGTCTCCTTTCTAAAATTTAAGGGTATGGGAATTCCCATATTGGAATTTGTATGGGAGTACAAATTCAGTGCTTGCTAGACACGATATGTGAGTACGTACTCACACATTTTCAGTATAAATTAATTCATTTAATATGAT
>OCQB01001790.1_pt1 | contig 15911 bp, 14 predicted proteins | sample 1538631 | NCBI WGS metagenome assembly OCQB01 (sample SAMN04571713, study PRJEB22368) | human gut metagenome | biome: human gut; material: stool | host: Homo sapiens | place: Luxembourg | collected 2012-10-19
CATGATCAACATCACTTGCAAATGCATTATGTTCATTTCTACTTATGTATTCATCTGCCATAACACTCCCTTCCGTCATTCAACTACTTCTGCATCATTTTCTTCGTTATCCTCATATTCGAAATTTCCTTCATCGTCTTTAGTAGCTTCTTCAAATTCTTCAAGAGATACTTCTGTAGATTCACACAAATGACACTTCTCGCACTCTTTCTCTTTTGTATAACCTGTAGATGACTCTGGATCTACAGTATATCCTGTTTCAACCCATGCATGATCACAGTGATCTATTTTTTCGTCATCAACTTCATCTTCTTCATTATCTGGATCGACATCTTCTTCCTGATCAGTATTTTCTTCTGCATCGTCCGTTCTAACGTCAACTTTTTCCTTTGCTTCTTTCTCAGCTTCTGTTGTTTCTGTAGCTGTTTTCTTTTCTTGTGTTGTAGCTTCTTTTTTCTCTGTTGTCGTAGATTCTACAGTTGTTTCTTCTCCTTTCTTTTCTTTTCCTTTTGTTGGCGCTGCGAATGTGTATGTTGCCGCCAGTACTGCACAGATTACTACTGTAATTGCTACGATAATTCCTTTTTTCATTGTCTGCTCCTTTCCAGATTCATAGTTTTTTGCATAAAAAATAAGACCATATCGGTCTTGCTCTGATTCTCATATTTGCTTGTCTCCTTTCTTGACTTTATTGTAAAAAATTGCTATAATTTTAAGGAAGTTTTTTTTTCATACTTGATGTATAAACCCCTATACTTATACATCGATTTTCTTCAAAAGGACGTTTTTTTTTGAACGTCCTTTTTTTTGTTGTTTTTAATTCTGAAATATGTTAATCTTGCAATAAGGATATATATATTCCTTAATATTTCACAAATGCCTCTATGCTTTCGAATTCTCAACATAGAGGCTTTTATCTTTCTTCAGTTACTTACTTTTTCTTCAAGTGCTTTAATTCTTTCTTCAAGTACTGTAGATCCAAACGTATCATATACCTTAGCCCACGTTGTGATTTCAATCTTATCTGATCCTTTTGAAATAATAAACTGCAACAGCTCTCTCACGTGATCTATATGCTCTAAATCATCTGCATTGTCACTCCCATGCATAGCCATAACAACAAAAGATTTGTTAGAAATCGCATTGTCTACATATTTTTTTGCCCCATCCATTGTGTAGTCGTGATGCCACCATCTCGGGCGGTAATATGCTTTTGAGGATGATATCCCATTTTGATCAGAATAATCATAGTATTTTCTACTCCAATTATCTAATCTTATATCATTCGACAAATACCCAACACCGCCGGCAGTAATAATTCCGCGTATATCATATCCCAATTTTTCAAGTTCAATTTTGGGCATTCTAAACACGTCTGCGTAATCTTCCTCAGTGCTTTCCTTCGTAATATATTTGCCGCTGTGCGCTAATATTTCTCCGCCGTCTGCAACAACCAAATCGCAAATATCTTTAATTGTTCGCCCATCGTTTTTGTAGTCTGTATTTAGATTTCCAACAATAATCGCCGGGCATAGCGGAACTCCCAGTTCGTGGCATAAATCATAGACATCTGGAAGCCATTTATTAGCATCGTCGATGGTTAATACAAAATATGCCTTATCGAATTTTGAATATGCAAAATCATTCATCCGTTGTGTTTTTGCCATCTGCAATTGAGCTTGTTCTAAATCATAACTAATTTTTGAACTGTCAGGAATCAATCCTTCCAATCTTTCTAATTCTTGTTTTATGTTGTATTTTTCAAACTGTAATCCTTGTAAATCAATAGTTTTATCCCCATCATTATCGTTTACATAAGCTTTATACGCTCCTTCAGGCACGACCGCATCCTGATACACATTACCGTTCCAAGGCATATTAGGGTCTATATAGGACACAAACTTATCATCGCTGTCAAAAAAGACTATCAAAGGTATGTTGCCACCAGAATATCCCCTTGCTTTTAGTGTCTGTCCGATATATGTATTCACAATATATGCATTCGCTCTTCCTTCTCTATCAAACGTCCCTCTATTGGTTACCTTTTTTGTTTCTTCTACGGACTTCAAAGACGCATATTTTTTTTCTGAAAATACTGTATCTGTCACACTGTTTAAAGATTCTTTAACATTGCCGATCGTGGCTTCTGCGGAATTCATTCGTATGTTAACATCGTTCATTTTTTCTGCTACATTGTAGTCTGTATCAAAGATATGTGTATAACATACGATCATGTCCGCACTATCTGTTGCATTTACAACTACATACTTTGCACCACTAGGAACTGAAACATCTAACATTTTTTGTGTCCAAGCACCAACTGTTGTACTAATTACATTGTTAGATCTATCTAAAAATATACAATGCTTTATATTTCCACCAGCATAATCTTTAACTTTAATAGTTGTATCTTCACTACACAATCTATACGTTTTGTGCCATCGGTCAGAATTATCCTTTGCATAGATTTCTCCTTTTTCATTCATGTACCCTGACCAATCTTCATCAATTGGTGTAGCAAGTAATAATTTACGTGATCCAAATACTGCTTTATTCAGCGGATCAATGTTACGTTCTTCGGAGTTATCTAAAGATTCCTTTAGTGAACCAATCTGCTGTCTAACTGCTTCTCCCGCACTCTTATATACAGTACCATCAGCACCTGCTCTTACATCTTTTAATTCGGCTGAACTTATATCTGTCGCAATGTCTTCATATGCTATTGTTACAACTGCCATAAAAACATACTGCCCAACGACACTACTTGATCCCGAGTACACAGTTATAACATATTCATCGTTTGTTGACTCTACATTATAACTTGATGGGATGCCTTTACCATTTATTGCTACTCCATCTAATGCTTTAGCAATAACATTAGCATTTATAACTGTAGGTGATTTATCCTTTATGCTTTTCAGTGTTTCATTGTCTTTGCTACTAATTTTAAATGTAAGGTCGCTGGCGCTGTTGTTTCTAATAGTTGCCGAATGTACTGTTACTAGTTTTGTTGTATTTACAGTACCTGTTAGTATAGTATCAATTCTTCCATTTATTGTATTGATATTAGAATCTAACTGTTTTTGCATATTTTTGTTTTCTTCGATTACTCCTGCAACAGACTCAGGATGCCCGGTCGCATCTTTATAACATTGCTCAATGCTGTCGTGGATGCTTTGCCTTACATCTCGTCCGAGCTTCTTGTGTAACAAATTATCCAGTAATTCCTGTATTTTCGCCATTATTGCTTACCTCCTGCATCTGAATTGTTTTAACTGTTCCTGTTTTATCACAAAAATAAAGAACTCCATCCTCAACATATAATTTTCCATCTGATTCTTCTGGATAATTATCTGTAGAATGAAATTCTATTGTTTTCCCTACTTGCATTGTTCCCTTCATTGTTTCCTCATTTGATATATAAGGGACATTTCCATATTTTTCTCCAACTGCCCTATTTCCAATATTTTTTTGAATTTCTTGTACCGTACCTGCTGCACCTTTAGCTTTTTCTGCTGCTTCTTTTGCACTTTTTTCTGCGGCAGCAGATTTGGCCACTGCATCTGTAGATGCTACGGATAGAGTCTGTATCATGCCTTTTACATTGTTTGTCCCTGCAACAGTGTCAGTCAGTGAACTAATTGTTCTTCCTAATGTTATCTTATTATTGGCCGGATTCTCTAAATCTAGTTCGTACTTACTTACAAGATAATACGTGCTCACATCTCCGAATGTGCTCATGATTCCATGCTGTGTAGAAATGCAAGGAACAAGATCTCCAAGTCTGATTGCGTTAATATCAACATCAATCATATGCAGATCAACAGCTGTAAGTTCAATCGTGATTGCTAAGTTGATGCACTTCTGCAGATATTTATTTGCTTCTTCCAGTAGTTTGTCTGGATCATATACCTCAGAGAAATCAACCTTGTCATAAATCCAACCATACAAATTTACCGCGTCTTGGTTATATACATAATCTGTTCCATTGTGTCCATTCGCTGTTGTGATTGTCACGTTATCTTTTCCAACTGGGATGATCGCTGTTTTAATGTCTTCTGCCTTAGAGTATTTCTTCAGATCAAGAAGATTTTCTCCAAATCTAATGACCTGATTACTTACGTTTCCATACTGCTTTACGTAATCGAGATATCGCACGTTCCCATCATACCGGACACGAAGATATCCATCATATTTCTCCAAAAAATTGGAATTAATAAAATCCCAGGTCTTCTCATAATTTGTCGATAAACTTGGGATCGTAACACTTTCAATATCGATCACACCGATTTCAAATCTCTTTGCTTCCTCTACCTGTGAATTATGTTCGTGAATTAATCTTTTAAAAATCTCTATATTGGTATCTGCTGTCCCAGCTTCTGTTGTTTCGGTTCCGTAATTATGCGGTCGCTGAATTGAATCTAACAAAAAAGACAACTCTCCTTCACAAGAGATTTGCCCTGTATTCTGAAAATCTTTTTCATCCGTTAAACTTCTTCCGGAAAATAACAGCTCATCATCTTCATAAACATTGATTTGAGATTTTAATTTATTGATATCATTCACATGCGGATGTGTTTGCATCATCCCAAAATCAAGATTTCCCGTTTTATTTAATTCCAATGATATCTTAGGAGTTAATACCTGATAATCCGGATCGCGGACATCATGCAGTGTTTTCCCATCACATAGTATCTTGTACATTTATAAACTACCTCCTCGATAATCGACAGATACTGTCCCATTTCCTGTAAACGTTAAAAGGTTATCCCCTTCTGATAACCAGATATCGAACACTTTACTTTTGCCCTTTGGAAGATCATAAGTGGCCCCGTTATATGTAACCTGCATCGGTGTATCACATTCGATCACAGGAATCACTCTCTTTCTTCTTCCATAAATATTTAGCTCGTATTTTCCAGAAACTTTGATGCCTCCATATTCACGGATAATATCAGTTTCAAAATTAAAATCATCCCATAACCAATCTTCCAGAGACGAAGCAACTTCATACTTATATGGATCAACTTCTCCGGACATTACAAGCTTTCCATTTATACGATCTGTCTTTTCGACATCAATCGTAAGTCGGCCAATGTAATAAAAAGATGGATCAGTATCGAGTATGATCTTCATTTTCTTACCAACCAGGTAATTTGCAATGTCCGATACAATAGATCCCCATTCAAAAAAGTCTTCGTCTGGAGTTTCAAATTCTAAGGAAAGACTACGATTCTTGTACTTCACATCTCCGCCAGTAACCGCTTCAGTGATATCCAGTGTTCCATCTGCTCCTTGAATATCCAGTTCATATGTTTTTGGTTCCGGAAAACCAAGAGTGATCGCAGTCCACCCAAGATTCCAATCCTTTAAGGTATGTTTTTCTCCGATCGTGGCTCCTAATGTTCCTGGCATACTATACACCTCCTCTTGATTTTCGTGTTGCTCTTGTACTTAATTCTGTGTCCATGTAAGGAGCGATTACTCTTGTAATCTCTCGACCATCTACAATCACAGGCACCTCAATTCGTTCTGGTCCAGTATAGACTACTGATTCTGATCCATTAGCTGAATCTGTTTGCATAACTGGCTGCATTCTTGTTGTGATCGTCTGCATCTGCAGGTTAATCGCATCCTGCATCCTTGACTGAATATCTTGAACGTTCAACTTCGCTTTCGCAAATTTCTGTGCCATGTTCTGAGAGATCGTTCCCATTTGTTTATACAGATTTGGCGCTTCTTTTTCATGTCCTTTGATTGCTCCCTGAATATCATGGGAACCAATCTTTACAAATTCTCGAGATGGGGAATGAATCTTAAGTGTCTTTTTGGCTGTCTTAATAATATTCTGGCAGATTTTCTTCATAGATTTGCTGAGGTTTCTGGTTTCGCTTTCCATACCTGCAGTTAATCCCTTTGCAATATTAACTCCTGCCTGTTTCATCTCTTTCTGCAGATCATCTGTGACTGTTTTCATTTCAGATTCATAATTTGCTTGAAGTTTTGCAAGATCATCTCCAAAGAAGTTTTCAGAAAATGTTTTGGACATGCTCTGTTGCTGATTCCACTTATTAATGTAAGCCTGCTGTTCAGCTTCTGACATATGCTGAAACCATGCCATATAAGCATTTCCTGCATCAATATCCATTCCGAGAATCTTTTCCATCATAGACTCAGGAATCTTGTTTTCTAGCAACTTCAAGTTCTTCTGATACTTTTCAATATCCATGATATTCTGATCAAGGTTATAGATATTTCCCCAAGATTGCTGTTTATCAGTTAAACTGTCCATCTTGCTCTTGATGTTGTTATACGCTTCCTGGTATTCATCTGACAGATCCTGTAACTTTTCCTGTGCAATCTTATTTAATCGATCAGCTTCTTTCTCAAATGCATCATTGTATGCTGCTGCCGTTTTTTCTCCCGCAATTTTTAATTGCTTTTCTTCTGCAGCATTCTGCTTCTTTAACTTTTTCAGCTGTTTTTTTAATTTCGCTTTTTCCTTTTTATTTTTTGTCTTACTGATCTTATCTTGGAGATTTTTCTCTGCTGTATCGTGCTTCGAAGAAACTTTACTTGTCTGCTGATCGATAATCTCTTGTACCGTTTCTGATGATCTTGACTTGGCTGTGTTGAGTGCTTCGGATATTCCAGAAACAAGGTTGTTTCCAATATCGGAATAATTCCCTTTCTTGGAAGCACTCTTAGCTGCAGATAACGCTTCATTTACAGATAGCTTCATTTCTGCATTGAGTTCTGTCTGTCCTTCTCTGACACCCTTTGCTACACCTTTTGGAATATTCTTACCAATCGCATCTTTATATACACGAGATGGAGAATGGATTCCTAAGGCTGTTGCTGTAGCTTCTACCGATGCGTTAGCCATCTCTCCAGAAGCATCTTCCACATCTTTCGTATGCTTTCGGATACCTGCTGCCATTCCTAACGGCATCCATTTTCCTACGTCACTATCCATAACACGGGATGGTGAATGAATCTTACCTTCTGCTTTTGCGGCTACAACTGCTGCTCTTACTGTTTCTCTTGCGGCTGCTGATACAGCACCGGAATTTGATCTGATACCAGATGCAATTCCTGCAGATAAATTGCTACCAACGGATACAAAAGAAGATTTCTGCGCACTTGCTCCGGAAGAACCTGCTTTAGCTACTTTTGAACCGGCACTTTTTGCAGCTCCAGATTTTGATGCAATACCTTTTGCAAAATCATTTCCAAGTTTTGCTCCTGCCTTTTTAGCAGCACCATCATTTGCAGCTAGAGTTTTTGTAGCTGTGCTTTTCAAAGTTTTACTACTACTTTTCACCTCAGTAGATGCCTTTTTTGCTTCCTTTGGAAATGCACCAAATGTTGTTTTTGCACTTTGAGTATTATCTGTAGCCGGTATCTTAGAAGCCTTTTTAATTTCGGCCTGATTTTTCTTCAAACTACTTGATGCTTCATTTGAAGCCTTTGCGACTTTTTTTAATGAATTAGTAGTTGCAGAATTATCAGGCGCTTTTAACTTTGTATTGCTTTCAATTTTCTTTTTTGCATCACTTGTCTTTTGAGCTGTTTTCTCTGACTCTTTTCCTACCGCATCGGTCAATTGTTTTACTGCAGCTTGAACAGATATTTGTCCTTGCGCAACTCTGGTTGCTAATTCTGTTGGAACTTTTGATCCTTCAATTCCTGCCTTATCTATCATATCCTGAAAAGATACCAAATTACTCAGTGCCTTAACTGCTTCTTCAGGTTTCATACTTCCAGATGTAATACCATTTGCCAAATAATCAGGTACTTCAATTCCACCTTGTAATGCCTTAGTTTTTAATCCTTCAAATGTAACTAGATTCTCAACAGCTTTTATAGAGGTTGGAACAGCATACTGTCCGGAACTAATTCCCTGTGCAATACTGTCCGGAACTTCTTTTCCTTTATCTTTTACTTGCTGAATTAAATCTTCCCAGTTAATTGCATTTCCAAGCTGTGTTGCTGCGGTTTTAAATGAAACAGATCCATCAGAAATACCTTGTGCCAAATACTGTGGGATCTTCATTCCCTGTTCTTGCATCTTGGCCAACTGATCAGAATTAACCAGATCATCTAATTTGATCAGACTCTTTAATTCTTTTCCAGAGGTTGGATTTGCGTAAACACCCTGTTTGATTCCCTCTCCAACAGATTTTGGAATATCACTCGCTTTAATCTTTGCCTGTTTGGCCAGGTCATCTAAGGATTTCAGATACTCTGTATAATTTGTCTGAGCTGTATATTTGTCTGTATATGTAGTCAATTCTTTTTGTGCTGCATTTAAATTTTTACCACTTTGCTCAACTGCCTTATTGGCTGTCATCATTGCATCATAGTATTTTGTCAGATCATTAGAAGCTTTCTTATATTCATCACTGCTTGTTGTTATCTTTCCCTGGTTTACCTTTGCGGTAACCTGATTCATTTTTTCAACAGCGGCATTATATTTGTTTGTTGCTTCTGTCTTTTTCTTAATAGCATTTTCATTTTCAATGTCAGCTTTGGCTACTTTGGATGCAGCACTTTCCATCCCTTTTTGGTAAGCCTTAGCCATTGCCTGTTCTTTTAGCGCTGCAATATTCTTTTTGATCGCAGAAGTGGACTTATTTAGCTTATCTGCTTCTTTGTCATACTCAAGATTCAGCCCTGGTAATAATTCATTTAATTGTTTAACTACACTTACAATCTGTGCTTTTGTCCCGGCGCTCTTATGCTCAACATTCATCAGTTTTGTTAATCTCTGATACAGCTGATCTGCCTGAACACCATTTGCACGTGTAGAATCTACATTTTTCTGATTTTCTTTATGTAAGCTCTTGATCGATGCTGCCATCTCTTCTTGTTTCTTTTTGAGTTTTGTACAAGAAGAATAGTATCGATCCGCTTCTGTAACCGCTTTTTTCTGTGTCAAAGCATATGCTGCGACTCCTGCTGTTAATGCTCCAACCGCAACAACTCCTAAACCTACTGGACCGCCAAGTGCTGTACACGCTGCATTAAAAGTTCCTGTTGCTGCTGTTGCAAGAGAAATCTTACCTGTAAAGATTCCAACGACTGTCTGCAGTGCAGTCAAACCACCCTGTTGTGCCACTAAGGTGATTGCATTTGCCTGCTCCATTGTTTTTAAGGCACTAAAAGCTGTAGTTAATGCTGTAACTCCTTTAGATGCAGTGTTGAAAACTTTAACTCCGGCCCAGGCCCCCATGAATGATGTCGCAAGCGGAATAACTGCGCCCATCTTGTCCCCAAGCAGTTTTGTAGAAGTGGCCAATACTTTTACTCCACCTTTACCAACTACCATAGCCACTTTTCCCAAGTTCTCGACAGTATTTATAGCTTCTTCAGGAACAATTTTTTTAATTCCACCATTTTCAAGTTTCCTTGATAGATTTCCTAAAGCTTTATTCGCTGTTGCTACACCTTTTACTAATGGCTTTTCAAAAGAACTATATACTGAAATTCCAATATCATTTAACTTATTTTTTGTCATTTGCAATTGGGATTCCATTGTTTTGTATCTTGTTTCAGCTTCTTTGGTAAGGGCTGTATTTTTATTCCAAGCTTTCGTTCCTATTTTTAAAGCTTCTGTAAATGTACCAGATGCTCCTGCTGCACGTAATAATGCATCTCTAATTCTTACATCTGACAATCCCATATCATTTAAGGTTTTAATTGCACTTCCACCATTTTTATTGATTTTATCCAATCCATTAATAAATGATAAAACTGCTCCTGCTGCGTCATTTTTAAAAGCCTTTTTAAACTGTTCTCCACTCATTCCTGCTACAGTAGCAAAACTATTCAAACTCTTTCCGCCTTGTACTGTTGCAAGATTCATTTTTGACAACAATGTAGAAAAGGCTGTTCCACCTGCTTCAGCTTCAATTCCAACAGAACTTAATGCTGCAGAAAATGACATGATTTGTGCTTCTGATAAACCAACTTGAGATCCAGCTCCAGAAATTCTTGTTGCCATTTCTACAATTTCTTTTTCTGTTGTTGCCATATTGTTTCCAAGTGCAACTACCGTAGATCCTAATTTATCAAAATTTTTCTGGCTCATTCCTGTAACATTAGCAAACCTTGCCATTGATGTTGCTGCCTCTTCCGAAGATAAATTGGTAGCATCTCCAAGCATAACCATTGTCTTTGTAAATCCTGCAACAGATTTTGTTTTAATGCCCAATTGTCCTGCTGCCTCAGCTACTCCTGAAATCTCTTCCACGGACTCTGGCATTTCTTTCGCCATTCCACGAATATCTTTTCTGAGCTTTGAAAGTTCTTCACTCGTAGCATCTACAGTTTTTGTCACGCCTGTAAACGCACTTTCAAAACTTATTCCGGAATTTGCAACTTCTTTTACTGCTGTTCCAATACCTACTGTAGCCGCCATTGTTTTTATCAGTCCCGCCATTTTAGAACATGCACTTTCTGTACTTGCTACAGTACTTTGATTAGATTTTTCCCAAGATTTCTTTGTGCTATCTGAACTCTCTTTTGCAGTATCTTTTACTTTTTTATAAGACCGTTGCATCTTCGTAGATGCAGACTCTGTTCCCTTTGCAGCTGAATCAGCTCCTTGTTTGGCTGCCTGTCCTGCTTTCGATGCTGAATCTTTTGCACTCTTTTCTACTTGCTTTCCAGTTTTCTCTGCGGATTTAGCAACTTCTTCTACACTCTTTTGTGCTTGATCAGAAGCTTTATCTATATCCTGTGCTGTACTCTTAGAAGAAGACTCAACTTCTTTCTTAAGATCATTTAATCCTTTTTCTGCACCAGAATTATCCAGTTTGGTTTCTATTGTAACTGTACCATCTGCCATGTCTTCACCTCGTCAAATACCTATATACCTAAAAATCTAAAGTTTCTAAGCTATTTGACGTCCTGGGTGCTCAACCTGCAGATCCAAGCTCTCGCCTGTTCGCTTCTCTTATCACAATATTCCTGACAGATCACCGCCATTTAGCAGTATCTGCGTTATCTCATCCTGTCTCTTCTTCTCTTCTTTGCTTATCTCATCCGGAAGTGCATAGATCTTTTGCATCTCCCGTATCCTTTTTCTCTGTTCTTTGTTAAAATTCTTTAACTCAGCCCCACGATATCCGATGATCTCACAGATTTTACAATCATCATGCAAGGCACTGAATAATGACATAAACTTCCACCAATGTAAAAAATCAATCTCAAACAGATCAATCTTATAATCCTGCATAAACCCTGCATTAATATAATCAAAATCATGTTCAAAGCTGATCACTTTCTTTTTTGTCTTTGCTTTCGAAGTTTCTTCTTTTCCACACGAATAAAACCACAGCATCTTTTCCATTGCTTCTTCCAGATCATCTGGAATGTTATCTTTATAGAAAATCTTTAACGCATCATAATACTTTGCGTTCGTGATTGCATCTTTTTCATTGATCTCAATTTCCTTCATCATTTCCTTTGCAAAGTTCTTTTGATCTTCCGTGACTTCTTTTCCAAAGATAATTCCTTCTATGTTCATGATCGTTCGAAAGTCAGCATTGATCTCATATTTTTCACTCCCGATATCCACAGACACCGGGAGTTCTCTCCTGATCATTCAGCTCCTAACATTTCAGCAATATCGTTTAACGTTTTATCATGTGTTGATAACTGTGCATTTTTTATCTTATAAAGCTTTTTCACCGCCTTTGTTCTCTCCGATAAATCATGTTTTGAAGTAAACATCTTGTCTGATGCTCCATTTCCAAACAGTTTATCAAAAAATTTGCTAATCACTTCTGATTCATACGCAACACCCTCCGGCCCGATCGTACCAGTAGTTGCATTCTTTTTTTCATACTCTTCGAGTTCTTTCCACATTTCTTTACTTGTATCATTAAATTTCTTCAACATCTCCGCATCCATAATATTAAATGCAAATCTCTCTTCATTCCAAATAAACATATATCTTACTCCTTAATTCCAATTTTAAGCTCGCTTTCGTTTACTCCGTTGCTGAATCCGGTGTAAATGTCTTTGTCTTTATATCAAATTTACCCATAACAGGATCTCCTTTGTCGTGAAGTGTTCCCTCAACCTGTAATTCTCCGTCATTATCAGAGAAACTTGAAATTTCAGCAGCTACGGTAAACATACGTGCTTTGAATACTGTCCCAGTGGTATCTCCCTCTACTTTTTCATCCAGATCAACGCGAACAAATTCACGTTCTGCATCTGCTCCTGTTTTTCTCTCTTTACCAATGCTGACTAGATCTTTAATGACCTTTTCGCTTGGAATCTGATCGGCTGTAAATCCGTGCTCACCTTCATAACTTGTAATGCTTGATGTGGATGATTTATCATTGATATATTTTTTACTCGTTGTCTGTGCTCCTGGATCTTCATTTAACTCTGTAAAACCAGTTCCCATTAATTCAAACGCTTCAGACACCTTTAAATAAGATGCTTCCTGATAACGCTGTTTTACTGTTTTGCTTGCTGTTTCTGCCATTTTATATTCCTCCTAATTTCTGATAATAAATTAACTGACACTGAATCTGGTATTGTGCTTTTGTTGCATCTGCGTTAAACACGTAGCCATTTGTCAGTGCCTGTATTTTAATTGCTCTTTTTCCTTTATCCATTTCCGGAAGATCATTATTGATCGTACATCGTTCCAACCAGTCTGAGAAATCTTCGTAAAACTCCGCCACATCGATATTCTCTGCAACGTCTGCCCCGAAGTACTCACGGCTTGCCAGGACAAAATTAAAACGGCGTTCTGTGTCGCCGTTAATATATCGCTTTTTAATTGGCTGTGATGTTACCGATGCTTCGATCGCATAACTTTTTGTATCCTCCGGAAGATGTTCCACGCCCACCAGATCATCAAATGCTGATAATCCAGGATAATCTTGTATAAATTCTCTTACACTTGCGATCACGCTCATTCTGCTTTACCTCCAATAAACTTCGCAACAGATTCCACAATCTGATCTCCGTTGTCAGCCCAACATCGCTGATCCCATTCTTTACCACGGAGGCCTTTCCCTTTATTCTCATGATATTGTCTCTGTGCATATGGCTGTACATAATCAATAGAATCTTCATTTTCTATCGCTGTATTTTTTAATGGTCCGTTTAAGTACGGAACATACGGATCTGCTTTTCTTCGGAATTCACCAGTAAAAAATCTTTGTGCTGGTCCACCAATCTGAAGACCTCTTGTCTTTAAAATCTGATCTGGCGAAAGTTCGACTTTTACTTGTGTTCCCATTTAAGCACCTCCGATTCTCCAATGTGGCAAACTTCCTCTCCGGTTATCCGAAAACGATAATACTTTTCCTGTGTACTGCTGTTTTAAAAACTCTGATTCTTTTTCAAAATCTTCTAACAACCCTTTTCCAAACAGATCCCCGTTGTTGATCGTCCAATACTTTTCTGCTTCTTCTGCAGATAATTCCCGATACTTGTCTGCATCGATATATTCTCTCCCTTCTGTATCTGCAGATAACGGGATGCGGATCTGATACAAATCGGCAGAACTGAGTCCCTGATCGGTAACAGTTGTCTGCTGCTTTGTGTAAAAATTAACACCTTTGATCTGAGTCTTTAAATAAATCTTTCGTGCTGTCTTTTTATCAACTCCGTGACTGTTATAGATCGTGAGGTCTGCATTTGTCATCATATGGCCCACACCCCCTGTACATGAGTCCCGTATGTGCAAGATAAGGATACGCCGCTTTCTTACAACGGTGCTCCACAGTGCCTGTTGTTTTGCTCTGACTCGTCACAAAACTTACACTGTATCCATCGTTGTTCTCACTTGCGATCTCCCTTCCTGCATCATCTTTTCTCATTCTATCCTGATACATTACATCTGCCACTGCACATGTGGCCAAGCTTACTTCTTCTGGAATTTCTGTCATATCATCGACTCTGGAAAATGTAAGAAACTTCACAAAGATACTCGCCTTTAAGATCATTCCAGGGAAAGCTTTCTCCGGTATGATCTCGCCATAAAATTTATTTTCGTAGAAATCCCTGTTTGCATATTCCACCATACCGGATCACCGCCTATCCTCTGGAAATGATTCTTGCAATTGGAATTGCTTTATGATCGATTACTTTCTTATCTTGACCAGTTTTTCCGTTGTTGACAAGTTCCCAGTTAGATCCATCTGCAAGTTCTGCGTCTGTTGGCGAATTTGTAGCCTGTTTTTTCTTTGTATAAGAAATTCCATATGGGGCAAATACTTTTCTCTGTCTCATAAACAATGTATCCTCCCCACCATTTTTCATTGGATTACGATACATTTCATATGGGACTTTTGCACCAATGTCTTCGTAATCAAATGCTCCATCTCCTAATGCGAAGGTTGTATATTTCGTATAAGCTTCCTGTGCCGCAACATAACCAGACTCTCCTTTTGTTCCGCTTTCTTCTACTGCAGCAACTTCTTCCGTTGGCATAGAGTCATCGATCAGAACTAAACGGCCATTCCATGTTGCAAGTGTTAACTGTCGTTCAATACCATTTGAATCAGTCTGAGTCATATATTTTAACAGCTTCAAATTTTCAAGATTTGTTGCAACTGCACTGTGCATGATCGCAATTGTGAATTTGGATTTATTATCCCCTGATGCTCTCTGTAAAGCTGTATTTAAAGTATCTGCCTGTACAACATTTTTAACATTCCCATCCTTATCTGTTGCAGTAACTTCTGTAATATCAGAAGTATGATTATCCACGAAAGTCTTGTTTTCTTTTCCTGTCATTGCAAAGATACCTTCCAGTTCTTTTACAATGGTCAACTGGTCAAGATCGGCTTTATAGTCATTCACCTGTGCTGCAACATTATCCATAAAGCTTACACCGCCTGTAATGTCTTCGGAAAAGTCTCGTTCTGTCCATCCTTTCATACGTCCAACTACAACAACACCTCTTTCGAATGTATCTGTGCTGTCCGATGTAAGATCGGTCTCGCCATCATAATTCTGTGCAGTTCCACCAATTAAACCATGCATTGGTAAAGTTGCATATGATGTTCCTGTCTGAGAACTGAACGTATTTTTAATATCCTGATTACCTTTTAAGGCTCTTGATTTGATCAGTTCGTTTCTTTTTAAATTTGGAATCCTCTCTGTATAAGCACCAAATGCCTGAGGATTAAATGATTTAGAATCAAATTTTGCTCCTGCCATTTTTTACTCCTTTATTTAAATCTCTGCTCCGGGATTCTGTTCCATATAGTCACAGAGTTCCGAATATGTCATTTCACTTGGTTTCTTTCCACCAATACCGCCGGAACCACCATTTGTTCCTTTAACGATCGTTGGTGCAGGTTCATCGCTTTCAAACAAAAAGCCGTTTTCTTCCTTGATCTGTGACAGCTGTTCGTCTAAACCAATGATCTTTCCATCGTTTAGTTTCAGTCCGTCCATGTTAAGAAGTGCTTTAACTGCTTTGTTGTTTCTGGCTTTCGCTCCTGTCAATGCTGTAGTTAATGCATAATCAAATTTCATTTCTGAAATCTGAGCATCTGCATCACTCTTTGCTTTCTCAGCTTTCGTTTTCCAGTCATCTGCTGCCTGCTTGATGCCGTCAATGTCCATGTCTTTAAACTTCTGAATCTCTGCATTTGCATCGTTTACCTGAGTTTCAAGACTTTCTGCTTATAGCTGTCTCGCTCCTGAGTGATCTTCTCTGCTTTCTCCTGTTCTGCTGCGATATCCTTTCCGTTCTCAGCCATGATCTTATCGATCACTTCCTGGGAAAGATTTAAACCTTTTAAAAAATCTGTTTTCATGTTACTATGCTCCTTTCGTATTAGGTTGTTTTAGGCGTGTAACCGACCGCCACGAACCGACTGTTTAAGGTCTGATCAGCTGACCAATGTTATTTCTTTGCATAAAAA
>OCQB01001794.1_pt1 | contig 15877 bp, 10 predicted proteins | sample 1538631 | NCBI WGS metagenome assembly OCQB01 (sample SAMN04571713, study PRJEB22368) | human gut metagenome | biome: human gut; material: stool | host: Homo sapiens | place: Luxembourg | collected 2012-10-19
CCCTGCTGATCCTTGCCAGCCTCGATGTACTTGCGGGTGGCCTCAGCGAAGACCAGCTGGCACTCGGTGTTGATGTTGATCTTGGAGACGCCCAGGCTGATGGCCTTTGCGATCATCTCGTCGGGGATACCGGTGCCGCCGTGCAGGACCAGGGGGATGTTGTGAGTGGCCTTGTGGATGCGGTCCAGAGCCTCGAAGTCCAGACCCTTCCAGTTGGCCGGGTAGACACCGTGGATGTTGCCGATGCCGGCAGCCAGGAAGTCGATGCCCAGATCGGTGATCTTTGCGCACTCCGCAGGGTCTGCGATCTCGCCAGCGCCCACGACGCCGTCCTCGACGCCGCCGATGGAACCGACCTCAGCTTCGATGCTCAGGCCCTTGGAATGTGCCAGAGCGACCAGCTCCTTGGTCTTCTCCACGTTCTCCTCAATGGAGTAGTGGCTGCCGTCGAACATGATGGAAGAGAAACCGGCTTCCACGCAGGCCTTGCAGCCTTCGTAGGTGCCGTGGTCCAGATGCAGAGCAACGGGAACGGTGATCCCCATGGAATCGACCATTGCGCTGACCATCGCAGCAACGGTCTTAAAACCGGTCATGTACTTGCCGGCACCCTCGGAGACGCCCAGGATGACAGGGCTCTTCATCTCCTCGCAGGCGGTCAGCACAGCCTTGGTCCACTCCAGGTTGTTGATGTTGAACTGGGGCACACCGTAGTGGCCGTCGCGTGCCTTGATGAGCATTTCGGTTGCATTTACCAACATTATTCATTACCTCCGCAAATTCATATTATTGGGGTGAAAAGTCGTTTGAGAATGCGACTTTGCGTATCCCTTAACGAACCTGTAAGGTTAGTATACCCCAAACAAACTATAAAATCAATCCAAATTTTCAACATGGTTTCCTGTTCGTCAAAATGATGTTGGAGATTGTGGCAAAATGCGGGAACGAGACGTTCAAAAAATAGTCATATTTCCGACTTGAATTTTACAAAAAGTACGGCGGCTTCTGCGCGGGAAATTTCCTCACGGTTGAAAACCCGGTGGAAAGTGTGGAATTCCACCCGGAAAGTGGGCGCAGATGCTTGACTTTTGAACACTTTCAACGGAGTTTTCAACATGTGGAAAAGAAAGGCCCGTTTTACAAAGTGTATATGGAATCGAATGTGGAAAACTTTTGCCGAAAAAAATATACCGATAAAATGACAAGGGGGCTGCTCTCTGCCGGCCGGGACAAAATTCAGGCGGGAAAAAAGGGGAATCCTATGGCAAAGGCGGGGAGGTTATGTTATACTTTACTATGACAATCTGTCGAATTTCGTAAACAGTGAAACAAAAAGGGCCTGTCCCTTTTCGATAAATGGAAGGAGAATACAATGGACGAACAGAAAATGCCGCGCCGCCCCCGCCGCGCTGCGGAGGACACGCCGAAGAATGAGAGCCTGGTCTACGGCAAGAACCCTGTGACCGAGCTGCTCAAGAGCGGCTCCGGCGTGGACACGGTGCTGCTGGCCGAGGGCATGGCCCCCGCTGTGGCGGCGTACTTCACCGCCATGGCCAAGGAGGCCGGGGCCACCGTCAAGCGGGTCCACCCCAACAAGCTCCGCCTGATGACCGGCACCGAGAGCCACCAGGGCGTGGCTGCGTTTGCCAGCGAGATCGAGTATGCCACGGTGGAAGACCTGCTGGCAGCGGCCAAGGCGAAGGGGGAGCCGCCCTTCCTCGTGCTGAGCGACGGCATCGAAGACCCCCACAATCTGGGCGCAGTGATGCGCAGCGCACTGCTCTGCGGTGCCCACGGCATCGTCATCCCCAAGCGGGGCGGCGCTTCCGTGACCCCCACCGTCATCAAATCCAGCGCCGGTGCTGCGGAGCGTCTGCCCGTGGCCCGCGTGGCCAACATCGGCGAGACCATCCGCCGCCTGAAGGACCAGGGCGTTTTCGTCTACTGTGCCGATATGGACGGTGTGCCCCTGCGCAAGAATAACCTCACCGGCCCCATCGCGCTGGTGCTGGGCAGCGAGGGCAGCGGCGTCTCGCAGCTGGTGAAAAAGCTCTGCGACGGCGTGGTGCGGCTGGATATGGCCGCACAGGGCACCGGCGTGGACAGCTTCAACGTCTCGGTGGCGGCTGGCATCATTTTGTATGAGATCCAGAGCCAGCGAGCAGGCGAATAAACGCGGACTGCTCCGCAGAAATTGAGCAGGGAGGTACAACGAATGGCGAAGAATGATGCCCGTAAAAACGGCTTTGAAAAAACGAACCCGGAGGACCTCGCAGCCAAGGAAGAAAAATTCCGCACCTTTTTCAGCACCAGTGTGGCGCAGGTGCCCGATGAGATGAAGCACCGGGACGACGAAAAGCAGGAGCCTGCAAAGCAGAAGACCCAGAGCAGCATCCTGGGCCGCATCCTGGGCCGCGCCAAGGAGGAGGCAGAGCCTGCCTCCGAAAAGCCTGCCATGCCGCAGGAACTTCCTCCGACGGGTGAGATCCGGCTGGGCGGGGAGGACGAGGCCGCGGAGCCGAAGGCCGATCTGGAGCTGGCCGCAGACTTCTTTGTGGCAGAGGAGCCGGAATCGCCGGTGCAGCCTGCCCCGGCCGCCCCGGCCGAGCGGAAGCCTGCTGCCGAAAAGCAGCCCGCTCCGCAGCCGCAGCAGCCGAAATATGAGAAGAACTATGTGCGCGGTCCGCTGACCCCGCAGGAGCAGAAGGAACATGCCGAGATGCAGGAACTCAAGGCCCTGCTCTTCCCGGCTCCGAAACCGGCCCGGCCCGAAGCGGACACGCCCGCCTCGCAGGAAGTGCTGGGCGTCGAGACCGCCGCATTGGAGGCCGAGGAAAAGGCCTGCGCGGCCCTGCCGAAGATGGTCTTCGCCGAGGACCGGACCCGCAAGCCGGAGCCGGAAGAGGCCCGACCGGAGCCGACCCAGCCATTCCGCTTCTTTGGGGAAGGCGACGACGAAGCCGCGCCTGCGGCCCCCACGCGGGAGGCACCGCCCAGCATGGACGACAGCATGAGCATCCCGTTGGTGGGCCTTGAGGAGGAACCGGAAGCGCCGGTCTCCGCACCGGATGCCGCGCCCGCTGAAGCTGCCCAGCCTGCGGAAGCGGCTGCAAAAGCCGCGCCCGGCGAAGCATCCGCAGCCGAGACGCCTGCGGCCCCGGCAGAGGAAGCTGCCGCAGAGCCTGCCGAAGAGTCTACCCCCGAAACCGTGGGCGAGAAACTGCATAAGATGAGCGCAGAACTCACGCTGCGCTGTGTGCTCAGCGGTATCCTGGCTGTGGTGCTGCTCCACTTCGGTCTGACGGCGGCGGGCCTGCTGGCACCCATTGCCTCGCTGGACCCGGTCGTCGCTCCGGCGGCATTCTACGCCGCCAACCTGCTGGTGCTGGCTGCGGCGCTGGCCGTGGCCTACCCCGTCCTGCGGGACGGCCTGAGCGGCCTGAAAAAAGACTGCCGCCCCAGTGCAGACACCATGCCTGCACTGGCCGCCTGCGGTGCGGCGCTGGAGGCCGCCATCGCCCTGCTCAACGCCAGGAGCTACCAGACGTCCAGCTGGACGCTGCTGTCCGGCATCGCGGCGCTGGGGCTGTTCATGGCCCTGCTGGGCAGCCGGGTGCAGCTGGCCGCTGTGAAAAACGGCTACGACCTGGCCACCAAAGACCCGGCCGGGCTGCAGGGGGCGTTCCGGGTCAAGGACAAAGACCTGATCCGGATGCTTGCCCGCAGTCTGGACGAGAAGGACCCCTGGGTCCTGCTCAGCCGCCCGGTCCAGTGGGACGATGCCCTGCTGGAACAGAGCTTTGGCGAGCGCACCAGTGAGCGCCGCGCCCGCAAGACGTCGTACATCCTGCTGGGGGCTGCGGTGCTCAGCGGTCTGGCGTTCCTGCTGTTCGGCGGCGGGCTCAACGGCATGGCTGCGGCCATGACCGCCATGCTCTGCATGGGCGCTCCGCTCTCCTCCACGTTGGTGGCCGGTCTGGCCACCCTGCGACTGCAAAAGAGTGCCGCCGCTGCCGGCGCGGTCATTCCCGGCTGGGCCGCGATCGAAGAACTGGGCGGCGTGGACACTGTGCAGGTGGACGCCGACGAGCTTTTCACCGCGGACAGCGTGAATCTGGAGGACATCCGCATCTTCAAGGGGGGCCGTATCGACCGCGCCATCCTCTATGCGGCCAGCATCCTGAACCAGAGCTGCGAGACCCTGCGCGGCCTGTTCCGCCAGATCATTGAGGACCGCACCGACATCCTCTACCCCGTCAAGGATCTGGAGATCCACTACGGTCTCGGCTTTGCGGCCTGGTGCGATAACAACCGTGTCCTGATCGGCAACCGCGCCTATATGGAAAAGGAGGGCGTCCCCGTGCCCGAAACGGAGTACGAGGAAGAGCACTCCCAGCATGGGACCTTGCAGATCTTGTATCTGGCGGTTTCGGGCAATCTCCACGCCATGTTCGTGCTGCGCTCCACAGGCGGGCGGAATGCGGCCCGCGGGCTGGAAGTGCTGCAGAAGGAGAACATCCGCCTTCTGGTCACCTGCAAAGACCCCAGCCTGACCGCCAGGCACATCACCGACGCCTACCATCTGCCGGAGGGCATGATCACCCTGCTGGAACAGGACCAGTGCGACGCCCTGAACGCTGCCCCGGCGCAGCCGGAGAACGCCGCCCGCTGCTGTATGCTGCACGATGAGGGCTTCGTCAGCCTCATCGGCGGTCTCCGCGCCGCCGAGCAGGCCCAGAATGCTGAGACGGCTGCCACCACGGTGCAGCTGGTGTCGGTCTGGTTCTCGGTGGCCATCGGTGTGCTGCTGACCTATGCGGGCAGCATCGGCACCCTGTCTGTTGCCGCCGTGCTGATGTATCAGGCCGCGTGGAGCGCCCTCAGCCTGGCTGTCTGTGCGCTGAAGCAGCACTAACTGAAAATAATTCTTAAAATAAATAGGAATTGTTCTTTATTTTGAGTTCAAATTCTGCTATAATACTCTCAGAAGGAACGCCCCGGCTGCAGCCGGAGGTGAACACATACACACAACAATAAAGGAGAGCATGGATTATGGAACTCAAGGGCACCAAGACCGAGAAAAACCTGTGGGAAGCATTTGCAGGCGAGAGCCAGGCCCGCAACAAGTACACCTTCTTCGCCAGCGTAGCCAAGAAGGAAGGCTATGAGCAGCTGGCCGCGATCTTTGAGGAGACTGCCGCCAACGAAAAGGAACACGCCAAGATGTGGTTCAAGGCCCTGCATGGCGGCTCCATCCCCGATACTATGACCTGCCTGGAAATGGCAGCGGGCGGCGAGCACGATGAGTGGACTGAGATGTATCCCCGCATGGCAAAAGAGGCCAAGGAAGAGGGATTCCCTCAGTTGGCTGCGCTCTTCACCATGGTGGCTCAGATCGAAAAAGAGCACGAGGAGCGCTACCGCGAGCTGGCCGAGAACCTGAAGAACAATCAGGTTTTTGCCCGTGAAGAGCAGCAGGTCTGGCAGTGCAGGAACTGCGGTTACACTTACATCGGCAAGTCTGCACCCCTCAAGTGCCCCGTCTGCGCACATCCCCAGAGCTATTTTGAGCTGAAGAAGCACAACTACTAAGAACCAGCCCAAGAGGCTGCGATACTCCCCCAGTCACGGCGCTGCCGTGCCAGCCCCCTCGGAGAGGGGGCCTTGGCGTGGCGGTAGGCCGGAAAAGCCTCCCTCTTTGAGGGAGGTGTCATCGCGCAAGCGATGACGAAGGGAGGTTCGCAGCCTCTTTTTTTGTTGCAATCCTACCGGAAATGTGTCATAATCGGAAAAAAGATAACAGAGGGGAGAGAACAGAATGGCTTATCGGGCAGCGGTGTGCGACGACAGCGCAGCGGATGCGGACTATGTGCGCGGCATCGTGGCGCACTGGGCAGAGCAGCGGGGCGTCGCGCTGGAATGCCGGGCCTTTTCCTCGGCGGAACAGTTTCTGTTCTGCTACGCAGAGGATAAAAACTTTGATTTATTACTGCTGGATGTAGAAATGCCCGGCGCAGACGGTGTCACGCTGGCCAAAACGGTCCGGCAGGAGAACGAAGCCGTGCAGATCGTCTTCATCACCGGCTACTCGGATTATATCGCCGAGGGCTACGATGTGGCCGCGCTCCATTACCTGATGAAGCCGGTCCGCCCCGAAAAGCTCTGTGCCGTGCTCGACCGTGCGTGGGAGAAGCACCGCCGGAACGAGCGCTGCCTGAACCTCGAACGTTCCGGCGAGATGATCCGTCTGCCGCTGTACGAGGTGCGGTATCTGGATGTGCACCAGAACTATGTGACCGTCCACGCCAGGCAGGACTATACCTTCAAGCGGACGCTGGCTGAGTTCGAGGCAGAGCTGGACGAGCAGTTCTTCCGGGTGGGGCGGGGGATGATCCTGAACCTGAAGCAGATCCGCCGCGTGACCAAAAAGGAGGTCGTTCTGGCGGACGGCACAGTGCTGCCCCTGCCGCGCGGCAGCTATGAGCCGCTGAACCGGGCCATCATCGAGAGGACATGAGGCAGAGGAAGGAAAAACAGATGCTGAAACTTTTTTCAAGGCTTTTGGATCACCGCATCGAAGCCTACCAGCGGGAGCTCATCGAGACGCACTACAAAGAGGTGGACAACATGTACCGCCAGATGCGGGGCTGGCGGCACGATTACCGCGGCCACATCCAGACTATGAAGGTCCTGGCGGCGCAGGGGGATCTGGAAGGCATCCGGGCCTACCTTGACCAGCTGGACACCGACCTGAACACCGTGGACCTTGCGGTCAAGACGGGCAACGCCATGGCGGATGCCATCCTCAACAGCAAGATCTCCCTCGCGAAGAGCCGGAACATTCCGGTGCAGATCGACGCCCACATCCCGGTCCGGCTGAAGATGAGCGAGCTGGACCTCTGCTGCATCCTCGGCAACCTGTTCGACAACGCCATGGACGCCAGCGCCGCCCTGCCCGAAGCCGAGCGCCTCATCCGGGTGTATCTGGATATGAAGGGCACCCAGCTCTACATCTCGTTCACCAACTTCACGGCCAGCCAGAAGCAGACAAAACTTGCCGGGCGGTTCGCCACCACCAAGGGCGCGGGCCACGGCTTCGGTCTGGTGCGCATCGACGCTATCGTCGAAAAACTGGACGGCTACCTCAGCCGCAACAGCGAGGATGGAGCCTTCACGACGGAGATCTTGATCCCGCAAATGTAAAAATGGAACTTCGTACAAACTCTCCGTCAATGCTTCGCATTGCCACCTCTCCTTGTAGGAGAGGCTTTGGCAGTCCTCGCAACATGTTCGGTTTCGCCAGAGGCTCTCCTACCAGGAGAGCTGTCGAGCGCAAGCGAGACTGAGAGGTTGTACAACGGAGAGGTTGTACCAAGAAAACCGTTGCAATTCATCCCCCAAAATGAACCGTTCGTCCCCGATTTGTGCCGGGGACGATTTTTTGTGGTAGGATAGGCCCAGACGAACGAAAGGGGAATCCCACATGGAAACGGGAACGAACAAAACGAAGCAAAAACCCAAATACGACCTCTGGCAGATCACGGCCTATATGCTGGGCGTGGCATGGCGGGGCAGACATTGGACGGTGTTCACGGTCGGCCTCTCGCTGGCGCTGGTCACGGCGGGCAGGACCATCGCGGAGCTGCTGTTTGCCCCGGCGGTGCTCCGGGTGCTGGAACAGGGGATGGCGCTGGGCCGTCTGCTGGCGGTCATTGGCGGTTTTTCCGTGCTGCTGGTCGCACTGACCTTCCTGCAAAGTTATCTGAGCGAACTGAATCTCTTTGGAAAAATGAACGTCCGGGTCGATATCCTGGACCTCTCGGCCCGCAAGCGAGCCGGCACCTCCTACCCGAACCTGCTGGACAAGCGCTTTCTGGATCTGAGCGCCAAGGCCGACCGGGCCGGAAGCACCAACAATGAATCCGTCGAAGCATTCTGGGTGAGCTGGGGCGAGATCCTGACCAACCTCTTCGGCTTCGGGGCCTACCTGCTGCTGTTGTCCGGCCTGAACGCCTGGCTCTGCCTGCTGGTCTGCGCCACATCGGTCGTCAGTTATCTGGCGTCCCGGCGGATCAACGAGTGGGGCTACCGCCACCGCGAGGAGGAAGCCGGGTATGTGAAGCGGCTGGCCTACGTGCAGAAGGTCGCCACCGACCGGCAGTACGGCAAGGATATCCGTATCTTCGGCCTGCGGGAGTGGGTGGAAGAACTTTGGGAGAGCACGATGCGGCTCTACCACGGCTTCCTGCTCCGGCGGGAGACGGCCTACCTCTGGGCCAATGTCATCGACCTGGCCCTGCTGCTGGTGCGCAACGGCGCGGCCTATGCCTACCTGATCTGGCTGACGCTGGAACAGGGCCTGCCGGTCTCGCAATTCCTGCTCTATTTCGGTGCGGCCACTGGCTTTGCCCAGTGGGTCAGCGGCATTCTGGAAAAGTTTGCAAAACTACACAAGCAGTGTCTCGACATCTCCACCGTGCGGGAATTTCTCGAATATCCGGAACCGTTCCGCTTTGAGGACGGCCTCCCGCTGGAAAAGCGGCTGGACACCCCCTATGAGCTGCGGCTCGAAGGGGTCAGCTACCGGTACCCCGGCGCGGAGAAGGACACCATCCACAAGCTCGACCTGACCGTCCGCCCCGGCGAGAACCTCGCCATCGTGGGCCTGAACGGTGCGGGCAAGACCACGCTGGTCAAGCTGCTCTGCGGCTTCCTCGACCCCACCGAGGGCCGCGTCCTGCTCAATGGGCAGGACATCCGCCCGTATAACCGCCGGGATTATTACAAGCTGTTCGCGGCGGTGTTCCAGGATTTCTCGGTCCTGTCGGCCACCGTGGCCGAGAACGTGGCCCAGTGCCGCACCGGCATCGACGAGGCCCGCGTCTGGCACTGCCTGGACGAAGCGGGCCTGACCGAAAAGGTGCAGAGCCTGCCCAAACAGCTGAAAACACAGATCGGACGGGAGGTCTACGAAGACGGCGTCGAGCTGTCCGGCGGGCAGACCCAGCGGCTGATGCTGGCCCGTGCGCTGTACAAGGATGCGCCTGTGCTGGTGCTGGATGAGCCGACCGCCGCGCTCGACCCCATCGCCGAGAACGACATCTACCAGAAATACAACGAGATGACGGCAGGCAAAACCAGCCTGTTCATCTCGCACCGGCTGGCCTCCACCCGCTTCTGCGACCGCATCCTCTATCTGAAGGACGGCCGGGTGGCCGAGGAGGGCACCCACGAAGAGCTGCTGAAACGGGGCGGCGGCTACGCCGACCTGTTTGAGGTGCAGAGCCAGTATTACCGGGAGGAGAACGAAGCATGAGCGCATCGAACAAAACGATCACCATCCGGCAGGGGTGCCGGTACGCCTGGCGGGAGTGGAACATCTTCTGGAAGCTGTCGCCGAAGTTTTTCTATGCCACTTTTGCCAGTGCCGCCCTCACGGCGCTGAGCCCTTATGCCACGGTCTGGCTGTCGGCCCAGCTGGTGGGCGAACTGTCCGGCGGGCGGGATCCGCACCGGCTGATGGTCTGGGTGCTCTGGACCCTGGGCACGACCGCCGTGCTGACCCTTCTGCGCGCGGCGGCGTTCCACTGGAAGGAAGCGGAAACGGACGACCTCTGGCGGCGGCAGACCCGAACGTATATGGACAAGCAGATGTCCCTCGACTACGTGGATGAGGACAGCCAGCGGGTCTATGACATGTACAGCCAGATCCAGCAGGACGCCAGGCTCACGGGTGCGGGCGGCACGGTCTGCATTTTGCAGGTGGAGAAGATCGCCACGGCACTGTTCCAGATTTTGGGCGGCGTGGTGCTCTGCTGGGGGCTGTTCACCGCGGCGGTGCCGGATGAGCGGCTGGCCTTTCTGGGGCACCCGCTGTTTCTGGCGGCGTTCTGGGCCGTGATGGTCTGCACCGCCTGCCTGTCGCCCGTGTTCGCGGGGCAGGAGGCCAAATATATGCCGCTGCTGCAGGAGTCCGGGAAGCTGGGCAACCGGATGTTCCACGTCCAGCTCACCCTGCCGGAAGAGCCGAAGAACGCCCCCGACCTGCGGATGTACGACCAGTACCAGAATGTGGTCAGCGGCTATATGGTGGGTCTGTGGGATGCCTTCGCGAGGCTGCGCCGGGGCGCGATGGGAATTTTTCGCTCGGCCTCCTCGGCAGTGTCGGCGCTGCTGATGGGGCTGGTCTATCTCTTCGTCTGCCTCAAGGCCTGCGGCGGGGCGTTCGGTCTGGATGCTGTGACACAGTACCTCGGTGCGGCCGCCAACCTGTTCCAGGGCGTCGTCACCCTTGTGAACATGCTGGCCGAGATGGAGATCAACGGCGTCTATATGAAAAACATCTTCGATTACCTCGACCTGCCCAACAACATGTATCAGGGCAGCCTGACCACCGAAAAGCGGAGCGACCGCCAGTATACGGTGGAGTTCCGGGATGTCTCCTTCCGCTACCCCGGCAGCGCGCAGTACGCCCTGCGCCACCTGAACATGAAGTTCAAGGTCGGCGGGCGGCTGGCCGTGGTGGGGATGAACGGCAGCGGCAAAACGACCTTCATCAAGCTGCTCTGCCGCCTGTACGACCCCACCGAGGGAGTCATCCTGCTGAATGGGATCGACATCCGGAAGTACCGCTACGACGAGTACATGGACATCTTCTCGGTCGTCTTTCAGGATTTCCGGCTGCTGGCCCTCCCGCTGGGCCAGAATGTCGCGGCCTGCACCGGATACGATGCTGCCCGCGTGACCGACTGCCTGCAAAAGGCGGGCTTCCGCGACCGGCTGGCGGCGATGCCGCAGGGGCTGGACACGGCGCTGTATCAGGAGCTGGACGAGAACGGCGTGACCGTCTCCGGCGGCGAGGCGCAGAAGATCGCCATCGCGAGGGCTTTGTACAAGGATGCGCCCTTCATCATCCTGGATGAACCCACCGCCGCGCTCGACCCCGTGGCCGAGGCGGAGATCTACGCCAAGTTCAACGAGATCGCGGGGGACAAAACGGCCATCTACATCAGCCACCGGCTGTCCTCCTGCAAGTTCTGCGATGAGATCGCCGTCTTCGACCACGGCGAGGTCATCCAGCAGGGCACCCACGAGCACCTGCTGGCCGACCCCGCCGGAAAATACTATGAGCTTTGGAACGCGCAGGCCCAATATTACACGGAGGAACCGGCATAAAGACACGGTCCGGATGGGATTTTTTGCACAGTTTTTGCTGCAAAAAACTATGCGTTTCCACAAAAAGCGGCTCGAATTGTGAACTCTTAGGGCGAACGGCTTGAAAAGAATTTGCATCCTGTGTACAATGAAACGAAAGTGAGAACGATCATGACGCGGAAAAAGTACCTGTGTGCGGCACTCCAATTCTTTGAAGCGAAAAAGGAGGGACGTTCGACCCTATGAAACATTCTTTTCACCCGATGGGACGGGCGCTTTGTGCCCTGCTGCTGGGGGCAACGCTGACCCTCTCGCCGCTGGCGGCGCAGGCAGCGCCCCGCGCGGAGAACAGTTCCGCAAAGCTCGCGCTGGAAGTGACCGAGATGGAGCTGGAGATCACGGCGGACGACCCGCGCCCCAAAGCCTACCTTTACACCGGCGGGCAGAGCGATTATTACTTCATCGTCTGGATGAGCAGCAACCCCAGTGTGGCCACCGTGGACGGTGACGGCAAGGTGACGGCCCGCAGTGTGGGCAAGGCCACCATCACCGCCATCTCGGACCACGGCGACCGCGCCGCCTGCGAAGTCACCGTCACCCGCAAGGGGGAGGAGGCCGAGGCGCAGAAACCCACCCTCAGCGAGACCAGACTGGAACTGGTGCAGCAGTACGATGTCCTGCACCCCGCAAAGCAGCTCACGCTGACCAACAGCGACCATTCCTTTATTTATGTGTACCAGTGGCGCAGCAGCGACCCCAACATCGCTTCGGTCGATGACAAAGGCGTCGTGACGGCCCAGAAGCCGGGCAGCGCCACCATCACGGCTTTTGCTTCCAACGGGCAGGCGCTGCGGTGCGCCGTCACGGTCACATCCGAGGTCGGCAAGGTCACACTGAACAAGGCAGACCTGCTGCTCAAGACGGTGGGCAGTCAGGAGGCCCTGTGCGCCACGGTGGCCGTGGAGAGCGGCGGCAGTGTGCCCATCACCTGGGTCACCAGCAATCCGGGCGTTGCCACGGTGGACACCAACGGCGTCGTGACGGCTGTGGCCGACGGCGAGGCAAAGATCACCGCCCTTTCGCCCAGCGGCCGATACGCGGTGTGCAGTGTGGTCGTCGGCCTGGCCGGGGACAAATACGACACCGAAGAGGACCTGGCCGACGAGCTCAAGCTCCCGGACCCGTATGTGGCCGTCCGGCTGAATCGGCTTTCCTGAGCATAAAAATAAGCCGCGCCTTCGCAGGTGCGGCTTATTTTCATGCGGTCAGATCTCGTTGCCGGAGTCAAAAGAAAATCTGAAATTTCACGAAAAATTTTTTACGCCCCCGGCAGGAACAGCATCGTCCCGCGGGCGGCCATCATAGGCTGGAACGCGCAGCTGAACAGCCCGCCCGCCACGGCCAGCACCAGGGCGAAGAGCAACAGCAGCATCAGACGGGGAGCGTGGAAAGACCTGCGGGGACCTTGCTTGCGCTGCATGGCGCATCCTCCTTTCCGGAACATCATCTGCCCCAGCCTATGCACCCGCTGCGCCGATTGTGCACCGGGGCGAAGTGTGGTACACTAAAGGGGAACGATACGGAGGACTTTTTATGCTGACCATTACTCTGCTGGGCACAGCGGCCACCATGCCCCTGCCCGACCGCGCCCTGACGGCGGCAGTGGCCGAATGCGGCGGGCACAGCCTGCTGTTCGACTGCGGCGAGGGCACCCAGACCGCTGCCCGCCGCGCCGGGGTCAACCTGATGAAGCTGGACGCCATCTGCTTGACCCACTACCACGGCGACCATATCTTCGGCCTGCCCGGCCTGCTGCAAACGCTGGGCTGTCAGGGCCGCACCCGGCCGCTGACGATCTTTGGCCCGGCCGAGGGGATGGAGCCGGTCTGGGGCGCCATCCGCACCCTGACCGGCCCCCAGCCCTATGCCATCCGGGCTGTGCCGCTGGGCACCGACCCCGTCCGGCTGGACGCGCTGGCCCCCGGCTGGCCGGTGGGGGCCGAACTGCTGCCCTTCCGGACGAAGCACCGGGTCCCCAGCCGGGGCTACCGGCTGGACCTGCCCCGCGCAGGCCGCTTTGACCCGGCCAGAGCCAGAGCGCTGGGGGTGCCGGTGCAGCAGTGGAGATTGTTGCAGCGCGGGGAGCCGGTCACCCTGGAAGATGGGGCAGTCATTGCACCCGGACAGGTGCTGGGCGCACCCCGCAGAGGGCTGCGGTTCGTGTTCTCCGGCGATACGGCCCCCTGCGCCGCGCTGGAACAGGCCGCACAGGATGCCGACCTGCTCCTCTGCGATGCCACCTACCCGGACGATGCGCAGCAGGCCCAGGCGAAACAGTATGGGCACAGCACCTTCCGGCAGGACGCTGAACTGGCGGCGCGGGCCGGGGCACGGCGGCTCTGGCTCATGCACTATTCGCCCATCATCACCGACCCGGAAGCAGCCCGCCCGGCGGCGGAAGCGGCCTTCCCGGCGGTGGAATGCGGCGTGGACGGACAACAGATCATTTTGCGATACGACGAGGAACCTTCATGACAGCTGAGACCATTTCCTTCCCGCTGGACCCCGGTGCAGCGGCCCTGCTGACGCGCCTCCATGCGGCGGGCCATGCCGCTTATGCGGTGGGCGGCTGTGTGCGGGACAGTCTGCTTGGCCAGACCCCGCACGACTGGGATCTCTGCACCAGCGCGACCCCCGAACAGGTGCTGGAGTTGTTCGGGAAAGCGCACTGCATCCCGACGGGATTGCAGCACGGCACCGTGACCGTCAAACACGGCGGGGAGCTGTACGAGATCACGACCTTCCGCACCGAGGGGGCGTATTCCGACGGCCGCCACCCGGACCATGTCGCATTTGTGCCGGACGTAAAAGAAGACCTGGCCCGGCGGGATTTCACCATCAACGCCATGGCCTATAACGCCGAAGAAGGGCTCATCGACCCGTTCGGCGGGCAGAACGACCTTGCCGCCGGCATCGTGCGGGCGGTGGGGGAGCCGCAGCGCCGGTTCGAGGAAGACGCCCTGCGCATCCTGCGGCTCTACCGGTTCGCGGCCCGGTTCGGCTTTGCCATCGACCCGGCCACCGGGCAGGCGGCCAGAGCGCTCTGCCGCCATCTGGACTGCGTGTCCGAAGAGCGCATCGCGGAGGAGCTGAGCCGTCTGCTGGCAGCTCCGGCACCGGGAGCTTATCTGGAAGCGGAGGTGCTGGCGGTCATCTTCCCGGAACTGGATGCGGCAGAGCTTCCGGAAAGCCGACGCATCCTTGACGCGCTGGAACCGGGCATGGAACACGTCCCAGTCCGGCTGGCTGCACTGCTGTGCCCACTGGGCGAAGCCGGTGCAAGGGCGGCGCTCAGGCGGCTGAAGTGCTCCAACGCCCTGACCGGCACGGTGGCGACGCTGGTGGGGGAGAGTCGGGAGCTTCTTCCTCAGACACGAATCGGGCCATTCCATTGCCCGCCCCATTGCCTGCGGCAACAGGGCCCCACCCACCGGACGGTCTTCGGAAGAACTTCCGACTCTCCTTTGGAAGAAACACGGATTCAGACGAAGCGCCTTCTGGGAAAGTATGGTCTGCACATGGTAGAGCAGTTGGATGCGCTCTGTGGGGCAATCGCGCCGGACCGGGTGGCGGAGTTTGCTGTGCAAGCCGAGTTGGCCCGTCAGTTGGAAGCGGACGGTGCCTGCTGCCGCATCAATCAGCTGGCCGTGAATGGCCGGGACCTGATGGACGCAGGCATCCGGCCGGGGCCGGGGCTGCGCCGGGTGCTGGACGCTCTGCTGGAACAGGTGCTCACCGGGCAGCTTCCCAATGAGAAAGCGGCACTTCTGGCCGCAGCGGCGCAGGTCGCTGCGTCTTGACAAGCGAACGGACGTGCGGTAGTATAATACTACTGCTTTTGTATGTTATAACATGAGGAACAAAATGACAGAAACACAGAATGCAAACCACCCCGGTGCGCTCATTGCGATGAGCGGCGGCGTAGACAGCTCGGTTGCAGCCTGGCTGATGCAGCAGAAGGGCTATGCCTGCACCGGCATCACGATGCGGCTCACCCGTAACGAGACGCTGGGCCAGTCCGGCTTTCACACCTGCTGCTCGGAAAAGGACATCGAAGATGCCGCCGAGGTGGCGTATGCGATGGACATCCCCTATGAGGTGCTGGATTTCACCGCCGACTTCCGGGAAAAGATCATCGAAAAATTCATCCGGGTCTATGAGGCGGGGGGCACCCCGAATCCCTGCATCGACTGCAACCGGTATATGAAGTTCGACCACCTTCTCTCCTGGGCGCGGGAGCATGAGATGGAGTATGTGGTCACAGGCCACTATGCCCGCGTGGAGCAGGACGATGCCACCGGCCGCTGGCTGCTGAAGAAGGGACTGGACGAAGGAAAAGATCAGAGCTATGTGCTTTACAACCTGACGCAGGAGCAACTGGCCCATGTCCGCCTGCCGCTGGGGGCACTGCGCAAGAGCGAGGTGCGTGAGATCGCGGAGCAGCAGCATTTTATCAACGCCCGCAAGCACGACAGCCAGGACATCTGCTTTGTGCCGGATGGCGACTACGAAAAGTTCATGGAAGATTTCACCGGCAAGCGCTACCCGGCAGGCGATTTCCTCGACGAGGCAGGCCGCAAAGTGGGCACCCACAAGGGGGCCGTGCGGTATACCATCGGCCAGCGGAAGGGTCTGGGCCTTGCCATGGGCGCGCCGGTCTATG
>OCQB01001812.1_pt1 | contig 15784 bp, 11 predicted proteins | sample 1538631 | NCBI WGS metagenome assembly OCQB01 (sample SAMN04571713, study PRJEB22368) | human gut metagenome | biome: human gut; material: stool | host: Homo sapiens | place: Luxembourg | collected 2012-10-19
GGTTCATCGCGGAAGCGCTGGGTGCCAAGGTGGACTGGTATCCTGAGACAAGACGAATTGTTCTTACAAGATAAATCTGTATAAAAATTTCCATAATTTTACAAAAACTTACCGAAAGGAATCCATATGATTTTAAAATTTTCGGGCAAAACAAAAGTTGGTTTTGGTTTTTTCTTGATTGCATTTCTGCTTTGGATGTGTATGTGTGGTTTGACATGCGCATCTGCAAATGAAAATGTTGCATATGTCAGTTATGAAAACGGCTCTGACAGCAATACAGGAACAGCTAAAAACACTTACCGCGGCAATACAAGCGGTGATGGAAGGCGGAACGATCGTAATAACTGACAAATATGTCATGGATGCAGATATACAGTCTGTATCCGGTCTGCCTACATATACAGAGCCAATGCATGCGGGAAACATAATCATAACCTCGGTGTATGGAGGAACAGACTATCGTCAAGCAGGCGCATCCGTTTATTTTTCGAAAAAAACGGCGTATAGTTGCAGCGGAAATGTGACGTTTGAAAATATTATCTTTGTCAGTGAAGCGCAAGAGGTATACGTTGTTGGAAATTTTAACGATATATGCTTTGGAAATAATTTTGAGACCCAAAATACAAAGGAAAATGAAAAATTTTTATTTGCGATAGGAGGCTACCTTGCGCCGCAGCATGCAGATCTTCCCGCAGACCGCAATACAAATCTTACAATTTTATCTGGTTCTTTCAAGCGTGTGATTGGGTTTTCTTGGCAGAAAGGCGCGGCGACCTATAGATTTACCGGAACTGCGAACATTACGATTGGCGGTGGCGCAATAGAGATATTGTACGGCGGCTCTGCACTGAATCATTACAGCGGAAATCTTCGGCTGAGTATCAGCGGCGGAACGCACGGCACCGTGAATGCAGGGGGCGACGCTACCCGACGGTTGACTGGCAACGCGGACATTCGCATGATGGGTGGATCGGTCACAAATTTGTATGTTAACAATGTGATCGGCAACGCAGCGCTGATTCTGGAAGACGGTAAAATTACAGGTAAAATATCCGTTACTTACCAAACGGACGAGTTGGCCTTGGAAGCCGCCGGTTCGGTAAAAAAACTCTTTTATAATTCGGCAAATTTTTCGGAAAATTTTATAAGTTCTATCGCTGGTTTTACTGCCGGCGAAAGCTATATCAATCTTGAAGCACTAAACACAGCGCTATTGTTTGAATCTTCATCGATACAACCGGAGAAAATTGAAACGTCAAGTGTAATCGGCACACTTGAAAATGCACATACGGCATATGTCAGCGCGTCCAGTGGCAGCGACCAAAATAACGGCAGCCTGACCGCGCCGCTTAAAACGATAACTCAAGCGATAAAAATGCTTTCGGCAACCGGCGGCGTTATCGTGTTGACCGACGCATACACAATGGGTGAAAATACCGAAATATTCAATGAAGTACGTACCTACACGGAGCCTGAGCATACGGGGAAAATTACAATAACCAGCATATACGGTGGAATAGACTACCGTGCAAAAGGCGCGGGAATCTACTTTCCGGAAAAAATGGCGTATAATTTCAGCGGCGATACGACTTTTGAATATATTACGATTGCAAGCGATGCAAACGACGTGTACTTTTCGGGGCAATTTAACAAAATGGAATTTGGCGAAGGCGTGATTTGCAAAAATACAATGGGACAGGCAAAATTTGCTTTTGCAATTGGCGGTTATTATTCGCCCCGTTTTTGGGATTTGCCTTCAAATCTTGATTCATATATTACGATTCGAAGTGGCAGCTTTAAACGTGTGATGGGCTTTGCACATGTTAAAGGAGTTGCGACTTATACCTTTACCGGTACTGCACATATTACCGTTTATGATGGTCATATTGATCGTATTTACGGCGGCAGCTCGCTTAATCACTATAGTGGGAGCGTTGAGATTCGTATTGAGGGCGGCAGCTTAGGCGATATTTACGCTGCCGGAGACTCTACGCGCCGTTTAAACGGATCAGCAAAAATTGAATTGCTCGGTGGGACAATAAAAAATCTGCATGTGAATAATGTCATAGGTGATACGGACATAACCCTTGACCGTGCGGAGCTTTCAACAATTCAGGTATCTTATGCTAACGATACAATTGAGGATCTTGCCTACGGAAGTCGCATTTCTCTTTTGTATAATTCTGTTTTTCATAGCGCCGAGTGGGCAGACTCTTTTGAGGGCATAACCAAAATCGAGCGTTTTGGCGCGGTATATTTGCGTCAGGGAGCATTGGGGGATGGAAAAAGCGCAGATTCTCCGACTGGCAGTTTGAACGTCGCCATTGAGCTTTTGGCACAGGGTGGCGGTTCAGTGGTTGTGATGGGTAATTATACTGCAAAAAATTATGCTGAACCAACGCACAGTGAAGCGATTCAATTTGTAGGAGAAACGGAAGAACTAAGCGGCGGGTCATTTACTATAGAAGGCACGTGGTCGCTTGGCGGCGAAACTTCTTTTGATCATATCAGTATAAACGGCAGCGGTGTATTTGAGGCGCGGTATCATACGCTGCGTTTTGGCAACGAAGTAACCATAAACGGGCAATTTGATATAAACGGCGGATACGTGCAGCAAGCGGATATAAGCGGCGCTTCGGGCCGAATTGAAATTTTAAGCGGTTATTTTGATACTGTTTGCGGTTTGGGGAAAGGCAGCGCCGGCACTGAATTTGATACTTCGTATATTGAGATCGGCGGCGGACATGTAAAAACGGTTATCGGAGCGGCATCCAATGCAGGCTATGCAAAATCCGTGACGGTCTCTGTCAGCGGCGGCAACATAGATGAAATTTTTATCACCAATGACGAATCATCCGGTGTGCAGACGGCATCTTTAGAAATTTCCGGAGGCGAAATTCAAAAAATAAATGTAAATCGTGTGACCGGCGAGGCGATTCTTCGGTTAAATGGCGGTCAAATTTACAATTTTGCTTTTGACAATACTGCCTGTGCAAAGACATTGCTGTACAATCCTGCAAAGGCAGATGCCGCGCTTATAGAAAAACTGAATAATCAATTTGACAAGATAGCTGCCGAGCAAATCATATATGTCAAAGACGGCGGCGACGGCAACGGTTTTACACCCGCCCATCCGGCGGGGAGTTTGGAATATGCATTTGAAAACTTATCGGCGGGCGGTGGAACCGTTGTAATTTGCGGTCCGACTTCAATCTCCGAAACCATTGTTTTACTGGCCGCGGATGCGCCCATCCTATTGACAAGTGTATACGGCGGTACCGATTATCGAAAAGCGGGAAACGCACTACTGTCTATCGGCGCTCATATTGCGTTTCAATCTGAAATTCAAATGGAAGCGCTTGATATTGAAGCAGTGGAAAATTCGGTTTATTTGATTTTTAACGGACATAAAGGGGTAGTTGGCGCGGATGTAAATTCGCGAATGGCGCCGAATGTATCTACATATGCCGGATTGATAGCCGGGTCGAATACCGACGCTGTAATTACTCGAACAGATCTCTTGGTTGAAAGCGGAACATGGCAGCATGTTTATGGCGGCAATTTATTCGGCGGTTCTTATGATAATTCCGATTTCAATCTTGTGATCGACGGCGGAGAATTTTACGGAAAAGTAATTGCAAGCGGTCGCGGAAATCAAAGCGGAAATACACATCTTACGATCAACGGCGGAATCTTTTATTCGGGCGTATATGGCACGTCGCCTTCGCCCGAAGTGGAGTCCTATACAGGTAATATTGATATTACAATTTTCGACGGATCTTTTTATGGCAAAATCACAATCGCAACCAGTTATCGTTCTGCCATGCTCGGAAAATACAATTTGACAGTCAACGGAGGCGATTATTCGCACTTAACGGACATTGAAGGAGATGAAAAATATTCGGGAAGAATCACATCATCGTTCCAAATGGGCAAAGATGCCAAAATCCCCTCAAATACATCCGGCAGTTTTACCTATAAAAATCCGATACGGCAAACAGCAGATCCTCGGATTGCATTGGTAAATGGAATGTATTACTATGTCTATACTTCTGGATCCACGCTTAGCGTTTATAAAGCGGCCAATGTATCAGATCTTGCATATTCGGTGCCGGAACTTGTTTGGGATGCAAGGGAAGTGTCAGAGGCATTGGAGGGACGTACAGGTAATATCTGGCCCTCGGAAATACAGTATTTTTCCGCTGATGAATTCGGTGAAGAATACGCTGGATGGTATCTTTTCTTTTCAACCTATGATCCAGGTACAACCGAAAGCGGCAAAGTAGATGGCGGCAACCGGCGCAGCTATGTTTTAAAGTGCACCTCTGACGAACTTCAGGGAGAATGGGTGCATCCCGTGACCGGTGAAAAAAATATTCCTGCACGTTTTTGCAGCGAGACATATGACTGGGTTAATGTGTCTGATTGGACAGCCGGCGAGAGCACGCTCCGATACAATGGAAAAACATACGCGCTCTGGATTGGACAGACAGGGCGGGGAACAGAAGCGTTTAAACAAACAATGTATCTTTCTGAACTTAAAAATCCGTGGACGGTGACCGGCCCGATTCTGGAGCTTGTGAATCCTGAATATGACTGGGAACGCGTCGGCTACGGGTACAGTGCATCTGAAGATATTTGGTATCCAGCGGTTATCGAAGGCGCAACGCCAATCTATGGAGATAACGGCGAATTATTTGTCCTGTATGCCGCCAGCGGTTATTGGACAACTGAATACTGTGTCGGTCAGATGAAATTCCTGGGCGGCGATCTGTTTGACGCAAATAACTGGGAAAAAAGTCCGCAGCCGGTTTTTTCCAAAAATGAAGAGGTAAACGGCGTCGGCGGGCTGTCTCCCGTTACGACGCCGGATGGAAGGGAAAGATATATTCTTTACCATGGATACCTTGGTTCCACAACAGCCAGCGGCAGATATTGTTTTATGGAACCTTATACTGTCGATGAAAATGGGGTACACTTCGGCAACGAAGGGCATCCTTCGCCGCTAAACACAGAGTTTGTACTGGCTTTAAATGAAATGCATCTGTTTAAAAAAATTTCCGGTTTCGATCAGCAGCATACCGATTTTTTAATCGCACAGGGAGAACTCGTTGTATCGACCGTTACCCCGGAAATATTAGATTTAACAATATACGACGGCCAACCGTATGATTCGAGCTTTGGAAATTTATTATTCAGTTATTCCACTGATGGCGTATCATTTGCAGACGGCTTGCCTGTACAACCGGGTGAATATACAATCCGCATGCGTTTGAGCGGCAATTATGCATACGAAGGTCTTGGCGGCAGCATGTCTGTAACCATAACGGATTCTCCGCCGCATACGCAAGAACCGGATCTCGCAAAAGGCATACCGGTTTCGACTGTCGTGATCCTGTCGGTTGTGACATTGACGGCTGTGTTTCTTATTATACTCATATACAAAAAGAAACTGTTTGGAGGAAGGATGCAATGAAAATGTACAAAAATGCTTTATGCCTGCTTGCTGTGGGCCTTGCCGCAATAATATTATCAGGGTGCGGCGATTCGCCTGACGTTACAACTGTGAATAGAAATGAAACGGATGTGACAACTGAGAGCGCTGAATCGCCCGTTTTTGAAACGAACATTAAAGATTATCAAGGATATGATTTTACAATCCTTTCGGCGGGAAATGTGGCCTATGACGATTTTTCTTATGAGGAGGCTTCATCCGTCGCTTTGGATAATGCCATGTTTCTGCGTAAACAAAAAGTGGAAAGCGATTATAACATTAATATTGACGCCGTAGTACAGAAAGCATATTCTACAGGAAATGGGCCCGGTTATCAAAAAATTTCGCAGGCAGTTTTAGGGGGCGATTGCTTTTATGACGCCGCGCTTGTTGCCGGGTATGACGTGTCGGTTTTGGCATATAACAATATGTTGTATGATTTAAACTCGGTTCCCGGTCTGCATCTTGAAAAACCATGGTGGGATCAACAGGCAAACAGCGAATTGGCCATAGACGGTCTAATGTTTTTTACAACCGGTGATATTACCAATCAGGACAACGATTCTGTTTTTACATTAGTATTTAATAAAAAATTATTTGAGGATTACGAACTGGAAAATCCGTATTCGTTAGTCAAGGAAAATCAATGGACTTTGGAAAGCTTTGAAAAGCTTGTTAAATCTGTTGGTCAGGATCTGAACCATGATGATAAAATGGACGAAAATGATCTGTATGGGGTGCTGGTCTGGGACGATGCAATCATGGGAATTATAAACGGCGTCGGTGAGAAGTGCGCTTCTGTGCAGGAAAACGGCGAGATTGTTCTTTCGCTGTACAACGAAAGAACGGTCAGCGCTCTGGAGCAATATTTTGATATTATTTTTGATGAAAATTCTGCATTTTGTTATCAAAGACACATCCGTACCGGTTCTGGCATGTGGAACAATAATCAAGCGCTGTTCTGGATGACCGCGATGGGCAATATACCGTCCATGCGTACAATGGAAGCGGATTTTGGGATTTTGCCTTATCCCAAGCTGTCGTCTGAGCAAACTTCGTATCACAATATGGTATCGCCATATAATTCTCAGTTTTATTGCGTGCCGTTGATTCAAAACGACGCAGAGATGACCGGCACTATTTTAGAAGCGCTGGCTTACTACGGCTACACAATTGTGAAGCCCGCGTACTACGATAAAACGCTGGTAGGGCAGAGTACGCGCGACGATGAAAGCGCCGAGATGCTGGATATTATTTTTTCCACTTTATCCTTTGATTTCGGTTATTATTATCAGGTAGGCAGTTATAACAGTCAGCTGATCTTTATGGTGCGCGAGTATGATCGAAATTTCACATCTCGCTATGAGGCATACAAAACCGAAGCTGAAACGCAGCTGAATACGATTAATGCATTTTTTAAACAAGTTGTAAGCGAGTGGAACTAAAAGAGGAGTGTTTGCTTTGATTACTGATTTTTATTCAGACCGAAAATGGATTGAAAACGAATATGAAAATGGGAACTGGGATCCCGATTCCGGCAAAGCGCCGGAAGAACTCGAAAAAATGATTCGGGCATTCATAGCTGAAAATCCCAAAATGCCGCTGCAGATATTGATTGCTCATGTATATCGAATTATGCTTGAAAACGCGCAAATAGACATTAATGTGCATACTATGTTTCCTGATAAGCTGCGGCATGGCGGCAAATATACCAAAGATGCAACGCCTGCCGTGTCAGAAATGATTTTTCGTGAGCGCTATGAGCAAACATTCATGCGTCGGTGTCCTGCGATTTGGGAACAAAGAAAACTGTTGATTCATACTGGTTTGGCAGCTCCGGATACAGATGTATGGCATACCGTTGCCGACTGGAAAGAGGTGGTGCGTCTTGGGGCATCCGGACTTTTAAACAGAGCAAAATCGGAAAAAGAGAAGAAAAGTTTGAACGGAACTTTGACGCAGCGTCAGTCGGATTTTTATGATGGTGAGATTATTGCTTTTGAAGCGCTTCTTACTTACATGAAGCGGCTGTTGGATGCAGCGCATCAAAAGGGAATGGCTGCATATTGTGAATCGCTTGCATGGCTGCTTGTAAATCCCCCGAAAACATTGTATCAGGTTTTATGTCTGACGCATATTTATCTGAATGTGTTTGAACTCGGCAGGGAACGGTGTCGCTCTTACGGCCCTGTGGATGAAATTTATACGCCTTTTTATGTTTCTGATCTGGAAAATGGAACTATGACAAAAGAGAACGTCAAAGAAATGTTTCGGTATTTTTGGCAGAAAATAGCGGCGGAAAAACGATATGCCGATCAACCGATTTGCATTGGAAAAGCATGGACGAGTGATGACAGCTTCGGCGCAGAACTGACTATGCTTATGCTGGAAACGTACGAAGAATTGAACATTCACAATCCAAAGATTCATATATGCTGCGGCAGCAATCTTTCCGACGCGCTTTTGCGAAAATTAATGTCGATGATTAGAAAAGGGAATTCTTCTATGGTTCTTATCAACGACGAAACGGTTTATAAAGCCTATGAAAGGATCGGCATTTCGCGCGAGGTTTCCAATGATTATATACCGATCGGCTGTTATGAATCTGTTATCCCGGGGAAAGAAGATGCTCGAATTTGTGCGTCCTGGATCAATCTGGTAAAAGCATGCGAATATACCATTACCGGCGGTTATGATCTTCTGAGCCGTTTATATGTTGGACAGAGGACAAAAGAACCACAGTCATGGGAAGAATTTTTGCAGACTTACTATAGCTATCTGCATGAGCATTGCGATATCGTCATGAACAATATTAATGTTCAGGCATTATATGCGCATGAGGCGAATCCGTCGCCTTACTATTCGGGAACGATTGTTTCCTGTATGGAATCAGGTAAAGATGTGTATGACTGCGGAATGGAATATCGCAATCAGTCAATTAAATGTTTTGCGATTGCAAGTGCGGTCGATTCGCTATTGGCGGTAAAAAAATTTGTTTATGAGCGCAGGGAAGTGACGCTGTCTGAACTTGCAAAAATTCTTCGGAACAATTGGGCAGGCGCGGAGGATCTCAGAAACAGAATTATGCAGGATCCGGTAAAATACGGCAATAATATTGCTGAAGCGGATAATCTGGCAAAAGAAATTTTTGACTTTTGCGCGCATGAAATAATTGGAAAACCCACTTCAACCGGTGGCGTCTTTCGGTTGGGGTGCGACTCAGTTAACATGGCGGAAGTTTATGGCAAACGCTGCGGCGCTTCTGCTGATGGTCGTCTTGCGCGAGAGCCCATGTCTAAAAACATGCGTCCTGTAAACGGTATGGAAAAAAATGGCGTGACAGCATTTATTCAGAGCGTCTGCCGCATAGATAACGCAAACTTTGTCGACGGCGCGCCGCTTGATTTTATTGTGCATCCTTCAGCTGTAGCGGGCGACGCCGGATTGAATGCCATGATGGCTTTGGTAAAAGTATTTTTTGCAGGCGGAGGGTACTGCATTCAGGGTAATGTTTTAAACTTAGACACGCTGCTAGACGCACAGAGGCATCCGGAAAATTATCAGACGCTTCAGGTACGTGTATGCGGGTGGAATGAATATTTTGTCAATATGCATCCGGTGGTTCAAAACGATTTCATTAAACGGATGGCGGGAATGGAATAATGTCTTCAGGAACAGTACTCAACATTAAACGTTTTGAAATTCATGATGGTCCTGGAATACGCTCTACTCTATTTTTGAAAGGATGTCCGCTTCGTTGCGTCTGGTGTCATAATCCGGAAAGTCATACAACAAGTTTTCAACTTGCGTATTATGCCCATAAATGCGTAGGCTGCGGCGCATGTGCCGCAGTATGCCCGAACGGCGCGCATACTTTAGAGGGCGGCGTCCACAAATATGTGCACTTGCTTTGCAACACATGCGGTAAATGCATAAAAGTTTGCCAGGGACATGCGCTTTCAATTTTCGGCCGAAAAGCAACGCCTAAAGACATTTTGCCCGAGTTGCTGGCAGATAAAAAATTTTTTGACTATTCCGGGGGCGGCGTCACAATCAGCGGCGGCGAACCACTTATGCAGCCTGACTTTGCTGCGGAACTGTTCGCACTTTTGCAGAAAGCAGGTGTGCATACAGCACTTGATACCTGCCTTTACGCATCTAAGCACGCGCTTGAAAGCGTTATTCCTTATGTAAATCTATACCTAATTGATATAAAAGCAATTGATGAGAATACCCATATGCAATGCACAGGGGTTTCCAATAAATCAATTTTGAAAAATTTTGCATATTTATATTCATTAGGCAAAAATATCGAAGTGCGTGTTCCGTATATACCGGAAAGAAATTCCGGCGAGATGGAAAAAATAGCAGATTATCTTGCTCGGTTCCCAAGGGTTTCAGGCGTAAAAATACTGGCTTACCATGATCTGTCGCGCAGTAAATATGCGGCGCTGGATATGCCGTATATTATGGGAATATGCAAAATTCCGTCTGCCAAAGATATTGAGAAAACGGTGTTGATGTTTCGAAATAAAGGCTTAAATGCATTTTGGCAGGAATAGCGTTACGAAGTCAAAAAGTCGGCAGAAACCGAACGGTTTGGATTCGTAGGAGAAAAATCCGCACTATGTAGGATTGCATTGCTATAATAGCGCGCCGTTGTTTGCGTTAAGTAGAAGTCAAGTTTAGAATTTGTGAAAATATGATTTTGATATTTGACTTGATAATTATTATACAGATAAATATGCGCTGTATAATGACACAACATATTTTAGCAAAGACGGTATTCATCTTACGGATGATGGATATGCGCTTATTGCACACATAGACCATTACAGGCAGCCGTATGTGAGCGGCTGCCTGTAAATTTTTGTAATATTAAACTTTCAAACTGTGTTTTGCAAGTTCGGTTGCAATTTTGACAGCTTCTCTTCAGTTATTACATCTATTGTTTGATTTGCAGCTGCTTCCAATATCATTGCGACTGGGGCAGTTGTCAAACGCGGGGTTGAACGCGTAGAAATTTTTAGAATCTAGATTGTCTTGCGTGATACGAAGCGCGTCGCCGAATCTTTGGAAATGCACCACTTCTCGCTCGCGCAGGAATTTGATCGGTTCCCGGATATCCGGGTCGTCGACCAGACGCAGAATGTTGTCATACGTGGTGCGTGCTTTTTGCTCTGCTGCAAGGTCTTCGCACAGATCGGTTATGACATCTCCTTTGGATTGGAAATACGTTGCGGAAAACGGCATGCCGGCAGCGCTTTGCGGATAGATGCCGGTCGTGTGGTCTACAAAATACGTATCAAAACCGGAGGCTTTGATGGCTTCCGGAGAGAGATTTCTGGTCAGCTGATATAAAATTGCAGAAATCATCTCCAAATGCGCCAGTTCCTCCGTACCCACATCGGTTAGTATGCCAACGACTTCGCCGTAGGGCATTACATAGCGCTGATTCAAATAACGCATGGAGGCCGCGAGTTCGCCGTCGGGACCACCGAGTTGGCTAATAATAATTTTGGCGGCTTTGGGATCCGGATTCTTTATTTTTACTGGAAATTCAAGTTTTTTATCATAAATCCACATTAGTTTGCCTCGCTTTCCCAAGGCCAGGGGCCTTGTACCCATTGCCAAGAATCGTTATTTACACCGGAAAACATCGTCAACGGACCGTATTTTTCTTCAAATTCTTGCGCATATTTCATATAACTGTCGCGCTGCCGGTTAAAGTATTCAAGAGCTTTGCGGCAGTTTGGATGTCCGTCCAGGTATAGGCCGGCCTCGATCATAGCAAAGCCGTGCTGCTGTACTTTGCGAAGTAGTTTGGAGCGTCCGCTGCAGTTCATATTCATCATTTTAGCGGCCTCCCATACATCTCGGCCCATAAAAAGGTTTGTCGAGTTCTTTGAAAATCGTTCCTCGAACAAGGCCGTCTTCTTCACAGTAAAGATTTTGCCAGTATTGTTCCGGCGAATATACCATAGCGAGCGATAATCCGTTTGACACCTGATCGTTTTCGGGTTCACACGGACAAGCCGGCGTTTCTTGCCGTTCCATCGTCGGTACGGCGCTGGTTTGCTGCATGATGCGTTCCAGCATGGCGGAATCCAGCCGGTCGCGAGGCGTGCCGCAGTTGTTAGCGTTCATTCTATACATATCGTAATTTTACGGAACCTTTCATTGTTGGTATTGAGCATACGCTCATTTTAATTTTATGCATTTTATGAGAATTCGGACATTTTTGCATAAAAATCTCCATATGGGAAAAAATTATCTCAGAACATACTTCTATTTCAAGGAGAAAAACGATGAAAAATAAAATCCGATTGATTCTGGTTTCAATTTTAGTTCTGGCAATGACGCTCGGCGCTTCGGCCGCGGTTGTTTCCCCAGCGCTGAATGTATTGGCAAAACAGCACGCAATGATAAAAAGCGGTCTGATGTACAGCGACATTTATTTTTCCGAGCAGGATTTCATGAAGTGCCTTGGCCTTCCTTCCGTTTCTTCTGTGACCGTATCTTCTCTGCCACAGGCGGCTGATGGTACGCTGAAGCTGGGAACGCTGAATATTACGGAGGGGCAGACGATTAAAAGCGAGTATTTATCGCTTTTGCGTTTTGTACCAACGTCGGATCAGGTCGAATATACCAGTTTTAATTTTGAGTATAATGGAACGGAGATTCCTTGTACGCTCAAACTGCTGGATTCGATCAATTATGCGCCGGCTTTTGCAGAAAATGAAGAACGCATTTCAACGTATCGCAATGTTTCGTATTTCGGTACGCTCGGCGCCGTAGATCCTGAAGGAGACCCTTTGGATTTTCAGGTTATTTCCTATCCCGAAAAAGGTACGCTGACCATAACAGATTCGGCGCGTGGCAGCTTTAAATATACGCCGACTTCCGGATTTGTCGGAGATGATAAATTTATCGTCGTGGTTCGGGATGCGTATGGCAATTATTCGTCTACGCAGACTGTGTCTGTGAACGTAGACAAAACGTCGGTAAGTTTTACGGATACCAAGGGACATTGGTGCGAAAATGCGGCGCTATCTCTCTATGAAGCGGGTGTCGTAGACGCAATGCGCTATCAAAATGGATTGGTATTTTGTCCTGACGACAGTATGAGCCGCGAGGAATTTATTACAATGGTCATGAAGACGCTGGATATCCAGACATTGACGGATACCGATACTTCATTTGCCGATAATTACAAAATCAACATTGAATATCGACCGTATGTGGCCACTGCGCAGAGGATGGGGTATGTAAACGGCAGCGAACAAGACGGCTTAATTTGCTTTAACCCCCAGGACAGCATTACAAAGGCGGAAGCTGCGGTGGTTATCAACAATATTTTGGGACTTGAAGAGGGTAGCGCTGTCAGCGTTTTTGCAGACGATTCCGCTATTCCCGTATGGGCGCGCAGCGCAATATATGCGTTGACCGGTGCCGGTGTATTCAACGGAGACGGCGCGGGCGTGATTGCGCCGTCGGCAATCTTAAGTCGTGCGCAGACCGTCCAGATGCTTTACAATCTGACGGAAAAATAATTTCGTAACCCAACACCCCGTTTGGCGTATGCTGATACGGGGTGTTAATTATGTATATTCATTATGATGGAAAAGAATATGAAAGAGTGGATGCCGCAGCAATTTTAAAAGGCTCGGCGGCTTATCCGAAAATTCGCGGTCTTGTGCGCTTTTATCAGACGGACAATGGCGTGTATATTGTAACTTCCGTGACAGGCCTGCCTGAGGGAAGTGGCGTTTGCGGCGCTCCTATTTTTGCAATGCATATCCATGAGGGCGCGTCCTGCGCGGAAAACGGCTCAGAGCCGTTTCCGTTTACCGGTATGCACTACAATCCGGGCAATTGCGCGCATCCGGAGCATGCTGGCGATCTGCCGCCTCTGTTTGGATGTCAGGGAATGGCGATGGGAGCGGTGCTCACAGATCGGTTTACGGTCTCCGACGTGATTGGCAAAACTGTTGTGATCCATGAGCGGGCGGATGATTTCAAAACGCAGCCATCAGGCGATTCCGGCGCAAAAATTGCCTGCGGCGTTATACAATAGCGTTTACATTTAAAAAAGCAGCCGCAGAAATTCATTGCGAATTTCTGCGGCTACTTGTGGGCTGAGATACACTTAGAAATTTTCGATTTCCGCCTGCGTCAGCATGTGAATGCCGCTGCGCTCAAATAGTTGTTCCGCTTTTTCATTGTCGTTTACGCGCATCACTACATATGCACTTTTTCCGGAAATCGTGACAAACGCATAAATATAATCTACGTTGATCCCATTTTCGGAAAGCAGACCGAGTACATTGGCAAGTCCGCCAGGCTGATCCGGGATTTCGATTCCAAGCACCTGCGTCACGGTCACGACAAAATCACCGTTCCCAAGCGCAGACTTCGCACGTTCGGCATCGCTGACAACCACGCGCAGAATGCCAAAGTCCTGTGTATCCGATACGCTAATTGCGCGTATATCGATGCCGGCTGCGGCGATGCGCTCTGTAATCTGATACAAGATCCCCGGGGAATTTTCGGCAAAGACCGAAAGCTGGCTGATTGTCATGTTGGCATCCTCCATATTTTTAATAATTATAGCCAAGTTCAAAGGCTTTTTTGTTCATTTCAACAAATTTTGGGGCGACGGTTTTTTCGATTGCGGCAATCCATTTTTCATAAGAAATGTGAAAATATTTGGCCAGTCTTGCCATCAATACAATATTAGCAGCTTTGGCGGAACCTGCCTGCTCGGCGAGCGCCAGCGCGTCCGTTGCATCTACATGCGCGCCGCTTGCTTGTATTTCTTCGAGAATCCTATCCGGGTATTCCGCCTGGCCGATAATGACCGGCATGGGATCAATCTGCTGTGTATTCACGACGATCGTGCCCTCTTTTTTCAAGCAGGAGAGCCATCTGGCTGCCTCCAGCTTTTCAAAGGACACGATAAAGTCCGCCTCGCCGTTTTCGATTACCGGCGAGTATACTTGTTTCCCAAACCGGACATACGTGACGACCGAACCGCCGCGCTGACTCATGCCATGCACCTCTGAGACTTTTACATCATAGCCCTGTGTCAGCAGAAGATGACCTAGCAGCTTGCTGGCAAGCAGCGAGCCCTGTCCGCCGACGCCGACAATCATTATGCTTTGCGTTTCCATTATATGTGTACCTCGCTTTCTATTGCGTCAAAAGCACAGAGTTGTTTGCATACGTCGCAGCCGATGCAAAGCGTTTTGTCGATCTCCGCCTTTTTATTATGTATGCTGATCGCAGGACATCCAAATTTCATGCATTTCTTACAGCCTTTGCATTTATCGGGAGAAACATGCAAAGGCGTTTTGGGTTTTACGTACTTTAGCAGAACACAGGGACGGCGGGAAATGATCACCGAGGGCTCGTCTGCCGCAAGTTCTTCTTTTAATACGCGTTCGCAGGCCGTAAGGTCATACGGATCCACCACGGTAACCCGGCGTATGCCGATTGAGCGGCAGAGCGCTTCTAAATCGATTTTTCCAGCAGGATCGCCTTTGATGTTGTAACCGGTCGTCGGGTTTTGCTGATGCCCAGTCATACCGGTGATGGAATTGTCGAGGATAATCACCGTCGAATTGGAACCGTTGTAGGCAATGTTGATAAGCCCGGTTACGCCGGAGTGCATGAATGTGGAATCGCCGATTACGCATACGGCTTTTTTGCCGTCTGCGATTCCCGCTTTATTAAAACCGTGCAGACCGGAAACCGAAGCGCCCATACAAAGCGTGGAATCCAAAGCGCAGAGCGGGGGCTGCGCGCCGAGCGTGTAGCAGCCAATGTCGCCAAGCACCGTCACATTATTTTTTGCCAACGTGTAGTACATGCCGCGGTGCGGACATCCGGCGCACATCACCGGTGGACGCACAGGAATATTGGAGGCCGTTGTAAAGTGCGCTTTTTCGGGAAAACCAAAAGCTTTTGCGAGCGTCGCCTGTGAAAACTCGCCGATGCAGGAAAACATGTCTTTTCCGGTTACCTTAAGTCCGATAGAGCGGCAGTGGCTTTCAATTACACCGTCCAGTTCTTCGATCACATACAGCTTTTTCACTTTTTTCGAGAATTCCAGCAGACTGCGAACGGGCAGCGGATGGATGAGGCCGAGCTTGAAGACGCTGACCGTGTTTCCGAATATTTCTTTTACATATTGATAAGCGGTGCCGGAGGTGATGATACCAATGTCCGTGCCGCCTGTTTCGATGCGGTTGTACGGACAGTCTTCCGAAAATTCCGTCAGAGCGGCGG